>BCSF01000745.1_pt1 | contig 11915 bp, 30 predicted proteins | sample 1016431 | NCBI WGS metagenome assembly BCSF01 (sample SAMD00045685;SAMD00045686;SAMD00045687;SAMD00045688;SAMD00045689;SAMD00045690;SAMD00045691;SAMD00045692;SAMD00045684;SAMD00045690;SAMD00045691;SAMD00045692;SAMD00045684;SAMD00045685;SAMD00045686;SAMD00045687;SAMD00045688;SAMD00045689, study...
ATATTAGGTCTCTCCTTTTTGCTTATCTGAATTATTTCAGATTTATGACAATTATATCACAGTTTTATGACAGTTTTATGACAATTTTTTAATAGCACCCTTTGCATTTTCGTAAATTTCCCAAAGTTGTACGTGTGGGGGAGCGGCAGCGGTCTAAATGCGAATGAGTCTCATTACCGCCCCCGCCCCAAATGCGAATGATTCTTATTTACGCCCTGGCAAAGCGCGACCAAATGAGCGGATCGGGTCGCGCTTAGGTTGCGCTTCCCCGCTTTTCTATGGTACAATATACCCATATTAAACGAGAGGCTCCGCCATGATTACTGCAATTATTATTTTATTTTCAATCCCCGCGCTTGGTGTTCTATTTGCTAACTGGATCACGCGCAAAATACCAAGCGCGCCAGGTGCGACGAAAGGGACTAAATAAGCGGTGAAAGGGCTTGACTTATTCGCTAATATAAAATATAATACCCATGTATTAACAAATAAACTATATAACTTTTTAAGGACTTTTATTATGACTAACATTAACTACACAGAGGCAATGGTTGCGACTCTTAAAACAAATGCACCAATCGACTTTGACAAGGCTCAGGCTTTAGGCAAAGAAATGGGCAGATCTGTTAAATCTGTAATTGCAAAATGTAAAAGAGAGGGCATAGAATACATTAGCAAGCCCGCTCCCGCTCGCAAAAAATCGGCTCCGACTAAAGCCGATCTTGTAGGCGCAATTTGTAAAGGCTTAGATCTTGACGATTGTCAAGGGCTAGAAAAAGCTACAGGCTTAGCCCTTTCAAAACTACTAGGCGCGATTGAATAATCGCGCTTGACTCACTCAAAAAAGCCCTGTATAATCAGGGCTTAATCAACGAAAAAAGGTTTTTATTATGGTAAATTTAATTGGTTGGATTGGCGCGGTTGCAATGGTTGCTTTTTCTTTTTCGCTATTTGTACCGCTTGCTTTATTCGGTTTGGCTTGCTTAACTGTTCAGGCTATCGCGACCAAAACTTATAATCTGGTCGCGCTTAATATCATTAGCATTTGCGGATTCGCAATAAATTTGCTATAATTAAACTTCAATTATTCAAGAGACTTTTTATTATGATTTATATTTTTGACTTAGATCACACTGTTATAGATTCAAGCCACCGCCAATTGACTCGCGCAGATGGTTCGCTTGATCTTGATCACTGGATTGAGAATTGTACCCGCGAAAAAATCTATAGCGATAAGCTGTTACCACTGGCGCGATTGATGCGCTCGGCATATGCTCAAGGGCATCAGGTTATCATTTGTACGGCTCGCGTTTTGTCGGTTTGGGATCATGCTTTTCTAGCTGATAACAATCTAAAAGCCCACGCGATTTTGTCTCGCCCTATGGGTTGCGCTGATGCTGATAGCGTTTTAAAAGAAAATCTTTTATTCGACTATTTCAAAGGCGTACCACTGGCGCGATGGACTAGGCAAGCGGTTTTTTATGATGACAATTTAGGCGTTTTATCAATGGCTGAAAAACTTGGCATTCGCGCTAAAAATGCGGTACAATGTAACGCTAGATTGGGAGCATAATATAATGACTAAAAAACACTTTTATTTAATCGTTGATACAGAAACCACAAAATACCAGACTGTCGCTGATTTTGGCGCGGTTGTGGTTGATCGTCAAGGCGCGATTATTGAGCAATTTGGCGCGATGGTTTTGGGACACTTTGGATCAATGCCTTTATTTTCCGATCCTACGGCAAGCCCTGACGCATTTTGGTCGGAGCAATCCGCACAGAGACGGCTAAAAAATTATGATGATATGCTAGAATCAGGGGAGCGATCTATTTCAAGCCCTGCCCTAATTAATCAATGGCTGGCTGGCATCAATGCGCGATATAATCCCGTTTTGACGGCTTATAATATCGCTTTTGATTTTGGTAAATGCAGAAATACGCGCATCAATTTGGGAATTTTCAATTCTCGCTTTTGCCTAATGCGAACCGCCAAACGAAAAATTGGCGTTTTGGCAGATTACCAAAAATTTTGCTATGATAATAATCTGCTTACTAAAAAACTACGCAAGCCACAAATGACGGCTGATGCTATGGCAAAATATATTTGCCCAGAAATGCCAGACGAACCACATACCGCGCTAGAAGATGCCCGCGATTATGAGGCTTTAATTTTATCTTACATTTTGCGAGACACTACGCGCAAACAAATTTTGGAGCTAGGACAATGACTAAAACAGAAAAAGAAACTTTGCAAAAAACAGAGGCGGAGCTTGCCCGCCTCAAATTGCGACTTGAAATAATCCGCACCATTTGCCCAATTTTGGCAATCGCTTTGCAGATTGTAATTTTAACCCGCATTTTTTAAGATAGGCTAAATGAGAATGATTCTCATTTGGCCGCACCGATTTGACCCTGGTTATTTGCAAAAATAAATGCGATTTTTTTAAAAAAATGCTTGACAAGATCGGGCCCAGGGTCTATAATTTCTACATGAAATAGAGAAAAGCGCGCTGTCCACGAAATTTTTTTCCGGGCGGCGCGGTCGCGCCAGAGTAGTAAGTCAACGACTATTTTTAGGTGTTGCCCGAAAACCTGTGACCGAATTCGTGCAAAAAGTCGTAGTCTTTTTTGACAGGCGCCGACCAAGTAGTAAATAAATGATCAAAATTTAGCCGCGCCGACCAAGTAGTAAATAAATGATATAGTTTTGGTGCGACGGCGCCGATTGTACAGTACCGATGCGAATTTGTCAAGTCTTTTTTTAAAGTTGGTGGCAAATTATTTACAATTAGATAGTCTTTGCTCAGTGGCAAAATTGCGCCGATTATACCCCAACCCGGGCGGGGTTGTCAAGTACTTTTTAAAATTAGGTAAGATTATTTGCGGACACTTAGTCTGATTTAGTTCGAGAAAATTTTTGACAATTGGAGCAAAAAGTTCTTGACACGCTGAGGTCGTGTGCGGCCCCCCGGAATTAAATTGCGTTTGCCACCAACTTTTTCTCTTTTTCGCTTGACAAGAGGTCGAGAGGCGTGTATAATATACGCATATTCAAAACAAATAACCAAATTCAAGAGGACTTTTTTATGACACAACGAAATGACGGATTACCAAAAGGCGTTTACTGGATGGGCGGTAAAATCCACGACCCTAAAGGCTTGATGACCAAAGCTCCTGCTTTACCCGATATTGTTACCTTCGATGTAGCAGACGGCTCGTTCGAGTTCTATACCAAAGAACAGTTCGAGGAATATGTAGATAACCTACGCAATGACCTTGTGAACGAAGGTCTAGTTGAATCTGACGAAGGTCTCGACGTTGACGATGTGCTATCTATGGCACTTGGTGACGAAGTATTCTGGGACTGGATGCCAGGACCTGCTTAATTAGTTCTTGACATCATGCTGATAACTGCGTATAATACTTATATTAAATTGAAATTAACCAAATTTTTCGGGAGAAAAAATATGACTGAAGTAACTAGAACCCCAAACTACACAGACGAGATGGTAGACGCTATGGTAGCGGAGTACTCGTCAAACCCAACTAAAGACACTGTTGCATCTCTTGCTAAAGAGTTCAACAAATCAACTCGCAGTATCGTAGCTAAGTTAGTACGCGAAGGCGTTTACAAAGCTCAACCACGCACTACCAAAACTGGTGCTCCAGTAGTACGCAAGTCAGAGATCGTAGCTGAGATCCAGACTGAACTTGGTGCTCAGGCAGGTTTCCCTTCTTTGGAGAAAGCGTCAAAAGCTGATCTACAAAACCTTCTTGCTCTAATACAGGCACGATAATGGTACGAGAGTTCTACAAGGAACATGAATGTGCAGTGCTACTCGCAGTAGCACTGTTCGGTTTCCCACTATTAGCAGGAGTACAATAATGCCTAAGTATGCACTTGAGTTTAGAGTAGTTGAGATGCACTACTACGAAGTAGAAGCTGATTCGCTAGATGATGCAGAGATGGCTGTCTACGACCAGGATTTAGAGCCTATGGAAGTAAACCCTATCTGCTATGAGTTAGATAATCACGAGTGCTTATCCGATGATGAGGATCGCTTAACACCCGCAGAGTATAACCAGTTGAGAAAAGAAAATGCAGATTGGTTATCTGGGACAGATAAAGTAGGAATGCCGTAACCAGTTGAAAAATAATTCTTGACACTTTGGTTAATCTTCCGTATAATACTTGTATTGAATTTGGAAAAGGGCATAGCGAACCTAAACGAGCAGAGTCCTTTTCCTTAACTGCCTACCCATCTAGGGGCAGTCTAAAGCGTATGGCTAGTGGGGGTCTGATAGTACCGATCTTATCAAGGTTTGTTTTAGGTAGGTATTTTGTTTGTCCCTTTATTCCCTAAAAAGCAAAACTGAGGTGCAGTGTATGAGTACTGCGTGGTTACACAGCGAGGCGGTCTGTTTTCCAACCTAATTACAAATAAAAAGTCCTTTCTGCCCTCCTTGTGAGGGCTTTTTTTCAACACCTTCTTAAAAATTTCTTGACAATTCTCCTCAACTCCAGTATAATAGTGGTATATTTTTTAAAAGGAGTAGTCAAATGAAAACTTGTGTACTTGTAACTGGCGGGTTTGATCCGCTACATTCAGGACATATAAGGTATCTCAAAGATGCCAGCTATCTTGCTCCCACCTTAATTGTAGGTCTAAACTCTGACGAGTGGCTGACACGCAAGAAAGGTAAACCCTTCATGAACTACAGTGAAAGACTGGCTGTAGTATCTCATCTAACAATGGTAGACGAAGTAATCGACTTCAGAGATGGAGACGATACTGCCTGCACTGCCATAGCGGAACTACTTCCTTTGTACGATAAGATTATCTTTGCTAATGGCGGAGATAGAAGCAGTGGTGTATCTACACCAGAGTATCAGTTCTACAAAGATCACCCCCAAGTAGAGTTTAAATGGGGAGTTGGCGGAGTGGCAAAACTAAACTCCAGTAGTTGGTTGCTTGGAGAATGGAAAGCCTCTAAGGTTGCTAGACCTTGGGGCTACTGGCGTGTGTTAGAAGATAAGGGCAATACCAAAGTTAAGGAACTCGTGATAAAGAAGGGGCAAGCTCTTAGCGATCAACGACATCAGTACAGAAATGAACATTGGTATGTATTAGATGGAGAGGTAACTCTTACAATAGAAACAGACACAATGCGTAACTTAGTAGTATTGCAAAAGAACATGAGTTACATTATCCCCGCAGGGACTTGGCATTTAGCAGAAAACAAAACAGACCAACGAACTCACATTCTAGAAGTACAGTATGGAACTGAGTGTAACGAAGAAGATATCGAAAGGAGATAGTAATGGGTGATGTAGTAGAGTTTCCAACAGAAAGTAGAAAAATAACAGAACTAACGGAAAAGTTAGAAAAAGGTGTAACAGACCTAGAGTTTAAATACAATGAGTTAGATGCAATCCATGAAATGCTAAACCAGCGAGAAGCAGAAGCTAATACTCTTGAGAAAGATTTTGATAAACTTATTAAAGAGTATGTAGATATAAAAGGTATTGACGATACTCCTGCTATATGGCTTACTTACTCTCGTAGTTGTATTGTGAAAGCAACAGGAGAAGGTGAGTACAAAATGATATGGATTGGGGATAAAGATGACTAATTTAGAAGAAATGCTGAAAGATCTATGCCTACTAATATGGTGTGGATATGTTACAGTAATGAGTATAAAAGGGGCTTTTCAGGCAGAAGATGTCTATGAAGTATTTATTGCATTTTGGGTGTGGATGCTTTTAGTTTCTATACCAGCTGCTATACGAGGTAAAGCATGAGAATTAAAGAAGATATACAAACAATGTGGGAACGTGGCATTTCTGTCCATGTAATCGCGAAGAAGTACGGTTGTGAACCTATTGACATTATGAGAATATTGGGGATATGGGAATGAATTATACAGAAGAACAGACAACTTATATGGTAGAACACTATAAATCCTGTCCTAGCATGGAGACAGTGCAGTATCTAGCAGAGAAGTTCAATAAGACAACAAAGTCGATAATCGGCAAGCTCAGTAGAGAAGGAGTGTATAAACGTGCAGTCTATAAAAGTAAGAGTGGCGAACTACCTGTCACGAAAGTGGAACTTGTTAGTAACATTGCTGAAAACCTGGGAGTTGAAGTTGAGAGTCTGGTGGGTCTCGAGAAAAGCCCAAAAGCAACTCTCAAAACGCTTGAAGTAGCTACGGGTGCTCAACAAAGATATGACGAGTTTGATCCTGTAACAGCAGTAAAGATTTGACCCCGCTGCGGGTGCTCAACGAATAGCCTCTTCTAGTAAGGGGCTTTTTATTGTCTAGGAAAAACCATGATGCCAAAGGGTAATCTAGTACAATTATAAGCAATTAAAAAGAGGTTTTAAAAATCGCGACTTTGGCATAATTGTCGGCATAGTACAGATTGTAAAAATAAGATGTAAGTGTAGTAGAATATTTATGAACCGTATGACCCAGTTGGGTGATAGTAAATTATCAGGGTCATAGATAATTGATCAGAAGTCACTTATTGATGTGAAGTCATTGTGTGGTTATTGCTAGTTTGTAACAACAACGTAATAATCTTATGGGTTTGGAGATGCAATCTCCTTTAATTCCGATTGCACTCCAATCGCATAAATATCACTATGTTACATCACTAGCATTTAGTTGTGAAGAATTGTAATTGATCTTAGTGTCTATCAATTTAAGATATATTTTATCACACTTTTTAAAATTTGTAAAGGTATAATTTTTGGGTAGGTGCATTGGCTTCACTTGAATGAAAAAGTAGACAAATGAAGCTCGCATATAAAAATTATTTTTCTGAGGACTAGACAGGATCTCGCTGTGCAACGTGAGTCATTTCTTTGATGGTTTTCAATGACCAATCACTCATGTGCGTCCACTTCATGAGTCGTAGTATTTCTTCATCAGTAACAGTTTCATTGTCTACTAGATCTTCGCAACCAAACTCATCATCAAACTGATCTACTTCGCCCATAAATACTGCTTCCACAGCATCTTGTTCGTCTTGATCATCTTCAATCGCTACGAGATACCTTGCGTAAACTGTAGCTTCTGTAGTAACGAGTTGGTATTTCACTACATACGCTCCTTGAGTGCGTCAATGGCTGTACTAAGCTGGTCAAGATCATAAAAGACAAAGCTAACGTCAGACGCCCAGTTGTCGTCATTACCGATCTCTTTTCCACTAAATTTAAGTACGAAGCCATTGTCAGCGACAGTAACTTCAAATGTGTTATCAACTTCTTCATAATTATCAAACATTATAATGCTCCATCTAATATATCTTTAAGGTTAGGGTGAAAGTAGTTTGGTCCTTTTAGCACTTTGCCATCTTCTCGATAGATAGGCTTGCCATCTTCACCCAACTTACTCATGTTGCTACGATGCACTTCATGGTAACACTCGTCTAGGTCTATACCAAAAGCATGACCAGCTCCATATACTACATAGAGAATATCAGTAAGTGCGTCTGCTATCTCTACAATATCCATTCCTTCAATGCCTACGTTGAGTTCCTCAACTTCTTCTCGTATCAGTTCTAGTCGTAGCTTGGCTAGTTCTGGAGAAGGGCAAGTAGGTTCTGTAAGTACCTCTTGACCGAAAGCGTGCATAAAGTCGCCAGCAAGTTCAAAGTTGGTACTCTCAAATAATGTATCTGCTGGCACTGGTTCTACACCACTCATTACATCTGCAGCATCATCTACTGCTGTCTTATTAAAAATTCTGTCCCAGTTGTCGGCAAATTGTTGGGAGTCGCTGGGCTTGCGTACTTTATCTCCCTTGCCACCATGCCATTGTCTGCTCATTTTAGTATGTCCGAATATATTTTCAATTTGTTTCGTTTAATTGGAATACGATTATCTAACTGCTCTTGAGTTATCCAACCATATTCCACCATTAGATCTATCATGCAAAGTACATCACCTGCCTCCTTTGCTAGTTCATCAACCTTTTCAGGTTCAAAACCGAAGCGTACAACCTTGCTGGCAGCTTGTGTAAGCTCTCCGCACTCTTCCATAAGTATTACAAGTAATTGTTGTTTCCAAGTAGGTTTATCACTGAGCCTCATCAAATCCCTCCGAGAGTATCTGTATCTGCCCAACGGCAACTAGAAGTAGTCCTGTGATTAAAAAGTAACCAGAGGGGTCTACGAATGTCCATATAGATATGTTACCGATTCCTAGACCAAGTGTGATTGCTCCTGAGTTGCGGAGTAAGATGTTTTTTAGTCGTTGCATAAAATATCCTTTAATTTTCAATTTATAAGAGTATTATACGCAAGATAAGGAAAGATGTCAAGAACTATTGTATGATAGCTGGTCTTTCTAGCCAGTTGTCATGCAAATTATACCATTCTTCGGCTCGTGCTTTGGTATCAAAGCGGGGACTAACAGTAACTTCATTGTGGTTAATCCAGAACCATTCTTCTTGTCCATCTTCGTGAGTGTACTTAATTAGTCGCATGAAACTTCTCCTTCCATTCCTTAGCTTCCGCTTCAGTGTCAAAATAAGGGCTAACCATTAGCCCTATCCAGTTTCTCCAGTACCATTTACCTTCTCTCTTTGTCAGGCTCATGCTACCTCTTGTATAAATAGCTCCACGTTTTGTGTGTCTGCTCCATGCTCATCAAGCCATTCATCTTTTTGTTCATCATTCATAAAAACCCAGTTGTTCGGCAAGGGTTCATAGCCGTTTATAGTATCAACTACAAGTTGTTTCAATTTAACCACCCCAAGTTATGTGCGTTGCCTATGATAATCATAAAGCAAGTAAAAATATGAACTAGCCACCAAAAGGTTCGTATTCCAGCGACTACATTTGCTTGTTTATCTGTCTCTCCTACTTTCTCGCCAAGAGACTTTGCCCAGATACGCCACCACTTCTTAAGCACTTTTCTCACCATACCAGTGTAAGTACGAATCTTGATGTTGGCTATCTTCAAAAATTACTGTTGTTTCATATACATTCGTGTGTTCCTGTACATGATACTGATGCTTTGGTACATGATCCTTTAGCCATGATCTTGTGGCACGAGTATAATCACTGTGGATTTTCGTCTCAAGACGAGCCGTCCCTAGCCATTTTCTTTTGTAATCTACAATTTCTTGAGGTGTCATAGTAAAGGTTTTTGTCCTGCATCTAAGAACCAAGGTATCTCAGTTCGACAATCTGTACACAGCTTTAGTTTCATGCTGTATAATAAAATTAAGTGAGTGTTGCCACAGTTAGGGCATACTTTCGAAGTCGTCTTTTCTTTGCTGTCGCTCACGCTTGCGTTTCTCCCACTGCTTTTGTTCGTATCTTGTTTGCTCAAAGAGACAGTATGCTCCTGAAGCAAATATAAGTAATAATGCTGTGCTCATAATATAATCTAGTACCCCCATTAATTATTCTCCCAAAATAAGTCTGTTAGTATATCTTCATAAGCATAGGCTTCAACTTCCCACGGGGTATTAGCGTACTCTAGTCCTGTGCAGTCAGTGGTTTCTTCACCATGACGCCACACATGGTCTACCAAATTAATCTGCCCTCTGGCAAATTGCTTGGCGTGTACTAGTTCGTGGGCTAATGTTCTTGCAATCTCTACGGGTGTGTAGAGAGTTTCTTCACCGCAGTCATACACATGGTGTGTAGCGATGTCAACGACTGATTCTTCTTCGTCGCCTAAGCAGAACCCTGCATGGCTACGATCATCGTCAATAAATTTTCTAAAATTTACATGAATATCGTAATTTCCGTTGAAGCTGGCAAACAAGGCGTTTACACAGTCATCAATGTAATCTTTGTATTTTTTGGAAATGTTTTTGCCTGTGCTGATTTTTATCATATATTTTTCTCCGATTTATGGGAATATTATACGCTCATTTCACCAGTCTGTCAAGTATTATTTCCTTTGTTTAAGAAACTTTTCCTGTCTTTTGCGTTCACGCACAACTGCAGATTGCTTTTTTCGCTTCCGCTTTTGACTAGGTTTTTCAAAGAACTCCTTCTCCTTGAAAGTAAATAGCTTATTGTCGTCTGCAATCTTGCGTTTGAATTTGCGTAATGCTTGATCTACATTACCATTTCTTACAAATATAGTCATTCGTCTACATTCTCCAGATACCACCAGAGAAAGAGACCAAGTGCTACTATTGCAATTATATCGTTTGTACTCATTTTTTAAATCTATATCCTCTTTTGCGTAGATAATTTACTTGATTTCTTATCGCCTGCTCACTGCGGTCAGGGAGCAAGTACATTAAATCTTCTATGTTTAGTAAGAAGTAGTTCTCTGACAATATTCTACGCTCATGCATTGACCAGGGTTGCTTCTTATATTTTTTTATCCTATTGCCCACCTGTGCCACCCTGTTATAATATACTTAGTTTTATTTAAAGGCGGGTTGCCTCTGTGAGTATGTGTAAACTGTGGAGGCCAAACAACGAGAGAACCTGCTTTAGGTTTTATTCTCAGTCTTTGATAAAGAAACTCTGTTTCTCCCCCTTCCTCAATATCGTTCAAATAGAACATCCAAACCAAAGATCGACTAGCTGTCATTACATCCATAGACTCGGAATGCCAAACATGGTATCCTCCAGAAGGCGGTGTTTTTTGTATAAGTATATCTTCTATAGCCATTTGCAATGATCTTGGTCCACCAGGAAAAGCTTCGGGGTATTCCTTAATGTACTCATTAATATTATTGTAAAGGGCTTCATACAAAAAGTTTCTTCTATCTAAAGGGATACACATAGTTGAAGTACCTGGGTAGCTGCATCTGTTGTCTGAAACAAACCCTGCTTTAAACTCACCTTCGTATGTTCCACCATTTTTCTCAAATGTCTTATAGTCTTGAATAAGTAGTTTACATTGTTCAGGCGTTAGTACGTTATCAAAGACTCTTATAAAGTTATCTAGTTGTGGTTCTTGTTCCATGTGGTTACCTATAAATAAATGTTAGGACAGTATTATATGATAATTAAGCTGTCTTGTCAAGATTTATTTTTCAGCATCCAAAAATAGTTGTTGACAGTCGAGTTAATATGATGTATAATCCCTGCTTAGAGACTAGAAAAATATTCGGAGAATACAAATATAGTTCTTGACTGTATGCTTAATCTTGCGTATAATAGTCATTCTAAAATGGAAATACCAATCCAAGAACGGAGAAACAGATGGTTATGGAAATTGCAATCTTTATTTTCTGTCTTATCGGATGTGGCATGACAAGTTACAACTTAGGTAGACAGGAAGGTATTGAAACAACGATCGAACATTTAGTAGATCAAGGAATGCTAGAGGTAGAGAGTGAGCAAGAATAAGCTAGAGATCTTAGAAACATATGATAATCTAGTTGCCGATACCCTGTACATTGTACGGGACAGCAACCAAGTTTATGTCAGAACAAAGTACAAGAGTGTTGCAGAAACAGCATTCGATAAGTTAAAAACCGAATATAAGAGGACACAAAATGCCAGTTAAGTTTAAAGAATCAGAAGGTTTGTATCGCAATCGTAAGAAAGTAGGTAAGAAGCATTACTATATGCACACCACTTCTACAGAAGAAATCATGCAAGCGTATGAAAATGATAATACAAAGCCTAAACTAAAGAACAAGTATAAGAACGAGCTTGTAAAACGAGGCGTTCTAAGTTATTAGTCTAGCCCGCTTTAGAGGCTCGCATAGGTTCATGCGTTAAAAGAGTCGTAAAAGAAACCAGATCCCTTCGGGGTTAACGGAGAAAAATACGATGAATTATGAACTAGTATACAGAGGCGTTAAGTATGTTAAAGCAGTTGCACCTGCGAGTGGCGTAAAAACAGCTTCTAAATAAGATACCCGCGCAAGGGAAACTGTCCGCTGTTTAAACCCCACAACCGAAAGGAGACACAGAG
>BCSF01000746.1_pt1 | contig 11910 bp, 5 predicted proteins | sample 1016431 | NCBI WGS metagenome assembly BCSF01 (sample SAMD00045685;SAMD00045686;SAMD00045687;SAMD00045688;SAMD00045689;SAMD00045690;SAMD00045691;SAMD00045692;SAMD00045684;SAMD00045690;SAMD00045691;SAMD00045692;SAMD00045684;SAMD00045685;SAMD00045686;SAMD00045687;SAMD00045688;SAMD00045689, study...
ATGATCCATTTCTTTGGTTTCAAGGTTTTTTTGTCAATTCTAGCGTGTATGATCGTTTTGGAAATCAAAACACTTTTGAAGCAAAAATTTTAACAGTTGTTACCACAGGTGAACAAAAAAGGTTTTTTGTTAGAATAACAGATGAAAGAATGGCTCATGAAACATTTTTGTCCGATCCTTGTGATTTGACCAATAGTACAGCCGATCCCAATGCACAAGCGGCACTTACTTATGGTTTGCACTCAGAGATGATAGTAAACGACACAGAAATCCCTCAGTCTCTTTCATCAGGGGATAAGATAATTGTTCGTTGTGTGTCTGGGCTTAATGGTGATAAATTTGATCTAAGAAGAGTTTATTTCGTATCAATTATCGAAAAAAACGCCAATAATGAAAATGACGGAGTTATTAGATGCCCACCACCAATCAGCAATGGAAATTTTAATGCTGGAAGTGCAGTTAGCAGCTTTAACTATGATTTATTGAGATCACCTGAATTTCCAGAACCAGATGTCCTTCAGGAAGTTTTAGCAACACAAGGCAATCCAACAGAAGCAGATAAAGTTATAGCTGCGATACAAAGCCATGGCTGGCCGCTTCCAGAAGAAGGTCGTGCCTACATTGTTGCGATAATTCAACGAAATGCCAACCCTCCATCCCCATTTAATGATTGGGTTGGTATTTTGAGAAATCAGGATGGAGAATTTTATTGGAGAGCGGCAGTTGGAACTGGCGAACCCGGCTATGAAGCAATGACAAAACAAACCTCTCTCTCACGAGGAGTTAGCTATAATATGGGCAGAGTTGTGGTTCCTTCATTCAATAAAAACTCTCACGGCGGCGGATACCACCAATGGAAACCCTCACAGCCAGCGTTTAGACAAGCCGGCTTGATACAAATGGAACAATTTTCCCCTGCAAACGAAGGCGGATCTTGGAGCGCTTTTGAAGCAAGAGGGCCAGACTATGGTGGAAGAAACGCAAACCATAATCACACCACTCGCGGTGGCTCGTACAGTTCTGTTGGAGATTGGAGTCATGGGTGTATAGTGGCGCTAGACCCAGCAGAGCACCTAAAAAACCTACAATTGGCCGGGTGGGAGCCTGAAGCGCCACCGGGCGGCACCATTAGACACACATTGGTAGCGTTAGATATCAGCGAAGTACAATAGAAAGGCAATCAAATGGCTAAAAAAATTAATTCAAGAGATTATATTAATCCACATAATAATCCCGGTATTTCATTAGCAGAAGATAATTTAGATACCACCACCATAGTGCAGCCAAGAACCGGGCTATACAACACCAATCTTGGAAGAACAAATTTCACATATAATAAGCCTGACGGCGCAAGTATGTTGGAAAATGAAGGCGCTTATATTGTTATGGGCCAAGTTCCAATTGGCCAAACTGAAACTTCTGGGTATGGTGCTCTTGGTATGCCAGCAGAATCAATTGATTTGGTTGTTGGTCGTGGAGCCGCACTAAACAGAGGTAGAGGACCAGCAGAAGGCGATATTGTAAATAATAATCACATGTCTGATGCAGCCAGAATTTATATTTGTCGTCTATCTTATATAGATGAAGAATTTAATATTGAATCAGACGAAAAAACTGTAACAACCAGATATCCCGGATCAGCAATAGCTTTGAAAGCAGACAATGTTCGTATTGTTGGGCGAGAAGGAGTTAAAATTGTTACAGGAAAAGTATTCTCGCCCAATGGTAGTGGCGGAGAAGAAACAAATTCTTTGAATGGTAGAATCCAAACAGCACCCAGAATTGATTTAGTGGCAGGCAACAACTACGAAAACGTCCAAGGTGTCGCATTGGGCGAGAGAACCGCAGAGGCATTAAGAGAAATGAACCAAATAGTTGGTCAAATTTGGAGTGCTGTATTTAATCTTGCTCTTATTCAGTCTGGGTTTAACGGGGTTATAGGCGTCAATCCTGTGCCTTGGATCGCCTCCGCTGCTCCGCCAGCAAATCTTGGAATTTACACAAAGGTACTAAATAGTTTATACCAAACCAGAACTTCGGCAACGATGTGGGAACTGAATTACGTTACAGAAAAACCACTTCCCGGCAAGAGATATATCGTTTCTACAAACGTGAGAACCAACTAAGGTGTTATAATGGCAGAATCTAAATTTTTACCCTTCCAAGATGCTGATGGAGATTTGCACAACGATAAATGCAAGATTGATGATTTAGTCGTTGAAGGCAAAGTTTGTCCTACTTGCACTACAAATGAAAATGCATTAGTCCCGGATTGGAAGAACGAAACAGATCCTTATCTAAACGAAAGAAACTGTAAGTATCAAATACCATATAAGACCAGAGAAACAACCACTGGCTATTCTCCCGGTATGACCGAAGAAGATACTGAGAATGCTTTAAATGAAATATATGAAAACTATGCTGATAGAGCAATTGTTGATTTGCTTGAGTTTTATAACAAAAGCACAAGCAAAGGTGCTATTTTTTTTAGTATAGGTTCTATAGTATATAACGTTATGAGTTGATCGGAGGTCCCGGTGCTTGACTATACGTACTATGTTGTGTTCCTCACGATATTTTAAATGCTGTTGAAGATGCTGAAGCCGATGAGTAGGAAACAGAAGAGGAAGGAGAGTCTGGGATAACAATCACTTACGAAGCTAGTGATTTAGAATTAAAACTTATCAGAGTTCGTAAAGGCTTGGCTCTGTACAACCGATATTATAAGGTTTTTAGAGTCACCAGTAGCGAAAATAAGCGTTTTGTTTTTACATCTGGGCCTACTACTGGAAAAACTTTTGAATTCGGTAGATATGGGGACCACGGCTCTGGATTTAACCGTAATAATGAAAGAGCAAAACTCGAATTAGTTTATGAAGATTTGGTAAAGTTTTTAAGAGAGCGAGGATACTCTCTTCGTCCTTCTGTTAGTTTTGGGTTCAAAGAGCCAGTAACAAGAATCGAAATGACTTTTGACGAAGAGTATACGATTACAAAACTAAAAGTTTTTACTGAAAAATGCGGAATCAAACCAGAAGTCTTTACTGGTAAGCTTGAACAATTAAAAAAGCTTGATGGTTGGAAAGATAAAACAGCTATCGGATATTTTGCCCAATTAGATAAAATGGATCAGGATTTGCAGGCCAGAAGCCCTCGCCCTTGGGCTGAATTTGTTGAAGACTATACATACCCTAAAATAGAATTAATTGGTGCAAATGAGCTAATAGGGGCCGAGCAAACAAGTGCTGGATGCATAGCGCAAGCAATAGAAGAAGCGGGTGCTGGCTTTTTGGATATTTTTGATACAGAATTTACTTTTGGCGATGCTTTAGCATTAAAATGGAATGAGTATCTTTGTATGTCTTCAGACGATGAAAAAGAAGAAATGCGAGAAGACTTATATTACACTTTTCGGCCTAGGCAAAAACAAATTTTAAGAGCGCAAGGAAGGCTTCCAACTGTTAATGAAAGCATAAATGATCTTGTTAACACTGCAAGAGCACAGGCAACCACCCAGTTGGAGAGAGAAAGAGATGCATTTGGGCTACTCTGTGTTTCAACAAACGGATTAGGGGAACTTGATTTAGATATTCTTGCACAACTTAAACAGTGTGGGCTGGAAGCGGCACTTGGACAAGCTATAACATGTCTTTTTGGTGGCCTAACATTGGAGCAGGCCCTATCAAAAGTTATGGAATCGGCCTTCAGAGCGATGAATATACAAAATTTCAATGATTTTTTCATTGGTTTGCCTCCGGAACAACAAGCCGAACTGGATGCGCTGGCGAAAAAGAAATTGGAAGAAGGTGATATTTTTAGAGATACCTCTACGGCACAAGAAGTCTCAGATGCCATAGCCGGGAAAGAAAGCCCAACTCTAAAACAATTAGCTGAAGAAGATAAAAAAGAGCCTTCTGAAAAAGGCCAGACCCAAAAAGAAACAGAAACTAAAGGCGGCGCAGAAGAAAAGCGAGATGAAAAAACAAAACAATGGCTTGCGGATTCTCAAACTACACAACAAGATCCAAATACCAAAACTCGCACATTAGCGCAAAAATTCGACAATCCATCTGAAGGTTTGGATAAAAGCAGGGTCATTGACGCCTATATCGCTGCATTATTAGAATATTATGCCGACAATCTACTCGAAATTGTTGATAGATTGAATAGATTTCCCGGTGCAAGACTTATATCCAATGCTCTTTTGGCGATTGACTGCCCAAAACCATCACTATTCAGTCCTTCTATCTCTGATTTTATTAAAGATTTGGAGCTACCATTCTGTAGAAACATCAATGATATCACCTTACCCAGACTACAAAACCCTTTTGATTGGATTCCAAGTATCAACGATATATTAGCAGCCCTATTTGCGGCCCTAAAAGAACTTATTCTAGAGCTAATCACAGCTATTTTGGTAAAATTATTTGTTAAGGTGTGCCAGATTATCAGTAGTGCTGCCTGTAGAGCGCTTGAAGTTGCTGGATCGATTGCAGCAGGAGTAATAACCAGCGGTGGATTACAAAATCTCCAGTCTATTGTTAGAGATGCTTTCTGCGGAGATAATGCCACAGCAGATCAAATCAATGATTCTATTGTAGCTGTCTCTTATACTTTTGGTTTGGGAGCGGAAGCATTCGCTGATCAAGAACAAACTCTTGCTCTTGCAGAGAGCATGGCCAATACAATGACCCAAAAAGAACTAGCAGATGCTTTCTTAGGTAATATGTCTCCTGAAGCTGCAACAATAATGTCCGAGGTCATCGATGCTGAGTATCCTTCATTTTCAGCAGCACTCCCATCTGCACAAGCGATTGCCGATATGTTTACCAGCATGGGCGGGATCTTACCTTTAGATTTCAAACAGCAGCTAACAGAAATAGCTGATGGAATCCCAGAAACAGATTTAACTCCTGTAAATCCATCTCTTTGTGCTACTGATGAACAATTAGAAGAGTTCTGTGAAGCGCGGTCTGCGATATTAGGAGGTAGAGCATCACCAGAACAAATCGCGGCTTTATGTAATAACCAGTTTAAACCTGATGATATAGGTGATCTACAATCAGTTTTGGATAGCGGATTAGATAATTATATCGCAAACAATATGCCACCGATCACCAGCGATCCCGGTTGCGATAACGGATTGTTGCCTTACGAGCCAGAAGAGACAGTTCAAACAGTAACCGCTGGTTTGGGCAATGATTTAGAATTGTTGAAAGTAGATTACTCTACTGATATGTTAGGTAATGGCCCCGGAGAGAAAAACTGGGGTATGATGAATATGATTATGTCGGATACAGAGGGCCTTCCTCTTACCGCGCACATTCGCAAAACAAACTTTAACCCCTTGTATGTTGATGAATACGGATCTTTCTTTCCAGATCCAAAAGTCATCACTGCCGCTGGACTAGTAAATCCTGTTGCTGCTTTGGCTTTAAATTTATTAAATAATAAAAATAGAAGCGGCGTATTCCCCACAAAAGTATCAGCATATCTTCAATATTATATGAATGGTGAAGTACAACCATACGAAGATTTCATTAGTGTTGATTATAATAATGAAATAACACCCGAACAAACAAGAACAATTAGTGTTGATTATAACACTTCTAATCAACTCCCGCAACCATTTTTGCCGGATAACACGTACAACACGCAGTTTCAAAACATATATTCATCTGATGATGGTTCTCTAACAGAACGTGAAATAATTTATGGTCCAAGAAAATCAAGAAGCGATATCAAGCTTTCATACAGCGACAACGCTCGTGGATATAAACAGTTTGGAGAATCGGAGTATGAATATGGTTTTGATGTAGAAGCTTATATTTCAGAAGCTTCCGGCTCTACCACTTTGCTATACAGCGACAATATGCGAGTCGAGATAGTAGAAAGAGAGAATTTGGCTGGAAGCAAATACGAAGATAATAGCCAAACAGGTATTACGTTTAGCGGTAATATTGATGATGATCCAGAAAATCTCACTCCAGAAAATTTCTCTGATTCAACAGAAACCGATTCTAACTCTGACTTAGATATTGAGCGTTCAGTATTGTTTAATTTCCTATCGATAGACAACACTTTTGATGATTTGGGAGATGTTTTAGAAGATTACAGAGAGTTCCAAAATTCATTTACCAATACTTCGTTAGGACAACCAGAAGACGTATTGATGCGAGAGATAATCAAGAAACAAAACACATTTACTGGTCGTTCTCTTACAACAGAACAAATGAATCAGATTAGAGATGCTGCTTCTAATACAATTATTCAAAATATATTCGCACAGATTGCTGACGTTGATTCGGAAGTTTCTGCTTGGACATATGGCAGAGTCGCTGAAACCCTAACAGCACAAGATTTGGACTATGGTATAAACGATAATGGAACATTCGTCCTTTACAAAGACACTGGGCTCACAGATGAAGACATGGTGTTGGGTATTTCAAGAGATCAATATAACAATGAAGTTTCTGGAACTCTATCCCAAACACGAGTATTTTATTTAGATCCAGCAGAATTTGGCGGCTCTTACAAAAAGCCCGGTATTTATATGAAGCCACCAGAGTTTAAAGGCTGGTTTGGGCTTATTGATGTATTATTTCCTGATTACAGCCCTTGTAAGCCGCAATCAACAGATTTAGTTGATTTTGGATCGATCAAAGAGAAGATTGATGAGTTATACCCAAGTATTCCAGAGGATGAAAGATTAAAATCAGATCCAGATTGTATTGTAGAATTACCTTATAATCGTGTTTTGGAGCGCCCAGCAAAGGCTGCGATGGTTGGCTTGATTATGGCTGCGTGTAGAATCTTCGCTAGTGCTCACATTATCAAGACTCTACCAACGTTTGCTACTTTCACGCCAAACTTTCCAGAAGTCTATAGCACGGCATATGCCTCCTATATTTTGGAGAATATGAAGAAATCATTTAAGGGCGCTTCAAGAGCAGATTGGGATTTGTTTGGTAACGCATTCACAGACGACGATTTCTGGTATGGATTCTTAGAACAATGTGTCCAAATGTATTCTTACAGAATTGATATTGGCGAAATAGAGCCACCACAAAGTGTTTTGGACGCTTTGATTAAGCTAAACAATCTACAAGAAGATTACGACTATCCCAAGTCTCGTGCTGATGTTCGTGGAGATATTGGCATTTTCCAAACTTTGAAAAGCTACAGATCAGACAAAAATCTTGAAGCCGTTGAAGAGACAGAAGATTTGGCACAATTGGTGCTAAAAGAGTGGATTATTGAGCAACTAAACTTTATGTCTCAGAGACTAATAACAAATTTAGAAAATATTGGTTTTGAACCAGAGATAAAGGACATACAGTATTATTTCTTGGAAAATTATGTTGCTGGGTCCAGTCTAACGATTAATAAAAATATCGACAGTAATGGTAACGTACAGGCTCAGTATGGCGATCTTCCGACACTACCTTGGGAAGACAACGACGAAGCTGAAGTAATAAATGTTGGAGGAGAAGAAATTCCATCATACTACACTTATGGTGGTGAATTTGTAATCTTTGCTCTCCCAGAATACGATAGAAATCCGGGTGTATATGAAGTTGGACAAGAATATATTGGAACTTATCATGTGCATATAACTGAAACTGGTGATGTAGTTTACATGATTGGCGAGCAACACAGCGACACACCACATCCAATATTACAGCCTATTTCAAACGTTATGACTGTTCCTATTGGCGATGTTGCTGAATTAGATTCTGTAACCAATCTTGGCGATAACGTGTTTGTTATTGAAAAATACATTTCTATTAATGGCACAAAATACGACACAACAACCGGAGTTAATACAGTTCTTTCAAATACTGATTTAGAGGCATTAGTATCAGATGTGTATCCCGGAACTATGAAGCTTGTTGAAAATTCTGATGGCGTAGCCGTTGGAATCGAAGGCGAATTGGGGCTGCGTTATGGTTTGAGGTTGTCTATTATCATTGAGGACACAAAATATAATTTTACAAGTGTTGAGATCGATGCTCTCGATCTTCCATTAAAAGAATTTAAGACATTACCAGCCAATAGCGTGTTGTTATATTGCTTGGTAAAAGAATTGAAGAACGATCCGACGTATCAACTTTTAACCAGATATCTTATTCCACTACCAAAGTTCACTTCTTTAACAGCAATCTATAATGATATGGGTCTATTGGCTTCTATCGGACAACTTGTTGTTCCAAAACAAGAATTCTTACAGACAGATATTGATGAGATATTGGCCTCGTTACCCGGTGAGTTGCCGGAAGAAGTAAACACAGTTTTAGACACAATATCAACTGATGATCTAGACTTGGATCGCATCAATGGTGCTTGGGCACATCCAAAAGATAGAAAAGATCGCAAAGGTCTGCTAGTATTGTCTTGGGATAACTGGAATAGAGAACTATTGATAAACTCAACAACTAGAATTAAAAAGCTATTTAAAGATTATTATAACTCTCGTGATTTCAATCCAGATGATATTTCCAAATCAACTGACGGACCCGGAGAAATATTCCTGAAGACACTGAAAGAAAGAATGAAACCAGCCCCCGGTAGGCAGAACATACCATGGAACCTCAGACGACGCTTTAAAGATAATCCTTTCAATTCTCTTGGAGAGTTGTGTAAAAAAGAAGATGTTTGATATTTACTATGAGGTGAGAATAATATGGCTTTTCAACCATCAATATCGATAGACGCAGATTTAATAAATAACGTAGCTGATAATAGCGGCTATCACTTAATCACAAACATCAGATCTAATATAAAACAAAATCTCAAAATGCTTGTCTTGACCAGTCCGGGTGAAAGAGTAATGGACCCAAATTTCGGTGTTGGTATCAAAAGATTTTTGTTTGAGATGGTCGATAACGAAGTATTTTCTCGCATTGATTCAAAGATAAGAGATCAGGTAAAAATATATTTACCATACATCAATATCGATAGAGTTAGATTTCAGGAATTTGATGAACATCCAAACTCTATAAAGATGTCTATACAATACAGCGTTCCAAGATTATCTCTAAATGATGTCTTAACAGTCTTGTTATAATAAAAAAACGAATTACACTATTTAATACTGAGGTAAAAGTATGTCCGATCAGAAGAAAATAGTACCAATAAATTATACAAATAGAGAATTCGAAACAATCAAGAATGACTTGACTCAGATAGCAGAAAGATTCTATCCTGACACTTTTCAAGATTTTAGCCAAGCCAGTTTTGGATCAATGGTATTAGATTCTGTGTCTTATGTTGCTGATCAGCTATCTTTCTATCTTGACTATAACGTTAACGAGTCCTTTCTCGATACTTCTTATCAGTATGAAAATATCGAGAGACACGGAAGAATACTTGGATATAAAAGCCCCGGAAGAGCTTCTACTTTTGGCAAGGTGGCTTTATATGTCTTGGTTCCTGCCTCTACAACTGGTTTAGGGCCAGATCTAAACTATATACCAATTTTGAAAAAAGGCACAACTTTTACCGCTACTGGTGGTGGAAGCTTTGTATTAATGGAAAATGTAGATTTTTCAGATCCAGCAAATCCAGTTATTGTTGCCCGCAACAATTCAACAACAGGTGCCCCTACCTACTATGCAATTAAATCTTACGGAAATGTTGTTTCTGGTAGATTTGGTGTTGAGCGCATTACAGTTGGGGCTTACCAAAGATTCCTAAATATTACTTTAGGTGATAGAAACGTATCCGAAATCATTTCTGTTTTTGACGCAGAAGGAAATGAGTATTACGAAGTTGAATATCTAGCACAAGACATGATCTTCAAAGAAGTAGGAAACACAAATTTTAAAAATGATAACGTCCCTTCAATACTAAAGCCTCTATTGGTTTCTAGAAAATTTGTTGTAAATAAAAATAGAACCAACGTATCACTACAATTTGGAAGTGGAAAGTCAGGAGAAACTGGAATAGTCGCAGATCCTGCTGCTGTTGCCATGGATGTATTTGGGAAATCTTACATTTCAAGTATGACTTTTGATCCTTCACGTCTAACAAAGACAGAAGCGATGGGAATCGTTCCTTCTGAGACAACACTTATTGTTACTTATCGCGTGACTAATCCAACAAATTCAAACTATTCTGTTGGAAGCGTAAACAATGTATCTAGTGTTTCTGCCGATTTTAGCGACAGAAGTGCCTTGGATCAGACTAAATTAACAGAAGTATTAAACTCTTTTGAGGTTTCTAATGAAGAACCAATTGTTGGTGACGTAACAAACCCAACGCCAGACGAGATTAAGAGAAGAATCTACGATACCTTTCCTACACAGAACCGCGCAGTTACACAGGCAGACTACGAAAATATGATTTATCGTATGCCTTCAAAGTATGGCTCGGTAAAGCGCTGTTCCGTACAAAGAGATCCGGATTCAAGAAGAAGAAACTTAAACGTTTATATAATATCAGAAGATAGAAACGGCAACTTTACGCAATCAAACAGCACTATAAAAAATAATTTAAAAACTTGGATGAACAATTATAGAATGTTATCTGATACAATAGATGTTTTGGACGCATTTATAATCAATTTTGGTATTGATTTTGTAGTTCAACCGAAAAAAGATACAGACAAGTTTACTCTTGTTGATGAATGTGTTCAGAAATTAGTGACAGAATTTAGCAATGTAAAATATTTTATTGGAGAACATATTAGTATTTCAGATATTTATACCAAGTTATCAGAAGTTGAAGGGGTTATGAGCGTATCAAGTGTCACAATAACAAATAAAAAAGGCACAAACTACTCATCTGTTACTTTTGATGTTGGCGGTAATACGTCGCCTGACGGCTCATCAGTCGTTATACCTAAAAACGCTGTAGCGGAACTTAAATTTCCGTCAGTTGATATTACCGGGAAAATTAAATAATGGCTATAAAAAGATATTTAGCAAATAAAGACAACACAATTGTAAATACTTATCAATCAAATTTGCAAACAAGAGGTACTGGCTCTAATACCGGATATGCCGATGTAATGGAAGTATATTCTATTTATGGCCGAGAGTCATCTGGATCACAAGAACTGTCAAGAATTCTAGTTGAGTTTCCAATATCTGATATCAGCACCGACAGAACTGCTGGAGTTATTCCGGCTTCTGGGTCTGTTAGTTATTATTTGCGCTTGTTTAACGCACAGCATTCAAAAACCGTTCCAGAAGATTATACCGTAACTATTAATCCTTTATCGCAATCATGGCAAGAAGGCACAGGGTTAGATTTAGAGAATTATAGAGATACTACCAAAGGTAATATAGGCTCTAACTGGATGTCTGCTTCTAATACTACCGGATGGACAAACGCCGCAGGCGATGAATTAGTCGGTGGATCTATCATAACTTCCTCATCTGATTATCTTTACGAGCAAACATTTGAAGATGGTCTAGAAGACTTAGAAGTAAATATCACACCTTTGGTTGAATCTTGGCTAGCAGGCACAATTGACAATTACGGAATGCTAGTAAAACTATCTTCTTCTTTTGAAGCATCTGCATCAGCATCTGATACCGCTGCGGATCCGGCGGTAATAACAAATCCTGATGGAGCCACAACATCCTATTATACAAAACGTTTCTTTGCTCGTGGTTCTCAATATTTCTTTAAGCGCCCTGTAATCGAGGCTCGTTGGAATGACCGCGTAGTTGATGATAGAGGTAACTTTTATTATAGCAGTTCTTTGGCACCTGCCGCAGATAATTTAAATACTCTATATCTCTATAACTATGTTCGCGGTGTGCTCACAAACATTCCAGCCATTGGCACTGGCGAGATTTTTGTAGACCTATATTCTGGCTCATCAGCACCAACTGGAGCAGCGCTAATACAAAGTGTCGCGACTCCCGCAACAGGTGGTTACGTATCAACGGGTATTTATTC
>BCSF01000747.1_pt1 | contig 11908 bp, 7 predicted proteins | sample 1016431 | NCBI WGS metagenome assembly BCSF01 (sample SAMD00045685;SAMD00045686;SAMD00045687;SAMD00045688;SAMD00045689;SAMD00045690;SAMD00045691;SAMD00045692;SAMD00045684;SAMD00045690;SAMD00045691;SAMD00045692;SAMD00045684;SAMD00045685;SAMD00045686;SAMD00045687;SAMD00045688;SAMD00045689, study...
ATACTACCCTTGTTGGATTTAGAAATTGATACATCTAAAGACGAAAAGGCTTTGCGTTCACTTACGATAGAAATTGAAAATATTTCGGAAAAAAATAAAAAAATTCAAACAAACAATTTATATAAAAAGCAACTCGAGTCCATTGACATCAATGAAGTCAATTCCTCGACAGCACAGTATAGATCTTACGATGATTTACAGTCAGAACTAGGATCTGAGAAAGCAGCCGCTGCGGGTGCTCAACGAATTATCAAGCAATTAGGGGATATTCGGGACACTTGTCCAACCTGCGGTGGGCCGCTTGACAGCTCTGCTGAAAAAGCTATGAAAGAAGCAGAAGAGGCTAAATATGAACAAGCTACAGGAAGAGTTAAAGAGCTTCAACGACAGATTGTCGACATCAAATCTGAAAACGCTGATTACGAACGGAATCAGCAACAGCAAAAAGATTGGGAAGATTTGTATCGAAGCATCGACAGAAGCCTACAGACGGATTTGTTGGATCAGCAAGAGCTTGAAAGTCGGCTGTCAGACGTGCAGAGGCGCTTACGAGAGTCAAAAGAAGAACTTTCAAGAATCGGAGCAGAAAACGAGCGAATAACTCGTCGAAATACCCGAATACAGGTGATACAAGAGCAGACTGATGAGTTTCTTGCACAACTTGAAGAATATTCGGAAAAATTAGAGAAAAATCGTAAGCTAGAGTCAAATCTGGACATACTGAAGAAGTCTTTCAGTACAAACGGATTGCTAGCTTACAAGATAGAAAACCTTGTCGGAGAGCTCGAAGAAATGGCTAATGTTTATTTGGCTGAACTTTCTGATGGTAGATTTACACTCGAATTTATCGTATCAAACGACAAGTTAAATGTGCAAATCACTGATGCAGGCAATGTTATTGACATTCTTGCTCTTTCATCAGGTGAATTAGCCCGCGTGAACACTGCAACTCTACTAGCAATTCGTAAGCTAATGAGTAGTATTTCTAAGTCCAAAATCAATATACTGTTCTTAGATGAAGTAATTAGCGTACTAGATGACGCAGGAAAAGAAAGGCTAGTAGAAGTTCTACTTCGAGAAGATTTGAATACTTACTTGGTATCGCATGGATGGTCGCATCCGTTGCTAGAAAAGATCGAAGTAGTAAAAGAAGAAAACATTAGCAGATTGGAGTAATTATGGTCTATAATGAGCGTTATGATATATGGCACCCCCAAGGAGAAGAAGTGGGAGTTGTATGGCAACTAAATGAGTGGAGATTCAAGGCTCCTAAACTTGCCAGGCTACTAAACGGAAAAACTAGAGTTATACAATCAGGAGGAAACTTAGGTCTTTACCCTAAACTCTTGTCTAACTTATTTTCAGAAGTTATTACTTTAGAGCCTGTAACGTCTTATTACCGATATTTAGTTGAAAATACAAAAACTTGCACAAATATTAAGTCTTTTAATAAGGGTGTAAGCGATAAGCCGGGAAAAGCAGAGATATGCGATATTGAACAAGGAAATTGTGGGCATACTGTTCTACAAGAAACTGAATCAGGAAGTATAGAAATGGTCGCCATAGATGATTTGGGCTTTTCCGAGATTGATTTATTGTGGCTGGATGTCGAAGGGTACGAAGACAAAGCACTACTAGGGGCTAAAAATACAATAGAAAGAGATAGCCCTTTACTTATTATAGAAAATAATGGGCAATGTTTTAGTTTTCCCTTTATCCCAGACCATGAACCCTCTCTGGAGCTTAGACAGTGGGTATGTGATACATTTAAATATGAATATGTAGACCATATAGGTGGAGACGATTTTTTCGTAAAGGATAAACAATGGTAGATTCGAGAGCAAAAGGAGCGCGTGGCGAGTATCTTGTACGAGATATGCTTCGAGAAGCCACAGGGTTAAAGTTTGAACGAGTGCCCGCTTCTGGTGCATTGGAATATCTGAAAGGGGACTTATATGTCCCCAATCAGAGAAACCATTTTTGCATCGAAGTAAAAAATTATAAAGATTCACCTCTTACAGACAAGATATTTACTGCTAAACGCACGAATAATCTTATTAAGTGGTGGAAAAAGATTGTAGTACAAGCAGAAGGCGGAGACCAGAAGCCTTTGTTATTTTTTAAATATGATAGATCTAAGGTATTCGTAGCTACGGAGCAGATGCCAGAAACAACAGATGACTATATCTGGGTTGCGTTTCTAAATTGCTATGTTATGCTTGCCGAAGATTTTCTACGAGAAGAAGTGGAGTGGATAGGTGGCTTTTGATTTTGAAGAAAGAATGGGCGGAAACGCAGGTACAGCACTCATAGTAGATGCACTCAACCTAGCCTTCCGTTGGAAACATCAAGGCAGAACAGATTTTCGACACGATTATGTAGCAGTAGTAAAGTCATTAGCAAACTCTTACAACTGCGGTAATATAATTATTACCGCAGATTGGGGCTCTTCTAGTTATAGAAAAGAGATTTTACCAGAATACAAACAGAATCGAAAAGATAAATATGCAACACAAACTGAAGCAGAGAAGCAAGCATTTATTGACTTCTTTGAAGAATATGAAGAAACACTAGAGTTATTAGCTGAAGAGTACCAAGTTCTTCGTTTCAAAGGTGTAGAGGCAGATGATCTTGCTGCCCACCTTGTAAAACGTAAACAGCAGTATGGATTAGAAGAAATTTGGCTAATATCAAGTGACCGAGATTGGGATTTGCTGATACAAGAAAATGTAAATCGTTTCTCATATGTAACAAGGAAAGAAGTAACTATAGATAACTGGAGCGAGCATTATAACGTCTCTCCAGAAGAATATATTTCTTTCAAGTGCCTCACTGGTGATAAAGGGGATAACGTACCTGGAATCAGTGGTATTGGGCCGAAAAGAGCTGAGCAACTTATTAGTGAGTATGGCGATGCGATGACCATTTATGACAACATACCTCTTGATGGAAAATATAAGTACATACAAGAGTTAAATCAGAATGGCGAAACATTATTGCAAAACTATGAGTTGATGGATTTAATTACATATTGCGACGAAGCAATAGGAGCAGACAATTTGTCTGATATCGAGGAGAGACTGACTAATGCAGCTTAGTTATAATAGAGACAAGTATCTTTCTGAGTTTAGTATTAAGACTCTGGAAGATAGATATTTAGTAGAGGGTGAAACATCCCCTCAAGACGCATTTGCACGAGCCGCAAAGGCTTTCGCAGATGATGAAGAACATGCACAGAGGTTATATGATTATGCCAGTAAATTGTGGTTTATGTTCTCTACTCCCATACTTTCTAATGGTGGTACTCAACGTGGTATGCCTATTAGTTGTTTTCTTAATTACGTGGAGGACTCACGCGGAGGAATCACTGACCATTATACAGAAAATGCCTTCTTATCTTCTGTTGGCGGCGGTGTCGGTGGGTGTTGGAACGATGTCCGTTCCGTGGGTTCTAGGACTAGTGCAGGGAGTGAGAGCACTGGGGTAATACCCTTTCTAAAAGTAGTGGACGCTGAGATGTTGGCGTTCTCGCAAGGAGTAACAAGACGAGGTAGTTATGCAGCATATTTGGAAATGTCTCACCCAGAGATTGAAGAGTTTTTGGACATTCGTAAGCCTACAGGCGGTGATATTAACAGAAAGTCTACTAATCTTCATCATGGCGTTGTTGTTTCTGACGCGTTCATGGAGTTGATTGAGGGTGCGACACGAGAAGAAGGGTTTGATGACTCTTGGGACTTGATTGACCCACACAGCGGTAAAGTAACAAAAACAGTATCAGCTAAAACACTTTGGGTAAAACTTATACAAAATCGTGTAGAGACTGGAGAGCCTTATATTATGTTCGGTGATACTGTAGATGCCGCGATGCCAGAATATCAAAGAGCGCAGGGTTTAAAAGTACACCATTCAAATCTTTGCTCGGAGATTACACTTCCAACTACAGAAGATCGTACAGCAGTATGTTGTCTATCTAGTGTAAATTTGGAAGAATTTGATGAGTGGAAGAACGATGATATGTTTATCCCTGATCTAGTACGAATGTTGGACAATGTTCTTACATATTTTATTGAAAACGCGCCCGACGAGCTACACAGAGCAAAATTGAGTGCACAAAGAGAGAGAAGTATAGGTTTGGGCGCGATGGGTTTCCATGCTTACCTTCAAAGACAACACATTCCGTTTGAAAGTGTACTTGCAAAAGGTGCTAACAATAGAATGTTTAACAGAATTAAATCGGAGGCAGTTCGTGCTACAAAACAACTCGCGCAAGAAAGGGGTGAATGTCCTGATGGACAGGGTTTTGGCGTTCGTAATGCTCATCTTCTTGCTGTTGCCCCTAATGCTAGTAGTAGCATTATTTGCGGTAATACAAGCCCTAGTATTGAGCCTTACAGAGCTAATGCATTCACTCAAAAAACAAAAAGCGGTTCAAGCCTTCTTAAGAACGAGTACTTGGAAGACTGCTTGCGAGACATCGACATGGATAACGACGAAGTGTGGAAAAGCATTATCACGAATAATGGATCGGTTCAACACTTAGAGTTTCTAGATGACTATACAAAGGATGTATTTAAAACCGCAGTAGAGATTGATCAAAAGTGGGTAATTGAGTTCGCCGCAGATCGACAAAAAGAAATATGTCAGAGCCAGTCTCTAAATGTATTCTTTCCAGCAAACGTATCAAAACAAGAACTTCATGCTATACACATGATGGCTTGGAAACAAGGCGTAAAAACTTTGTATTATTTGAGAAGTGAGGCAATCAAACGTGCAGAAACAGTCTCAGACGAAGCTCTGCGTAAGTACATATTCGATAGTATCGATGAGAACGCTTGTTTAGCGTGTGAGGGGTAAGATGAAGATATTAAAATTTAGTGCGGAATGGTGTCAGCCTTGTAAGATGTTGCAAAAAACTCTTGACGAAATGGCTCTACCTTATCCAGTAGAAAATGTAGATATAGACAAATTTCCTGATGTAGCAGGAGAGTTTGGTATACGTGGAGTGCCTACATTAGTACTAATTACTAGTGAAGGCAAAGAGCAAGGTCGCTTAGTTGGTGGACAAACAAAAGCGACTATTGGAGAATGGTTATCATGAGTAATTTATTAACAGAAAGAGAGTATTATAAGCCTTTTAACTATCCCTGGGCTTTTGAACACTATAAAACTCAACAGCATATGCATTGGCTTCCAGATGAAGTTAATCTTGCTGATGACTTGAAAGATTTTCGGGAGAATCTAAGTGAAGGTAATAAATTATTGCTTTCTAATATCTTCCGTTTCTTTACTCAAGCTGACGTTGATGTTTGCTGTGGATATGCAAAACACTACTTGCCAACATTCAAACAGCCTGAAGTAAGAATGATGTTATCCGCTTTTGCAGCAATGGAAGCAGTACATCAGGAAGCATATTCTTTGCTATTAGAGACTATGGGATACGGAGACGATGAGTATCAAAAGTTTTTTGAACACAAAGAAATGCTTGATAAACATGAGTATCTAAGTAACTTTGGCATGGATACTAAAATGAATATAGCCAAGACTATGGCTATATATTCTGGATTTACAGAGGGAGTACAACTATTTAGTAGTTTTGCTATCTTATTGAACTTCTCTCGACACAACTTGATGAAGGGTATGGGGCAGATTGTTACGTGGTCTATACGAGATGAAACCTTGCACGTAGAAGGAATGTCTCAGCTTTTCCGTACATTTATTAAGGAAAATCCAGAGTTATGGAATGATGATCTTAAGTATGAAATCTATTGTGCAGCAGAGAGATCTGTTGAGTTAGAGGACGCATTTATTGATCTTTGTTTTGAGGGCGCAGATGTACCAGGTTTAGAGCCAACAGAAGTAAAAGAGTACATTCGCTATATTGCTGATCGAAGACTGCTCGGTCTAGGACTAAAGAAAATCTTTGGTAGCGATAAAAACCCACTAACATGGTTGGATTATATTCTTAATGGAGTTGAGCATACTAACTTCTTTGAGAATCGAGCAACTGAGTATGCAAAAGCCAGTACAACCGGTAACTGGCAAGATATTTTTAAATAGGCATTATAATGGAAAAAGAAAAAATAAACTATAAAGGAGATGAATTTCTGGTAGAAGATTTATCGGAAAAATCCCAATATGTAGTAAAACAATTAAAAGACCTCAATACTCAAATCGAAGGAGTAAAAATGAGGTTAGATCAGCTAGAAGTAGCATATAACTCTTTTACAAAAATACTTGAAGAAGAGTTAGAGCAAGACTCGGAAGTCAAGACTGAAAACGAGTTTATAGCAGAGTAAATAAAAAGGGGCAGATGCCCCTTTTTTATTATATGTAAGTATAATGAGCATTGTGGTATTCATTATCTCCTGCATCTCTTCCCGGAGTGCTATACATTCTCCAAAAATACCCCGGAGGAACAAAAAATGTTGCAGTAACACAATCAGGATGGCTACTGTCAGAAACTCCAAAATAGTACCACTGACACGTAGCATTACTCATACCGTTTCCTTGTTCGGAGCTATGATTGTCCCTATAAGCATTCTTACCACTGACTGCAGAAGCGCTGCTTCCTACATGAATTGCCATACCCCAAATATCATTGCCTCCATCAAAAGTAATATTCCATAACTGCGTTCGAGTGGCAGTATTCTCAAAAGTATAGCCATTAAGATCTCGACCCCCGAGAGAAGTCCCTGAAATAGTACCTAAACCAGTTTCTCTAATATATGTTCCGGGTCTATATGCTATTGTCTGCTGGGTGTAGAAGCCTCCACTAGTTTCTTGGAAATATACGCCTTTCACGCTCTCAGAAAAACCGCCAGTATATACTCCATTGGCAGTAGCTCTACCATTATAAACAGTTAAATTTCCTCCCCTTACATGCATGGAGTCTGAAACTGAAACAGTTTTTGCAGACATTGTCATCCCCACACCTTTAATATGGGAGTTTATACCTGAAGACGCACCCGCATTCCAGGTAAAGTGAATACCGCTGTGAGTCTCGCTCGTACGCTTTCCTAAACTAAGCCCGTCGTTCTTAAGATAGAAATTATAGTCCAGCCAGGTGTTGCTGCCTCGCAGATCATCAATCTTAAGAGCCCCCATTTTATCACCGCCGGTAAATTTTGATCCCCACACGCTATTGCCTTGATCATGATAGAATACACCACTTTCAAGTCTCTTTTCGTCTTCGTCCAGACCAAAAATTTTTAAATTTGAAGCACCGATATTATTATAATCATCTACGTACGTTTTAGTAGCTACTTGTGTAGTTCCCGTATTCCCTATATATAAATCGCCCGAAGAAGTAAGATGTAGCTTTTTAGTATAGTCGTCTTCAGGGCTCGCTCTAGTTCCTATGACGAATAAATTGTGATCCCAGTTCTGTACATATTGATCATATCTTGTATTACCTAATATAAGTGCTTGTTGACCAAAATCTTCAGCACCTTCTCTAAAGTCGTTTTCTATCATAAAGAAGCTATTACCCGAGAAAGCTATTCCATAAGCGTCTCCTCCCGATTGTACGTACGAGTTAGCCATACTTGTTACAAGTGTTCCACACGCATCGTTCTCTATAATAGTTTTTCTCGTAGGTTCTACATAGTACTCGTCATAAAAACCTAGAATTTCTGTCTCAATAATTCTATCTATACCTGTTAAATGTGGGAGATTACTTATGTCAGTACCATCAGCTTTTAAATACTCCACATTAAAACCCCAGATATACGATCCAGGGGCCAACGCATTCTGTGCCTGAAATTCAGAATTTTCTATTTGTGCTCCTACAGTATATCCTGTTAAGAACCCGTCTATAACAGCACCGGTTTCCTCATCAAGTCTCCAATCAATATGAGAGCTTGCTTGAATACTTACATTGTCTATAATTTCCGGACTAGTAATGATTCTATACTGTCGTGATTTTATATCCGCATCTGCACTAAAGTCTGCGTACATACTAATACCGTTAAAAGTAAGCTTACCATTAGCATCCCAAGGAGTATCATCACTATTATTCGCCATAAAATTTGTAACAGTGTCTAGAGGAGCAGGTCCTGCTCTCTTAGGTTGAATCTTAATCTGAGAAGGAATTTCATTAAATGATGCTGCCGAAACAGTTCCAATTATAGTTTCTTCTTTTGCGCCCGAATAGCTTGGTATAGAGTAACTTACCCCTCCGGTAGCTCCACCGTCTCGGCTTATTACTATGTTTCCTGTAGAGCCGTCCCCTTTTACCTTCATTGTTATACTATTAGGGAAATTTGTTCCTGCACCTATTGGCGTTTGGTTTATAAGATCATCGCCAAGAGTTACAAAACCGCCCGCTGTTATATGTGCGTCTCCAATATCTCCAGACCACTGTATTTTTAATAGCTCGCCCGCTCTGTATCTTCTAGCTTTTTGATTGTCTATGTTGTCTGCTGAATAAGTAATTCCTGTTCCTGCACCATACGTAGTTTCAATAGGATGATATACCCCCACAGAATTATTTGCGGTTATGTTCTTCTCAACAACATTAATTGCTTCATCGCCTGAAGCAAGAGTGCCTAAATCTATTAACCAAGGCGCTACCTCTTTACTATAAAAATCAAACTTTTTATTGACAGAAAATTTATTCGCAGGTAGTCTAAATTGTTGATAAACATTTGAACTACTGGCAGAGTGTTTATTTTTAAATAGTTCTATCTCTATATATGTGCTATCATCATTAATATCTAAGTTGCTTTTTACTACTTCAGAGGAAATACCTTTGCGTCCCTGCTTAACATAGTCACTTATTTCTGTAAGTGCTGCCACCCCGAATCCATACTCGGAGTCAAAGAATGCTCCTCTATATCCTCGGAAATGCAAAGAGTCTGATACAACATCACCTCGGGTAGTTACCGCAAAAGGAGCCGTGCCCGGATTAGAAGATCCTGCATATATTCTATAAAGAGGATCAAAACCATCTAATGCAGCGTAAGTTGCTTCTTTATTGTCTGGATTATACACCTGAATTTTTGTACTTGCACGTATATCAGTTCCTTGAATAGAGCCTGCTGATATATTATCTGATGTTAATCCTTTAATGAAAGCATTTTTTATAGATACTACCCCTTCTGTAACATCAAAAGGTATCAAATCAGTGTCTGGAGTTAAATCTAAGTCTTCCCCTGTAGGAGCCACAATAGCAAACCTATCTGCCTGGACAACAAAGGCCGAAGTTGCCGAACTAACATTAGAACTAGCAAGACCAAAACCAGATACATTGCCATTATTGTTAATTTTTACCGAATATTGAGCTTCTAGACCGTTTATAGATTCTGCAGTTTCTGTAACAGAGGCAACAGCATCATCCACAGAGCTTTGTACAAAATTTATTTGAGAAGCTACGGCTTGTTGAGCAATATCACCGCCCAAAATTCCTTGTTTAGCCCCCAACAATGTTGTCATAGCTCTAGTTATATTATCTTGGGCAACTATATAAAAAGGAGCTGTACCCATAAAGGTATAAGGCCCTTTTCCATTACCAATATCAGCTATAAAATCTTTGGTCTTGCCTCTAGAGGCTGTTGCAGGGCTTTCAGTGCTTGCATTAAATAAATTAATATTATATAATTTATCTCCATCTTTATTATATACCGTTACTTTGCAAGGCTCAACAGCTGTTATACTAAAATGGCTTAAAGTTCGATTAGGAAAAACATAGAAATCTGACAAAGAACCTCTAGGGAGAGACATTGCATAATCTGCCGTATTTCCATCATAATATCCAAAAAGACCTACGTATAGATCGGGGTCATCAATTTTTACATACCTACCTGGTGTAAAAGTAAGATTAGTAGGTTCATTGTTAAAAAGAGAATACTCAGTTCCATCATAGTCGAAAGTATGGTCAATTGTACTGTAGTTATTACATAGTGTCTTAATTAGGTCCTCTACCCTTCGGTAGTCCGATTTATTAAAGGAAGAGAGGTTTTCATCTTTATAATCGTCTACTTTTATAGCATCCCCAGTAGAAATATTTCCATCCCTAGTTATATCGCCTAGCTTATAGTAATTGGTACCATCAAGGGTGGTTAGTGTGTCAAGAAGTGAATTTAGCTGGGGAGCATTGGTAGCGCCAAGCTGACCCTCCGCCTTGGCTTCGATTAAACTTACTAAATTCTCTAAAATTATACTACGTTTGGTATCAAACTCCATCCGGTGTTCCCAGTTGTTATAATTATAGCCTGATACAGCAGCAGTGCCATAAGTACTTACTAGCTCACTGTTTGACAGAGGAGGAATTAACTCAAATACTTCCAAATCATTAGAATTATCTTCATTGACATGACCTATAATCTGTGCGCCCGCAGATACAAAGGCGACCCTTACCCTGTGCGAGGCAGTAAGAGTCTCGTCTAGAGGCGATAAGAGCTGATCGGTGCTCCAGGTTGTCATGTCTCCTTTTTTTATTGACAAAGTAGCCATTCTAGGGGTTATATCTTCTCTGAGAGGGGCATCCGAGTTAGCTGATTCGTTTACAGAGGCATAAACATCTACCGTCGTATCTCCATAAGGGCTATAAATATAGAATTTTTGTGGGAACTCTTTATAAGCTACATAGCCTAATACACGGCCCGAGAAATTTCTAGGAGCTGCCATTGTTCCTCTGGTACCATACGTTACTATGGGAGAAGTTGAGTAGGTTCTATAGAAATCACCTGCACCATTTACTAGATCATGTGTAATTTCATAAGAAGATGCTGAGGATGCGTTAGTTGTAAGCGTATAAGTAGAGGCAGAAGTTTCGGTTATATTCGTTACAGAGACATCTCTAACAGAAAATTCGTCATTGATATTCGCTCCAGCAAGTAGCCAGAGTTTAATGTCGTAATTTAGCCCCTGACCATTAAATTCAATAGTGTAAGTAGTATTAGCGCTAAGAGAACCGAGGGTTGGGAGTAGGGCAGTATATTCGGGATAATCCACTATACTGAGACCAGTCCCTAACGCTACCCCGCTTATTGTACCGTCTGTAACGCTACCTGTAGTAAAACTAACTCTATATCTGATGCCTGTTCCATCTGTGGCATTATCCTCAATTTCGTGGGCAATAAAAGAATAACCAGCGGTAGATGCTTTTAGATACAACTCTTGCGGAATAGTATTTCCATTATTATCCTGAGTTCTGAGTTCTTGGGTTTGTCCCTCATAGGGACTAATGATATCCCAGTCGTCAAAGTCTGTAACAGCGGGAACTAATTCCGCATCTGGATCCTCACTACCAAAAGTATACTTATCTACATAAATTGCACCGCCATCTGATAAGGCCGCTACTTTTGCAACTCTTTGGTTGATAAGGTCTTCGTCGGTATCAGCTAGTTGAAAATACCAATCATTTCCTGCAAAATGTCCATTATTGCCGTTATTTATTCGGGCCTCTATAGCTCTAGCATCTGTGATTTGAGAGGTCAATGCTCCGATTGAAGAGGCTTCAGCACTTGCACTTAGTGCTGATATTATTGCCGCATCTGCCGCATCTTGTGAGCAGTTTGAGGCAGATAGTGCAGTTGCTTCATATTGTAAAGCAGTTGCAGCAGCCCCACTAGCAGTGAGTTCTGATGCTAAAGCATTCGTTTTGGACTGAGAAGCTGCTGCCTCTGCGACCTGTGCATCACTGGCGGATCCTTCTGCGTCCCCTTGAGCTAAAACTGCGAGATTTTTTGCTTCAATAGCTGATGCTTTAGCCCCACTAGCACCAAGCTCTGAGTTTAAAGCATTCGTTTCTGACTGAGAGGCTGCTGCTTCGGCTGTCTGTGCATCACTAGCAGCTCCTTGAGCAGTACCTTTAGCACTAACTGCGAGATTTTTTGCTTCAATAGCTGATGCTTTAGCCCCACTAGCACCAAGCTCTGAGTTTAAAGCATTCGTTTCTGACTGA
>BCSF01000748.1_pt1 | contig 11908 bp, 20 predicted proteins | sample 1016431 | NCBI WGS metagenome assembly BCSF01 (sample SAMD00045685;SAMD00045686;SAMD00045687;SAMD00045688;SAMD00045689;SAMD00045690;SAMD00045691;SAMD00045692;SAMD00045684;SAMD00045690;SAMD00045691;SAMD00045692;SAMD00045684;SAMD00045685;SAMD00045686;SAMD00045687;SAMD00045688;SAMD00045689, study...
GCTTCATATGGTTTATTTAATACAACAGTACCCATAGCAGTAACTACTTCTATTTCACCACTAGAAAGCCCTAGAGCGTCTGGTAGAAGTATTATAAGGCTACGACCTAATTCATCTACTGTAGCTGTAAAATCTGTACCTCTAATAGCTATATTTGCTGTAGGTGTTTTAAGAGATATATTTTGTTTATCTATACGATTTAAATTACCAGTAATAAATCTAGCTGTACCCAAACCAAAAGTAATAGCCATTTTAGATTTACTAGGGTCTGGGTCATAAATATATTCATCAATTAATAATTGTGAATGTTCTGTAAGTTTTACAACCGAATCATCTAAAAAAGTAATAGCCATTCTACCATCTGTAGTAATAGCCTCATCATTACTTTGTATAGCAAATTTTAAATTAGCTTCGTAAGGTTTATCTCTTACTATTTGAGCTATACCATTAAGTTCTGATATATCTCCAATATTAGCAGCTTGTGCTTGTACCTTGGTCGTTTTGAATGACGCAAACAGTAGAAGCAGAAGTGCCAGAAACTGATATGATTTTAAGCCAATCATTATCCTGGGTACTCAGTTGTTGAATGTTAAATGTTCTTGAACCTCCAGTATGGTCTAAGTAAAAATATCCACCTGCTGATGCATTTACACCTGTACCTGTATAAGTAACTGTATTATCAGAACCATCTATATCCATATAATTAGTTGCACCATCAATATTTATATTTGAAGTAACTGTATTATTTGAACCATTAATAATCCAATCTAAATCAAGAGATGCAGCTATAGCTGTAGTACCTTGATTCAAAGTAAAAGTATTACCACTACCTGTAACATCTACATTTTGATTTGAACCATCTGCACTATAAGTATCTGTAGGGTCTACTTGAATAGTAAATGAATTTGTACCACCATCAAACTCGTAAAACCCTGTAAAATTATCAGCAAATATATCACCAAGAAACTTGTTAGTAGCACCAATCATGTTGATGTCAAGAGTCATAGTATTACCATCTAAATCAAAAGGATTTAAACTACCTGCTGTAGAATTTAAACCACCTATAATATTAGATATACCGAGTTGTTCTAAGTCTATATTAGCACCAGTACCAGATTGGTCTACATAAATTTCATTATCAGCCGCGTATATTGGCAATGCACTCAGCATCACAATCAGGCTCATTAATTTCAATTTTTTCATATTTCCAAAAACTCCTGTCGTATCCGACATTAATTATTTCTAACACAGCACTCTCTATAGCTTTCATAAGTGCTAATGTTGTTGACTCGTTCCTTGAATTACCCAATTCAATTTCAACAAGTTCTGTGCCCATTTCAATAAAACGAAATACATCTTCTGATTTACCATAACTAAATATAGTTTTTTCAGTCATTACTTCTATAAGTATCTCACCTGTAGCTACTGATACCATGCGTAAAGTTACTGTAACACTATCTTCTCTATATTGAATACTAGAACCAATACCTAAGTATCTAGCTCCAGCACCTCCTGTAGAAAGATTGCTTTCATAGGCAATAACAGCACCTTCGATTAAAACTCCTGCAAATAATAAAGGTCTTAATGCTTTTTTCTTTTCTTCATCTGATAAAGTTTGTTCTCTAGCTGACCTTATTAATTGCCTTTCTTTTGTTAAATTATCTAAACCTACTCTTTCAACTACTGTAAAAAAATCACCATTACCAGCGTGTTTTAAAGCTCTAATAAGAAGAGCATTAGGTTGTTGTGTTATAGCTGTACTAAATAAAGCAAATTCACTATTACTTTTACGTTGACCTGTTTGGTCTGTAAAAGCAGTAGGATATACAGCTACAACTGGTTTTATTTCTGGTTTTGGTACATTAGCAAGCTCTTCTGATTGTAATTGTGATATTTGAACTACATTATGTTTTTGAAATCTATGTTCGTAAGTATCTTCAATCTGATTAAATATAGAACAGCTAGAACAAAAAAGTACCAATAGGTATCGTAATTTCAGTAACTGTTCCATCGGCTTCCGTTATTTTAAGTGTTAATGTTACACCATCACTTGTATATTCAATGGTGTTTCCTTCTAGTGTTATAGTTCCAGAGTCAGATGGTGTTTCACCAAAAAGATTATTTACAAGTTGTCTTGATAATTCTGCATATACCCTAGACTCTAAATTACGCAAAAATCTTGCAAGTGTTGAATTTTCTTTTTCTCTTTCTATTTCTTCTTGCAAAGCTTTTATTTCTTCTTTAATTGTAAGCTTTCTAGTATATTGTTGATTTTCTATTGTAAGATAATGACTTGATGTTCCAATGCCGCTAAAACTTGGCGACTTGAATTTATGAACTATTTGGTCTGCTTTAATATTTATAGCAAATATTCCAATAAACATAATTAAACCCATAAACATCACCCAAACTAAAATTCTAGTTTTTGCTGCTTCTTCTTCTATTATTTGTTTATTAGTCTTTTCTTTGGTCATCTCTATCCGCTTTTGCAAGTTTGTCTTGATTTATTAGTTGTGGTACTCCTAGTATTGTTTTTATCATAGTATCTTGTCTTATGATTTCATTATCTAAACTACGCACCCTATCTATTAAGGCTACTAAAATACCATGTTGTGAGTCAAGTTTTGTTCCTAGACGCTCTTCTATTGCTGCTATCTGTGATTCTACTTTTTCATCAACAGTATCTAGTTTAGATTCCATGCCATCAACAATACGAATAACCAGTTTATATATAAACCAACCTAATCCTATTGCTGCTGCTATAGGAAATCCAACTTCTTGAATTACTGTAACTGCAGATTCCATTATGTTACTGGTGTAAATTTACCAAGTTCTATTAACTTGTCTCTATTTACTAAATGTTCTGCTTCAACATCATCTTTACTTTGTCCAAAATAAGCTACAGCTAAATAGTTATCAACCATTGACTGGTTAATATTTATTCCATCAACTATAACATTACCTAAGACTCTACCAAACTTACCTTTAGAATCTTTAAGTTTGGTTTGTATAATAACTTTTTTGCCTTTTTTTATAGCTTCTTTTAAATAAGATGCTGCCATCTTACCTCTAACTTTTTCATCTTTATTTCTAGTTCTACTTTCAGGCGTATCAATACCATAAAGACGAACCCTAGAGCGGTAAAGAATATCAAAGCCAAGGTCCAAAGTAACGTCACAGGTATCACCATCAACGACCCTATCAACTTTGCAACTATATTCATACATTATCTTTTTTTTCCTTTGTGTAAACCATGTCTTGCGTGTTGTTTACCTTTTCTTGTTGCTTCACGTTTTTTCTTATTAGCTCTAGCAAGTTTACTTCTACCTTTAGATGTAGACTTTAATTTTTGTATTTGTGCTTTAGGTGCATATACTTCACCTGTTTCAGAAGATTTTTTACCACTAGGAGTAGTCCATTTTTGTTTAGTCCAACGCTTTAAAGACCTTTGTGACTTTTTTAATGGCATTAATCCTCCTCTTGGAAACCTTCGCTATATAAATTATTAAATGTAGTTAATGGGTCAAGATAACTTTCGTGACCTTCTGCTGAATGTATATGTTGTGATGGAGCAAAGTCTGGTGGACCTTCTCCTGTTACCCATAAAGCAGGACTTGTAGCTCTTACTCTATTATTAGGTAATGCAACTATATTGCCTTTCCATTTACAATCTTCAGTTATATAACATACATGAGATTGTTTATGTTGAGCAGGACAATCAGCTATAGAATTATTTGTATAATCAACTGTAAATAAATATTTGCCTTGATAAAACTTATTATCTATTTTGCATATCCAAGGACTAGAACTTACTCTGTCCATGACTACAACAGAATGGTCTCTTGACTCACAATCCCAAGGTTGAGCTAAATGGTCCTCCATAGGCTCTGCCCACTCTTCTACAGGAATATCTGCTACAAGAGCTTGTATGGGCATCCTAGCCCACATTGCACCGCCATGAACATTAGAATCATCATCTTCTGCTTCACATCCAGTAAATACTACTTGAAAACTTAACGACCTATCAGGAATTGTATTTACAGCTATAGCTAAAGCTGATAAATATTCTCCATGATATTTTTGATGATTAGCGGTAAATTCTTTCCTAACCCAACATTTAAAATGTGGTATGTTGCTGATTAGATAAGACATTAATTTTTATATCCGCCACCTGCTTTTTTGTAAGCTTTTGCTAACATTTGTGCTTTCCTTGCTGACCATTGTCCAGGTCTACCACCTTTACCGCCAGCTTTAATTCTATTAAATATGCGTTTACGCATACCTGGTTTAGTATAATTGCCTGCTTTATTGACTGTAGATTTTTTTTGTCTACTCATCCTATAAATCTCGATAATATTACGCTTCCAACAATAAATGGATATACTGCCCAAAGCATCATTTCTAATTTATCGAATCGTTTAGAGCCTGCTTCTAATCGTTTATCAATGCTTTTATATATTGCCCTACATTCTCTTTCGTGAGACTCTATAGCATTTAAAGCATCTTTAGCTGTTGTCATTACTTTTTTGGAGCAGATTCTTTAGCTTTACCAATATTAATAGCTAATAAATCAATTAATTTATATATTTTACCAATCCAAATATCATCTTTTGGTGTAGGTGTGCTTGCTGCTATTATTGATGAAATTGTTACTATTGCTGTAACCCAAGTTACTATACTCATTATCATATCCATTACTTACCTCCTTTGGTATTTTTGGATTTTTTTTCTGTTTTTTCTTCAGAAACTTTTTTTGATTCTTCTGCAAATAGATTATGAAATACTGATAAACTAGCTTTTACTTGGTCTAATTGAAAATTAAGATTAGCTTGTTTTTGAGTTAAATCTTCTATTTGTGCTTTACAATATTCTTGTTCTTTAGTTAATGCTTTGTCATTCATAATAAATACCTTTAGTTAGTTAAAATTTAATTATAAAGCATTATGCAATCAATTTGAAATCTTATTAACTTAAATTCTTAGTTACGCTAGATGGACTAATCTTTTCAGCTATTTGTGCGTCTAGACTAGACTTCATATTTGTTACAGTATCACTACCTAAAGCATTTTCTACCCAACCTTGAACATCGCTAGCTGTTAAATTAGACCATAAAATAAAACTAGATAAATCACTAATATCCAATGTTTGTGTACCATAAACACTAGAAATCAAGTTATTTCCATCATTATCTTGGTTGGAATCATCTTCTGCTATTAATCTCCAATGTACATTATGAACTACATTTGATTTTCCGCTTTTTGTTGGATGCACATCAACTGTTGAAATATCCCAAGTATATGATATTGCCATTTTATTCTCCTTTTATGTACTGTATGACCAGCCTGTTAATTCAACAATTTTATCTAAGGCTTCTGTTTTATCTACCCCAGCAGGATAAGGAAGCATATCTTTTACTTCTTGTCGTTTTGCTTCCCATTCTTCTTTGGTGCATTTTCCGAGTTGATATAAAGCCATATATTTATCAGCTATTTTTTTATAATGATATTCTCGTTGCACAAAAACTGATTGTACTGCTTGTGCTTCTTGTACTGTTACTGCCATATTTTATTTCTCCTATTGGTCGCTGCCTTGTATAGACATTGGTATTGCTGTAGCGTGACAAATTACATCACCACCAGAGGGTTGTTTTACTTGTATTTGTGCATTTGATGCTTGTGCTGATAAGCCATTAGCTTGTATAGTGTCATAAATAATTGCAAGACCTGAACTTGAAACTCCAACTTGTAATGTTATAGATGTTCCAACACTTGCACCTTCTCTAACAACTGTTACTAAATAAAAACCTCTACTTTTGTTTGCTGCTCCTAAACCAGAAAAATCTAAAATTGTTACAAAGCTTGTGCCAACTGTTACTCCACCTGCTCTTCCATCTTCACCACCTTGTATCGGACAACCATCTTGTAATATAAAGTTACCGTTATTTGTTATTCTTATTCTTTCAGTTAAAGTATCAGTACCATCTTCTGTAGTGTGAAATGTCATTCTTGTAGGAAAATCAGCAGCAGCGAATGTGCCATCACCTTCTACCATAATTTTTGCACAAGCATGACTACCTACTCCGCCACTCGTGACACCTCCAAAGTGTATGCTAGCTAAATCGTCGTTATTAACAATACTTCCAAAACCTGTTTGTGACAAAGTAAGAACAGAACCACCATCATTACCAGCTCCACCTTCAGCAAGATGAATACCAGATTGAGGCGAGTTTGTGCCGATTCCAACATTGCCTGAAGAATCAATACGCATTCTTTCTGTTGTGGTTGTACTAGCATCACCTGAACTACCTCTTGTACCAAAAACTAAATCACCAATACTGTTTGAGCCTGTTCTAGTAAAACCAATAGTTCCTCCAGCATAGGCTTGACCATCACCTGCTTCAGAAAATAGTATTTGTGGACCTTGTCCATTTGTTGCACTATCGCCTATTAAAGCAATATGTGAATTTACAGTTCCAGTTGTACTTGCACTTTCTACTACAAGTTTATGATTACCACTTGCAGCTCCTGTTGTACCAATATTTAATTCTCCTGAGGTATTAAGACGCATTTTCTCAGATACTGTAACTGCTGCTCCTGCACTAGCTGAACCTTGTGAATACCATTGATGAATACCAGCTTCTTGTCTGTAAGCACTTGATTCATTATTAGCTATAGCAGCGTAAGAACCTGTATCTGAATCAATGTACAAATTATCAGTAAGAAAAGTACCATCAATGCCATGAGTGCCTGTATCGTTTTCACTAAATAATGAAGCTTTCTCACCTACATAAAAAGTGCTCCATCCTGTATGCTGGTCTAGTTTTGGTGTAGTACCTAGTCCTAAAGCACCACTACTAGCAAGAATCATTTTTGCTGTATTATTTGGTTGAAATGTAATTGTTGAGTCAGAGTCTATAATGAATCCTGTGCCACTTGCTTTTAAAAAAGCTCTAGGACTATCGTTATTAAAGAAAAATAACGATGGAGTTCCTCCACTAGCTGTTCCTCCTAAGTATAAATCTCCGTCTCTTTTTAATCTAAGACGTTCTGTTGGAGCTGAACCTGGACCTGTTCCTGTGTTTTTTGTATTAAATACTAAATCTGTTGCTGCTGTGCTTCCACTCATATTTTCTTGAGCAACTGCTTCAATCGAAGCTTCTGCTGCAGCATTAGTATTAGGACTATCTTGACCTTTCCAAGCTAGTGAACCTAATGATTCTCCATCACTTGGGTATGAACCATCTTCTCTATTCAACTGTATTCCACCAGTTCCACCGCCTGTTAGAATTACTAAACCTTTATTAGTAGCTGTATGGGCTGCTGAATATCCTATACCAACATTATCTAAACCTCCATCTACAAATAAAGCATGAGTTTGTCCGTTTGATTCAACTCTAAAGTCTTTATCCGCACTCCCTTCATTCAATAACCAACCATCATTAACTGTTAATAACGAACCAACAGTAAGTGTGCTTGCCATATCTACAGCACCATCAATATCTACAACATCTAAATTAGTAGTACCATCTACATCTAAATCACCATTAAAATCAGCATTACCTGCTAGGGTAAGCGTAGAAGCCATATCAACAGCTCCATCTATATCTACGACATCAAGGTTAGTAGTACCATCTACGTCTATATCGCCTGAGATATCAAGACTAGCAAAAACTGAAGTACCTGAAGCTGTTACTGTACTATTAAATGTAGCCGCACCTGCTGCTGACATATCAAGAGTAAGAGCATTGATATATGAACCACCATCATTACCTCTTAATATAAGGTCTTTATCTTGAACAATAGATACTATTCTTAAATCACTACTATTGTTTTGTAGAGTAGCAAAATGTGTTCCACCATCTTTAAGAAAAATATTTCCACTATCTGCATCAAGAGTTAAATCTGTGCCTACATCTATTGTTAAACTTCCAGAATCAGAAATAGTAGAACCATTAATTGTTATATCGTCTACTGTAAGTGTTGTTAATGTGCCAAGACTTGTAATATTAGGTTGAGCTGCTGTACCAAGTGTGCCTATAATATTTTGTGCAAATGTTACTTGTCCGCCATCTGCTATAGTCATAGCATCATCACCATCTGTATATTCAATTAGGGGAGTTTGAATTGAAGATGATGTTTCAATAATGCCACTAGTTTCTAAGTTTAACGAGGCTAAAGCATCTACTACAGCAGCTCCTGAACCTGCTCCATCGGAATAAACTATTTTAGTTTTACCACTAGGTATAGTTACATTAGCACCACTACCCTGGGATATATTAATTGATTGTGAACCAGAGGTAGCATTTTCTATAATCCATACCTTAGATACTGTATTTGGTGCAATAGTAAGAGTTCTGGTAGCTGTTAAACTAGCTCCAGAAGTAACTTTTAAATATAAACTTCTTGCAGGGTCTGTAGAACCATCAGCTATAGTTGTTGTAGCATCTGCATCTGAACCAAAAGATGCTTCTGTGCCATAACTAAAAGCTTCTGCAATTAGTTCTAAATTAGTATTTGTAGAAGTACCCCAAGTTCCTGCTTCGTCACCTGTTGCGATTTCTTTTAGTCTTAAATCATTTACATAAGTTGCCATATATATTTCCTATGTTAAGCCACCTCTTCCCAATCAGGAGTTTGAGATGTATCTATATTACTATAATTTGGTGTTTGTGTTGTTGTAATTCCTTGATAATTTGCTGTTTGTGATGTATCTACAAGACCCCAAATATTGACTCCTTGTATACCACCTGTTCCTGTAACTCCTTCAGGTTCTATTACAGCTTTACCTATATTTACAACATTTCCAACTGTTGATGTTGCTACATTGCCTGTAACAGGAAACACATTATCTGTTCTTGTTGTTGCTGTGCCTAATGAAGATGTTGCTGATACTCCTGTTGGTAGTATATTAGCATCTGCTGTAACAATCTCATCTCCAACTTCTAAAGTTGTTGCTACTGCTGATACACCTGTTACTGCTGCACCTGCTGTAATTGCATTACCTAATGCTGAAGTACCTGCATTACCTGTAACAGAAGTATTCGAATCTGCTGCTACAGTTTCATCTCCTAGTGTACCTGTTCCAGCAATACCTGTAGGTAAAATAACAGCAGTACCTGTAATTGTTTCATCACCTAAAGTACCTGTTCCTGCTATTCCTGTTGTAACAATATTAGCTTCTGCTATTACTGTTTCATCACCTAATGTTCCTGTTCCAGAAACTCCTGTTGGTACGATTACTGCTGTAGCAACAATAGTTTCATTACCTAAATTAGATGTAGCACTTAATCCAGTAACACTTGTATTAGAGTCTGCTACTACTATTTCATTACCAAGCGTTCCTGTTCCTTCAACACCTGTAGGTAAAACAAGTGCTTGTGTAGAAATTGTTACACTATTAACAGAACCTGTAGCAGATACTCCTGTTAATTCAACAGGTATGGATGTACCCCAAGGACCTTCTGCCCAGGCACCTCTACCCCAACCTGTAATGTCAGCCATTTTTAGGCTATTCTAATAATTGCGTTTGATGCGTCTGCTGCTGGAAATTGAATAGTAAAATCACCATTGGTTGATGTTTTATCACCACCAAAATCTAATACACATACTGATGGGTCACTTGTTGCAGCTTCATTATAAATTAATGCACCTCTTGCAGTAATTGTAGCTGTACTGAAAGTTAAATCATTAAAATCAGTTAATGCAGTTGTACCAGATGTTGTAGGTGTAACACTTGTTAAAAATGCTCCTTTTGCAGTATATCCTGTACCACTTGCTTCGTTACTTGAAGTATATGCAGTAGTAGACGCACCTAAAGATGCACTACTTGTATATAAAGCTAGTTTAAAAACATTACTTGCTGCTGTAAAATTGTGAGTAGCAGTCATTAACTCTTTTTTAAATGAAGTACACATTGCTTGTGTTATTGCCATTATAGTCTCCTAATAATATTAGCCATTTCTTTATGACCTTGTTTTTCTAATAATCCTGCTACAGTAGCTCTATCACTAGCAATAGCTTGTTTTAAATATAATAAAATAACTTGTTGTATAGTGTCTTTAAATGCTTCTGCTTGGGCTTTTACCATAGGGTCTGCATTATCACTAATACTTACAATTTTATTTACTATCCTTTCAGTCCAATATTCAGGACTTAAACCTTTGTTATTTGTTGTTTCAACACTAACTGTTCCAACTGTTGGTTTTACATCTACACTAAACATTATGTTACCTGTTGTCTAACTGGACCAGTTCTATAATTATCTTTAGTATTTTTACCTTCACCAAGATTTTTAAGTCTTGATACAGCTTCACTAAATCTATTTTGATAGTTTGTTAATACATCTGGTTCACCTTTCATAAATGTATATGCTTCTACTAAAGAACCATACAACATACAATCTGGTGCATTTGTACCTAACCAACTTGTGCCATCTCCTGATGTTGTTATAGAAGTTGGTTTATATTCATAATGTAACTCTACTGTTAAATTATCATTAGGTGTAGGAGCTACAATAAAACTATCTTCATCAAATCTTGCATAATACTTAGGAATACCTGTTGAAGTTCTATCAGGATAAGCTTCTTTAATAAAAGCTACATCTTTATATAACAAATATTCATAACCACTATTATCTACTGCTAGTGAATGTGATGCTAAAAAATCGGTTGGGCATGATAAATACTCATTTCCATTAGTTAAAGTACCTGTAACATTTTTTCTAAAAAAAGGTAGTGATACTAATTTTTGTATTCTATCTTCTGTATTAACAATAAATTCATCAAGATTATCTACAAAAGTAGATTCAGTATTATTAGAATAATCCTGTATTGCTGTTTTTAATGTTGTATATGTCCAAGCCATTATTCTGTACTCACTTTAACTGTTCCTACTTCTACTCTAGATAATATTCCTGTACCTGATACAGGGTTAAATCCAAAATATTGAGTTGATGATGTTCTACCTCTATCTGGTCTAGGATTAAATAATGATTGATTATCTGCTGTATTTAACTCACCTAATCTATATTGTGGGTGGTCAACATCAAAACAACTAGAACATACTCTTAATCCATTACGAATACCATCTTCTATTTCGTATTGTAAATCGTTTAGCTTATAAGTAAAACCACATCTATCGCAGTCTCCTAAAGCTTTCTTGCCTGCTGCGTAACTCATCTATAAGCATTTGTATCAGGAACAAATTTAACTGGTGCTCGTTCTCTGTCAGCATCACTTACATCATTCCATAGTTCATCATACCTTTGTTTAATCATAGGTACTCTATTTTGTGCTTCTGGTATTTTACAAGCTAAATTATAAGCTAGTGCATATGTTAAACATGGTAGATATCTACTAGGAACATCTGCATTATTACTTGCAACATTACCTGCATCTTCAATTCTTTTAATATAATCATATACTAAAGTATATGTTTCAGCAGAGTCAGGTGTTGCCCATAAAACAATATTATTAGAGCTAGTACCTTTATCTATGTAAAACTGTGTAGGTTTTGATTGTAATAGTTTTACTGCTTGATGATTATATTGCGTTCTAGAAATTCTATTTAATCTTTGGTCAAACTGATTACTTGTATCACCTGCATCAGTTCTTATAAAAGCATCTACTACTTCTAATGCACTTGACTCTAATGCATATGTATTAGTGCCAGCAGTTAAAGCTTGTGATGCTTGTTCTATCTTCCAAAGATTTAAACCTTTGTTCTGCCATTCTAAAAATATTAAATTAAGAGCTCTTTTAGCTCCTTTGTAATCATAACCTGAACGAAGTTCACTACCGCATAAATCATAGGCTTCTTCCATGATATCGGCTAAATCTAATGTAAATGCTGTAGTACCACTTGTTGCCATTATTAATTCCTAATTAACACTTCCACCTTCTACGAGCCTG
>BCSF01000749.1_pt1 | contig 11907 bp, 20 predicted proteins | sample 1016431 | NCBI WGS metagenome assembly BCSF01 (sample SAMD00045685;SAMD00045686;SAMD00045687;SAMD00045688;SAMD00045689;SAMD00045690;SAMD00045691;SAMD00045692;SAMD00045684;SAMD00045690;SAMD00045691;SAMD00045692;SAMD00045684;SAMD00045685;SAMD00045686;SAMD00045687;SAMD00045688;SAMD00045689, study...
ACGTTAAAAGATTCCTTTGGGGGGGGTCATTCTTTTTCCCATCGCAATTTTAATTGACCAAAAACCGGCTGCCATTCTCTTTGCCTTGTTTTACTGTTCCAAGGGTTGTTGTTTGTTTTGCTTTCGTAAACAACGGCCCACCCTGCACCCCTTAAACTGGCGCCGCTTTCGCTTTTTAGTGTGTATGTGATTATTTTTTGCCCACCCATAGCACGCCAAGCACGCCAACAAGCGGCATATAATTTTGACACGGCGCCTTTGGGCGCTTTGTTATTTGTGCAAGTTCTTAAAACTTCAGCAGTCCCATCTTTGTCTAAATGGCGACAAATTGGACGGCCGACTATTGCAACGCCTACAAGTTCAGAATCAAACGCAACCCCAAGCGCAAACTTCCCACCAACAGTCGGTTTGTTGTGCCTATGAAAAGACAAAACAAACTGATTCGCCTCAGTTATATTTAAGGGGACAACAGTCATATCGTCCGCCACTCCATGTCGGCGTAGTAGTTGCCGCTCTGTTCGTGTTCCGCTTTGAGTAGGTGGCCGATTTTAGGCTTCACGGCCGTCACCTTCTCCAATCCTGCAATGATTGTATCAGCATCCACATTGAAGCCAGCAAAGCGAAGCCAGACTTCCAAGCCGCCGCGGTTGAAGAAACTCGCCAGCGTCTCGATGTCGGCTGGCCCATCGAATGCCGTCGGCAGCTTGTAGTTGTTGCGGGTCGTATAATTGCCTTGAATCAGATCTCCGTTCACTTCTCGGTTGCTGTCAATAAATCCAATCCGCCTAGCCAGCCTCCAATCGCGAACAGCCTGCTCGATGACCGCCCCAACAAAGTAAAGGCAAGCCAAGTCCTGCGGGCTGTCGGCAGCTTCATGCACCTGACCAAATGCGATTGCCCCGCCTATCCCATCCAGCCAGCCTGCCGCGTTTCTTCCCTGCCTTAACTTGAGGATGGTCTTTCCACTCGACAGCATCGGGCCACGTCGCCACCACCTCAACCCAACCGCCAGGCAGTTGGTCGTCTGGCGTGTATTCTTTCCAACGATTGCCGTTCGCCAATTTCGCTAGTTGTTGCGCCTTCATTTCAAATCGTTTTGTCTCATAATCTCTATATATATATATTTTGAGATTTTGAGACACCATTTTTCCTAGAAAAAACCGCTGTCATCAAAAGGCCTAAAGTGCCATTTTGAGACAGACCAGTTTTTTCCGCCAAACCACTCATTATCAACGACTTACGTCTCATTTGTCTCAAATTCCCTTATTTGACGGTGACAGCAGCCATCCGATACCAAAAACCGTCCTCCTGCTTGTAAATCATATCGCTGTCGGATAGCTGCTTCTGGAGTCGGTAGAAAGTCGGCCGGCTTATTCCAAGTTCCTCTTTGGCCAAATCCATCCACTCGGCCGCCTTGATGCCTTTGCGGGGCGGCATGAGGTCAATTAGCTGCTTCTCGCTGCACTTCTTCTTGCGTCCTGGCTGCCGTATCCCCTCGACGTCTACATCGGCGCAGGGCCGCAACTGAGGGAAGTCCCAGCGCAACCCAAACGGCGGCAGCGCGGGAAAGGCGCGGAGGGTCGTCTCGCAGATATAACAGTCCTCTTCTTCGTGGTCGGTCAGCGTAATGATGGCATCGGGGTCGCGTGCCAGCACGCCGCTGCCGCTCATTCTGTCGATGGCGAATTTGCCGGCCTGGTTGCCTTTGCTGAAATGGTGAGCGAAACCGACGGCAGAACCGGATTGAACGGCCAATGCCTCGAATTCATTCATCAAGTCAGCCATTTCGCCGGCATCGTTTTCGCTTCTATCTCCAAGCATCTTGTAAGCAGGGTCGAAGATAATCAGCGAAAAGTCGTGTTTTTCGATTGCCTGTTCGATTGGAGGCCGCAAATCGGTCATGTCAGCCGCATGGCCGCGCAGATTCATCACATGAAGCCGCGACAAGTCCTTGGCCTTTCTGGCCTTTATTATCGCATCCATCCGCTGCCGAAACAGAAAGTCCTGCAACTCGAAATTGACATAAAGCACGTCGCCAAGGTTAGCCTGGAACCCCCACCACTTTCCGCCGGTGGCGATTGCTGCCGCCAAATCCATCAGAGACCAGGTTTTCCGGCCTTTACTGGTTCCGCCAACAATCAGTTTGCCGCCCTTGTAGATGACGCCGTCGATGACTTGCGGCGGAACCGACATTGATTCCGTCGACAGTTCGGAGTAGGTGCGAATCCTAAAGGCTGCCGGCTGTTCCCGCTCCGGTTCCTTGGCAACTTCCAACGGCCGCGCAAAAGCCAGGCCGGTCTTTAGTGCGTCCTTGTTTTCGCCTTGTAGCCACTCGTTTGCGTCCTTGTATGCTGCCGGCACGTTGACCTTGTAAACGTCGCCAGGCGCCAACTGTGCGACCTTCTGCACCCATTTCTCGCCTGGCTCATCGTTCTGCGGCCAGATGTAGACCTTCTGGCCTTCGCCGATGTAGTCGGCCAGCTTTTTGGTGTTGCTGGCGCCGCGACTAATCAGCACGCAATCGCGCTCGCCATTCCAGGCGCCGTTGCCATATCCCAGCGTGTCCATCATGGCGAAGGCGTCCCATTGCGACTCAAATACATGGACGTTCTTGGCATCGTGCTGGCCGATTAGCCATGGCTCGGTTCCGCCGCCGGTGATGCGCCAACCGTTCGCACCCCTCAAGTGCATTCCTTGGAATACTCCGCCCTGGTTGTAAATGGGAAAGGCGATGGATTTATCATGCAGGACGATTAGGCCGTTCTCGATTAGGCCGGCAAGTAGTGTCTTGGAATAGCCACGTTTCTGGCCCAACTGCAACAGCCACTTGTCTCTGGTAGCCAACGCCTCGACTGCTTGCGTCCATTCATCCGGCGGCGGCAGTTCGCCAATGCTGACGGTGGCCTCGATTGGAGTGTTGCCGGCATACTGCTGATATAGCTTGAGCGCCTGCTTTGCGTCGCATTTGTTGTGTATGGCCAGGAAGTCCAGTTCGTCGCCACCCTCGCCGGTTGCAAAGTCTTTGAAGTGCCAGCCTTTCGCGTCCTCGTAAATCCCCCAGCTTGGGTTTTTATCTTCTCTGAAGGGCGAACAGACTGAACGCTTGGCAAACTCGCCATAGCCAAGCTGTTCCATCAGTTGCGGCAGCGGCAGCTTTTGTTTTAGTTCATCAATCTGCATTTCAGCGCCTCCCGTTCCTTTGCCAATGCCGCATCGGTTTCGCATAAGGCATCGACTCGCTTGGCGGCATAGACGACTGCCGTGTAGTGCCGATTAAATGCAGCGCCGACTTTCATGCCGGTGTTATCTTTGTAGGCAAGCGACACCCCCCGCACTCGCGGCCAGGATATCTTCCACGGCCCGCGGCGCCGCTGCTTTAGCTTTGCTTCCGGTATGCCGTAGTGCGCGGCAGTAGCTTTTAAAATCGTTTCGGGGTTCAAAGTATTAGTTCGGTTTGTTTATCTTCATGGCCTGCAAGCCAGTTTTCTAAATCTGTAAGGCGCGACCGCGATGGGTCGCGGAACCAACTGCTGCCGTCGACTGACTCGGCACCAATTCGTTCGCTGTAACGAACGCGGCGAATGCTGTTGACTCTGCCAATATGAACGCGCTCGAAATGGTCGCACCAATAGTGCGCGGTTCTCCACTTCCAGTTTTGCTGGTCGCTGCCGCCAACAAATACGACATCGGCATCGGTTGGCACGTCGTCGCGTTTCATTCCGTCCTGCACCGCAAATGCCAACGGCCATCCAAATTCAGCAACCTTGCCGGCGTACTTGTTCCAGTTCGATTTGGTTGCCTCTAAATCACCCACAACATCCGGCACAATCACCCACAACGGTTTGACGGGTTGCAGTTTGGTTTCCTGCAACATTTCAAAAAACGCGGCAGCGTCCCATGGTTCGCCTTTTGTCCAAGCCGCAAATGCGTCGTTGTCGAGCGCGTAAAATATCCACGGCCAAAACCGGTGTTTCTTGTAGGCATTTGGGCCGACAATCCATCCCAACTTATTGGGATATTTACCCGCCCAATAATGGAACCGCGCCCCGCCGTTGTGAATTAGTACAGTCAACAGTTTTCCCAAATTGCACTAATCTTGTCGGTTTCCTTTACTTCGACCGATAGCAGCGCGGCAGGCGGTGGTAAGTCTTTTGCAACTTCTTTGCCGATAAACTCTGCCAGGCGTTCGCTTGTCGGTTGAAACAGAAAGTCGCTCAAATTGCTGTGGTCAAATGCCTCCACCAACGGCCGCACAACCGAATCAATGACATCAGCATCACAAACGAATCCGTGCCGGTCTAATTTCACGCTACCGACAACAATTTCGACGCGGTAATTGTGACCATGCAGGCGGCCGCATTTGTGATACTTCGGCAATCCCCCAAGCGAATGGGCGGCGCAAAAACTATATCTAGTTTTCAGCTTAAACATTGGCCGCCGCCCTTTCCTTGCACGCCGCACAATCGCCGCAGGGTTCATCTTCACCGGCATAGCACGACCAGGTTTGGTTCCAATCAATGCCGCCGCCGTCGTTCACAATTTGTTTTTTGGTTTTACCGACCAGCGGCGCGACAACGTGAACGCCGTTTGCCAACAACATTGCCTCGTTCATTTGCCGCACAAAAAGCGGCCTGCAATCTGCGAACACTTCAAAATCCGATTGCGTGCAACCGATATAAATTGCCTCGCAAGTGTTTTGCTGTGCGACAGCGCCAGCCACCGACAGAAATATCATGTTGCGATTCGGCACGACGGGGTTGCCTGTCATGTCCTGTTTAAGAAATGGAAAATTCAACATTTCAAACAGATGTTCGACTCCCAGTTTGTCGGTAATTAACTTGGCCGCCGTCAGTTCCTTGTCGGCGTGGGGTTGGCCATAATTGAATGACAGGCAAACAACCTTCTGCACCGGATTTGGTTGCTTACGCTTGCCAATTTTTTCGGCGAGTAGCTTGTGCAGCAAATAGGTCGAATCAATTCCGCCGCTAAACAGGAGAAGCGCCTTCATTTAGTAGCCTCCAAAATCAGTAGTGCGTCGGCCGTTTTCAGCGTCACCTTGATGCCAGGAAATAGTCGCTGCGCTTCGGCCTTCAATTTGTTCTTCCACTCGGTCGGCCGCATCCCTTTCGACGTGCCGAGGCCGAGTTTCTTTTGCCACTTCTGCGGCGTGATTAGTTCGGTTCTAATATATAGGCCGGCAAGGGTTCCGAGTAGAAATCCAAAGTTGCGGCCAAAGTTGAACATGGCGCTGCCTGGCGCACCTGGCCCGCCGATGTATCCGCCGACCTTCTCGACGTATGCGACTGTCGGGCTGTCGGGATTGTAAAGGCGAACAAACAAGTCGCGGATGTCGCCTTCGGTTTCCGGCATATTAAATGCCAGAACCTTGTTGCCGGCGTAACGCACCGCAATCCCGCCGGCCTTGCCAGGGTCGACTGCGATTTGTGTCGGGCCGTCGGTCAGCGACTCGGTCGGCGGCAGTTCCGCCAGCGTTTTGATTTGCCGGCTCATATCCCGCACATTCCTTCGCATTCCGACAGGAATGTCAGTTGCCCCCTGTCGACGTCGGTTGACAAATCGACTTCCGGCAGCGGTTTCATTGTCCGATGAACAAACAACTTGTCGGCCGTGGAACCGGTGATGCCGTTGCGAATTAAATTGTCGATTCTGACTGCCTCATCCCAACCGTCGGGGTCGTTATCCTTTAAGCGTCGCCATTCATGGTTTGAATGATATGGACAATAAACACAGGCGCTTCGTGGCGGTTCCTGGTAGTGATTGCGCTTCATCCACTCAATGCAATCGCCGCGCCTCATTCGCTTGTCGACCAACGGGAAAACGTGCGTCATCCACTTGTCGCGGCATTCCTTCATTCGCTCAATTTCATCAAGCGAAATTCCCATCCACAAATAAACGTGCCTGTCCTTAATTCGTTCGCCGCGCTTGGCGCCAATAAGTTGACGGCATTTCTTCACCATTGGCTTGATTTTATATTCAAACGTACAAGTGCGCTTGATTGGCGGTGCGTCCTGTTCGTTCGTGAACAGCGGCGGCGCTGCAACCCTAGTTCCGTGTTCGACCGCGCTTTCCAAGTCCTTGGTCAGTCCGTTGCCGTGCTGCACCGTGTAAACCGGAAACGGCAGTTCTTCCTCAAGCCAATCAACTTGGTCGTAAACTTCGTCGGGTTCTGCACCGGTATCTGCAAAAATGGCGGCATCGACTTTCGGCAGCAGTTCGCCCCTAGCAGCCATCAAAGCCATGACGGTGCTTTGCACGCCGGCGCCTAATGCGATGAAGTTATATTCCTTCATACAACGATTGAACGCTTGGCCTCCTGCATCCGCGCATGAAGCAAATCCAAAGGCGACAGCCGCGACAGCGGCACAATGTGATTCAGCGGGCCGCGACCTATGACGACGTCGCTGCGGAATGTCCTGGCATCCGCGTCGCGTATCCAACCGACCAGCGTGACGGTGTCAGCGCTTCGATAGTGGGCCAGGACAAGGTAGGTATCCTGCCGCCTGACTTCCTCCTTGGAGTTCATAATGACAGGAACCAGCAGGCCGATGTCGATATTGTTGGTGGTCTTGACGTCGATGGCCATGTCGGCAATCTGGAAATCCACTCCGCCGTCACCGGCCGGCCTATCTTCCAAGTCGGGCGCCCGGCCGTAGTGCAGCGCGAACGCCACTTCACCCGTCAGTCCCTTTTTCCAATAATCGCCAACCAGCACGCGGTGGTTGTCATCAAATCGGTGTTTGTTGTGCCTCCTGGCAGCGTGGCAGTTGATTGTATCCTGCCAATCCGGCGGAATGTAGACGGTCATCGTTTGCTTTTCTTCTTCTCCTGCTTTGCCAGGTGTTCGCGCAGCAGTCGCTTTTCCTCTGGTGTTTCTGCCGGCCACCGACCGGACAAAATGTTCTCGCGAATCTTCACCGTCATGCGTGCATTAAGCGCATGAAAAGATTCTTCAACCTCGGCAGGCTTATCCTTCTTTCGGCGCGGCATTTAATTTCTGTTCCAAGGCGCAGGCGTAAAACCATTGGTCGATTGCCTCCTGTTTCATTTGCTGCACTATCTGCAACGGTTCCAGGCGGCAGAGATGCCTGTCGCCGTTCGGATTGTGTTCGTTGATGCCGGCAATGAATTTGACTTCGGCCTCGACTTCAAACTTGTGCAGGCCAAGCGCCAGCAGTTCGGGGTCGGTCGTTATTGCATTCGCTCCCATACTGCTTGGGTCAGGTCTAGGTCGTTGTATAAGTAGTCGATGGCCTTGGCCTTGTCGGCGAAGTACATTTCGGCAAAGTGTTTGCCTTCCCCGTTTTTGCCGCCGACGCCAAAAAACTTGCCAAGCCGGTCGAGGCTAATCCGCTCGCCGTAGGCGCCGCCGGTGAACAGTTCCATGGTGTCCTGGATGTTCTTGCGATAAAAACGGCCGTCCTTGATGCCGGTTGGAATGGTAAGATTATATTTCCAACTGCGCTTGATTAAGTACGGCCAATCAAACGTGTTGGAATTATGGCCGACCCAAATGGCAACATTGTTGTGCCGGAAATACTTCCAAAACTCCTTTAACGTGTGTTTCTCGTCGCCGTAGTCGAACACGCCGCGCTCGCCGTCAGTTTTTACGCCGATGGCCAACACCCTCCCCGTGAGGGGGGAGAGTGCGGCCTTGGTGATGTATTCGTCGCGTTTCTTCTCGATGTATGCCTCGATTTTCGCTTCGTCCTTGTAGGTTTTCGGCGCCTCGAAATAAGGCATATCGGCGGCCAGTTCCTCCTTGGCCAGCGGCATCGTTTCAATGTCGAAAAAGACAGGCGCCGTGTTGTAATAATCCACGTCGACCGCGTCCGGCGGTTTGGGGTTCTTCGGCTTCATAACTAGAACGGCACGTCGTCGTCGTCGAGGTTGTCGGCCGCTGCTGGTGCGGTCGCCTGGCCGGCCGGTTGTACCGGCTGCGGTGCTGCCTGCGGTTCAAAGCCTTCCCTGTCCTTTCGGCGGATATAGGAACCGGACAGCGGCGGGAATAGTTCGTTTTTCCGCTTCGGGGTCAGCGTGTCGATTGCCGTATATTCGTTGCCGCCCTTGCTGACCTTCATGGTCAAAACAAGCGTGGCATTGATGCCGACAAGTTTTTCAAGCGGGATATTCTCGCCGCTCTCGATTGGCTTGCCGCGCCAGGACGACAAGAATTTGTAGAGGCTGGACTTCTCATTCAGCGGCCGCCCTGCCTCCGGCAAGTTCATTCGTTGCGTGCGTACCGTAAACGGGTTGCCGGTGGCTTCGACCAAGCCGGCCGATTCCTTGTCCAATTCAAAAACAAATTCAATTTGGTGTTTGGTTCCCCACTCTGTTTCCTGTTGGCCAAGGTCGACTAGGTCGCAGCAAGTAGCTTTGTGAATTCCAGACGGCGCATTTTCCCATTGGCCGCCGCCTCCTGCGTGTTGTTCGTATTTTACTTCTAACATTATTACTTCTTTCTGTTTATTTGGTGCATTTGTTTCTGTATGCGTCCAAAGCCTGTTTTGATACCCTCACGGTTCGATGGCCGTACCTGGTAACCGGCAGCAGCTTGGCGGCAACAATCCGCCGCAGTTGCCGCTTGCTGACTTCTAGGTATTCGGCCGCTTGGTCGTAGGTCATTTTAAAATTGTCAGCTTCACGTTGAGTAATCCGGCATCGGTATCGGCCAGCCGACTGAATGCCTCCCGACTCAAATCTATGCCGCGCTTCAAATGCTTTGCCGGCCCGCGGTCATTGATACGGACGACGACCGACTTCGGGCCAAGCTGTACTTTGACCCTGGTTCCGAATGGCACGTCCCACATGGCTGCCGTCAGTTTGGTTGGGTCGAATATCTCGCCGGAGGCTGTTGGCCGGCCTGCATATTTGTCGCCGTACCAGGACGCGACGACTGTCGGCTGTTCGGCGTAGGGTTGACTTATTACCGCGTAAAAAACTGCGGCGCTCATTATTGCTGTGATTAGTTTCATTTGGTTTTGTGGTTTAAGTTGTTTTAGGTGGTGCGCCACCTTGGCAAAAAAGGGTGATACGTCACCCGATAAAAAAAGGTGGTACGCCACCTGAGTAAAAAAAATCAATTTCTGATTTTGTCATTTTCAAATTGTTCCGCGCTCAAGCGTTCGATGGTTGCTGGCACTATTTTGTAACCCTTGACAGTTGCACGCTTGGCTCTGCGTTTCCGCCAGTTGTCGGACATTTCAGTTTGAATCCACGCCAGTTTAAACATTTCTTGGACAGCCAAACTCGCAGCGGTTTCGTCGCCGTTTTTTTCATGCTGCTTGGCTTGCTGGTATAAATCGTAGGCTTGCTGCCGTTTGGTTTTTGTTGGCGTTGCTGCAAATACCGCAAACCCCGCTAACAACACAATTACAACAAAAAGCAGTCTTGTGTTTGCCCCGCTCGATTGCCGCGCCCCTGCTGCATTGTCGTGCAGCGTTGCTTTGGCCTCCCCTTGTGCTTCGATTAAAGCGTCAATTCCCCCTTGGCTCATTTTTATTCTGTTTCTTGGTTTCAGCTTTTAACTCTTTGGTCAGTTTTATTATTAACTCGTTTAACGGTATCCCCAAATCTTTAGCTTTGGATTTCAAAAAATTCAAATCGTCGGAGTACATCCAGGCGCGAAGTTCTTTCTTATCTGGGTCTCTTTGATTCGGCATAACTTTCGTGGGTTGCGGTCACGGCCGCCAAGGTGGCGCATCACCAAATCGTTTGCAAGTGCAAAAGTGAAATTGTGCAAAGTTTTTTTCATCAGCAGGGAAATCCTATTTTGCAGGGTAGGACATTGGAGGTTCTACCTCCCAAAATCGTTCAGCATCTTCCGGCTCGACCAGGTTTTTGTATGCCTTGTCGATGATGTCAGGAGAGTTGCCGGCCAGGTAGGCCGTTTGGTTTTTGTTCTTAAATGCCGCCAGGTGGTAGCTGCAAAAGCTATGCCGCATGGCGTTCGGGCCGACACGTTCCAGCTTGCGTTTGCGGTTCAGAAAAAACTGGTCATTGGAAACCGGAACCGCGCACCCCTTGGCCAAAGCATACTGCACCCAGGCGACGGCATTCGGCAGCAGTTCGACGTTGCGCTTGTTTCGCGTTTTGCTGGCCTGGCCTTTGACAGTCACGATTGGGGTCGTCCTGCCGAGTTTGATGTCGGCCGCTTGTGTCCGGCACGCTTCTTCGACGCGCAGGCCGCCAAATAGAACCAGCACGACGACAAGGCCGACTTGTGGCAACTCGCAGGCTGCCGCGGCGTAGTCGGCCACCTGGTCGACTTCCAGAATGCACGGCTCGGATTCATCTAAAAGTTTCTGTTCGATACTGAAGCAGTCAACGCGGCCGACGTTGTACCCCTCGCTGTCAATCCAATTTCGGAGGGTTGTCAGGTTCTTCAGATAATTGTTGTAGGTACGCGGCTCGACCGGCAGCGACGTCAGCCACTCCAATACGTCACCTTTCGGTATTTCGTGAAAATCAAAGTCGTCGAACGTGCGGCCGAATGGCTCGAAAATATACTTGTAGGTTTGAAGGGTTCGCGGCCGGCAGTTCTTGGCCTTTTTGGCAGCCACAAATGCCGCGTGCGCGTCTGCAAATGTTATTGCCGGCTTGGTTTCGCCTCCCTCTTCAAAAAAGGCGCAGGCCGCCAATATCGTGTAACCATTCCGGCTGGCCCTTTTGTGGGCCGTCAGTAAATCAATTTTGGTATCATCCGGCAGCGCTTCAAATTCAGACAGCGATTTCCGCTTGGCCTTGCCGGCCTTGCTGGCTTTTGTTACTGCTGCCGCCCGTGACTTGTACCACTTCCGCTGACGGGTTCCGCCGACGTACCAAGTCGCTTCGTAATAGGTTTGGCCCTTGTGTTGTAGCTTTCGAACACTCAAAACGCGGCGGCAGGCTGGCGGTTGGCTGGCAGTTGTGCAAGCCTTTTTGTCCGCTATGGGAAATTATTGTCTGCAATGCGTATTCCATGCTTTTGCTGCTTCGCTCAATAAAATGCCGTTTTTGGCCGTTTTATTTAGGAAATACATCAAAACCGGAAAAGCCACTTTTGCGGGTTCGAGTCCCGTCGGTCACCCCACTTTTCATTAGGAAACAAGCGCGTTTTAAATTTGGCTGGCAAATGCTGGCGGTTTTTTAAAGCCGATTGAACCACTTCCAGGCGCCAGGGTTCTGTTTAGCGAACAGGCACAAACCGGACGACAATCGCCTTGCGACGTTCTCTTCGTCCTTCCATTCAATTCCCATGGCGTGCGCTATTGCGTGAAATACTTCATGCAGGAACGTGTCCTTTAGGCCGTCTTGGGTTTGGTCATTTGCCAGGACAATCTCCTGTTTGGTTGTGTCGCACCAACCGGCAGCCTCGGCCATTTCCCCGTCGGCCGTGAATCGCACCTTGTAGGTGAGGTTTAGAATCTGCAACCGTTTCGGCGGGGTTATTTTTCGAGTTGTCCCCATGCCATGAAGTACGGCGCCAGGACGCCGTCGGTGCTGCCAGGCGCCCAATTGTATTTAATGGCCGTGGCGTCCTTGACCGGCAGGACAAAAAAGGCGCGGTGTTCCAGGCCGACGAACACAACAAAATCACAATCGGCCTTTGTGTAGTTTGTATGCGTTCCGCCGTGTTTGCAGGTGAACCCGTACCTGGCGACGTTTTTGCCTTTGTCGGTTATCGGCCGCGCTGCCGTCTTTACCTGGACGCGGTGAAATTTCTCGCCTTTGACTGCGGCAATATCAAACGAGGGTTGATGCGGCGAGATACAAACTTGCCAGCCGCGAATGGATAGTTCGGCAGCGGTCAAGTACTCGCCGGCAGCCGACACGCGAAAGTTGTCTGTTGCCGTTGCCATTTAGTCGGGCCGCCGTTCAAGTTCATACTCAAGTTCGGCTATCGTCAGC
>BCSF01000750.1_pt1 | contig 11893 bp, 15 predicted proteins | sample 1016431 | NCBI WGS metagenome assembly BCSF01 (sample SAMD00045685;SAMD00045686;SAMD00045687;SAMD00045688;SAMD00045689;SAMD00045690;SAMD00045691;SAMD00045692;SAMD00045684;SAMD00045690;SAMD00045691;SAMD00045692;SAMD00045684;SAMD00045685;SAMD00045686;SAMD00045687;SAMD00045688;SAMD00045689, study...
TTTCCCAATAGAATTAAAGCCAGAAGTTTGGTCTATGGAGGCTGAAGATAATTTACCTACCTCTGCTGTTGCACTTACACCGCTTGTTTGTGCAATCGTAGCAGATGCCGTTATAACAACAGTTCCACTAGAAGTGAATCCTGAAGTTTGATTAATTGATGCGGATGCTGATAGTGTTAAACCAGCAGAAGCCGTAAAGTTTGATTGTTGGTATATTGTGGCTGTAGCAAACTCATATTCGGGAGTGCCATAGTCGGCTATCCCGTAACGAAGTTGACCATAGCCAATAGAGGCCATGTTCTTACGCTAATGTAATATCTAAATCGCCAGCGTCAAATCTAAATACATCACCACTTGATACAGTTTTAGATGCACTTAATGCTGCCCAACCTAATAAGTTACCACTTGTAGAAGCATCAAAAACACCAACATGAGTTACAGTTCCCCATGAACCAGTTGCCGTTACAAATTCAACTGCTGATCCGTTAGTTGCTGTTGTTGGTGAAGTTCCGCTTACAGTCATTGCTGCCATACTTTTACGAGCATAAGAACCGCCAGAACATTCTGTTCCACCACCTGAGTCAGATGGAGCAGCAGTAAATAAAGCAACATATAAAGTTGATGGTGCTGTATAAGCATTGCCACCAAACACATGGTTTAATACTTTATCTTCTAAGTAATCTGAAAATCCAGCCATTCTATTCTCCTTTGTTAATTACCGTAGTAATAATTTTTCTTTTGTTTTTTTCCGTAAGTTCTTCTTCGCATCATTAAAGAACCTTTACCAAATGCAGCCTTTTCTTCTTCTAGCCTCATTTCTTCTAATGCTTTCTCAAACTGTTGAGTGAACATTGGTATTCTGTCATCTTCCATTAAGAAGATTGATGCGTGTTTTAATGCACCATATAAATATACATCTGGGTGTGAGACAGATACAAAGTTACTTGTATTGGAATCACTTAATGCAGATATTTTAGCATAGTAAGTTAGCTGTAGGGTATATTCTACATCGGGTGTTGGTGCTAATTCTATAGAGTCATCCACCATTGCAAAATAGACGGGTTGACCTGTAGAGTTGTTGTTTGCTTTTCTATAGACATCTAATGACTCTATAGATTGTTGGAATAAAGGACTAAAATCGTTTGATGTAATTTCTACATTGATAGCCTCTATCCAATCTGTTGGAACTGATAAGTATTGTGAGTCAGCGGTAGCCGTTGCTCGTTTAATCATGTCTTTGGTTCTTAATCGTCTATTAAGTTCTGCTTCGACATTATCAATAAACGTATCTATATCAGACGTTAAATCTGATCTATTTAGATAATTTGCTATTGCTGTTTTAAGTTCTGCGTATGTCATACTTTACCTTGCCAAGTTCTAAATACTTTATTATCTGGGTTGTTGAGCCACTCTTTCCATTTTGCACGGTCTTGTGACCAACCTTCTCGTAATGCTTTTTGCCAAATTACCATAGGTACTTCAGCGATGTGTCGCATATCTTTTCCAGGCTTAGGTGTATTGTCTCTTAGTTTCTTAACGTGGTCAATGACGGGAGCAACATCTTGAGTCGTGTGATAAACCAACTTGTCATCTTCAGTAATGAACTCTGATTTGTAACCAGTTTTGTGGTCGGTAATTGTACGTTTTGTTGCCATATGAATAAGGGTGGGAGAGCCGAAGCTCTCCCTAAATTCTAACTAACTTATGAAGTTGTTAAGTCTGCGACTATACCGTGAGCAGCTTCGTTGCTCATTTCTAATCCATACTCAGCAAGAATCATTTTAGTTTCTGCATCACCTACAGTTGAGATGTCGACTGTTTTGAAGTCTCTTAGGTAAGAAACTTTTGCATAGTCAGGATCTACTAATAATAGTGATCTTTCTCTACTGAAGTTAGATGGAACGATTTTTAACTCACCAAAGTCTGATGCGTAAATAGAAACAGAAGCCTCTACTGTGTTTGCATCAACCATTTGTCTAGCTGAACTTCTACCTGTGAAACCAGAAATTACTTGCTTGTTTACAGGACCACAGATTGCCATTGAAGGCTCTCCACCGTTTGTGAAACAAGATTGTAATACAGTTTTCAATAAGGCTTCAGTTAAAGCTCTTTGAGTTCCGTCTGTTGGAGCAGCTCCGCCACCGTTACCAGCACCGTTAGTTCCTCTTGATACGTTAGATGTAATCCAAGATTCAAAACCACCAGTTACACGAGCAGTTGTAGCATTACCAGTTGTCTTAGCACCTTTTTGACAAAGAGCCACTTCCATGTCTCTTTTTAATGCTTTAGCCATAATAGCTAACTGATGAGCCATTTCAGATTTCTTACCTGCTGGGTCAGAAGCCTGTTGTGAACCAGTTACAGTTGCATCTCTTGATGAGATTTGTGCTACGTTACTAACTCTTGATGTAGCTGTTGCAGCAGCTCTTGAAAGTTCAAAACCTTCTAACTGTCCTGCACCTGAAGCTGTAGGTAGAGTTTCTGTTTGCCAATCGAAAACTACGTTCTTGATTGAGTTTTTACCAATAGCACTCATAAAAGGAGTTGCTTGTGGTGAGATGTTGTAAATGACGTTACTCAGTTGTTCTCTATCAGAAGTCGCTGAATAAGTATCAAATGCGTTAGTTACTTTTGCCATGATATATTCCTATGTTTAAAAAGTTTATAAAAGTTGTTCAAATAATTTAGCTGCATCCTGGACCTTTCCAGTTTTAGCCAGTTTTTGACGTGCTTTTTTCACAGGAGTTGTTGACTTGGGAACATTTGAAGTGCCAGGTCGGGCTGTACGAGCTGCCGCTTTCTTTTCAGTTGGTTTCACTTTAGTCGCTTGTTGTGTTTTATGTTGTAGCCATGCGTTTCTTAAACCAAGTAAAACTCGGTAGTCATAAACGCTGTCCATCTCTTGAGGTGTGTACCCAAGAACATTAACACCGTAATCACGAATTGCCATCTTTTCTTTTGATGCCACTTCGTTATCTTGCCATTCTGGTATTTGTTCAAGCAGCTGTTGATTACCGTATTGTAAAAACTGTTGTAGTTTTTGTTGCTGTGCCATTGCAGACTCTTGTTGAAGTCTTTGTGATTCAGCTTGTACGGCTTGCAACTTTTGCTTTTTCTCATTCCAGATGTCTTTTTCACGGACATAAGCAATAGGATCAGCTTCGTAAAGTGCGTTCCAATCTGGCTCGTTTTCTAACTCGCCTTTCAAAGTCGCTTCCATCTTTGGTAACAACTGTGAATAAATTGCGTCTTTTTGAGAAACCTCTTGATATGTGGCCTCAATAGCTTTTCGCTGTTGGGCTAATTCTTGAGTCTTTCTCGTATAATCTCTTTGGCGACTGTATCCGTTTTGGAGTTCTTCAAGCGTGACCTCTGTTTCTTCGCCATCTACTTTAATTGTATATAGCTGTGGTTGCTCGGACTCCTCTTCTTCTACTTGATCTTCTTGAGGTTCGTCTTCTTCGGCTGCTTCTAGTTCTTCTTCAAAGGGTTCGTCATCTTCGATGATTTCTTCTTCGTTGACTAACTCTTCGGTAGCCTGTTCTTCTATCTCGTTTTCTGGTTGCTCATTTGGAGTCAAAAAACTTTCGAATGATTGTTCTGTCTGTTCTAAGTTTGTTTGTAAACCAATCGGCTTTGCGTTGTTGGTCATAAGTTATCCTTAAAAATGTAAAGTAATATTTTAACAATACTATGTTAAATTTTACACAACTTTGTGCAATCTTCCTAATTGTGCTTTTGTGATTTTACCCTTCTCTACGATAATACGCAGGTGTCTTTCGACTTCAGGTAATAGTTTAATTGCTTTGTGTAAATTTTCTCTTTTATTTATATCATCTTCTTTTGATGATAACCATAAATTTATATATTCATTTCTAAGTTCTTCGATTGCACTTTTAAAAGTTTCAGCGTTAAGAATTAACTCTGCTTCGTTTGAATTTAAAATATCTTCTTGTGATGGCATAAATTATCTTCCAAATCTTCTAACTTGTGAATGACTGTAATTAGGTCGTGATGTAGATGGTCTAGATACAGATGGTGAAGATGGCCTTGGTGCTGGTGATGGATTGTTATTACTATTTAAAGAGTTAGAAATATTTTTTGCTAAACTTAATCCTGGTACTGCCATAGGTACAACTGTTTCCATAACTGCTGGTATTCCTAAATTGATTGTACTACCAACTGGTAATTCTTCTTTATAAGTATCCATATTAATAGGTGACTTATTAATGTATTCATCAAGCTCAACTTGATATTGATTTCTTACTCCATCATCAGCTGGTATTTGTGATAAGACATCTTTATTAGACATTAAATTTAATAACTCTTGTTGTGATGAAACTTTTGCTGTTTCTTGTGGAGTCATACCAACTGGTCCTTGAGGTGGATTTTGGTTTAATAAATTATTAAGTGGTACTTCTGGTACTACATAATTACCAGAGTCTAAGACTGATCCGCCACCTACTCCACCAACACTCATCGGTGGTATTGGGTCCATAGATGGTCCACCCATTCCAGGTAAGTCAACTGGTCCTCCTATATTAGCCATTGGAGGTTTAGGTCTATAATCATTTCCACCTGACTTTAATATAGGAGGTTCATTAAATCCTGGCTCTGGTATTAAATCTTTAAAACTATTCAAATCATCTATTGTGGCATAACCACTTAGATCAGGCATATTAATACTTCCTGGAATACCATCTATAGATTCTTTATTTTTATTAATTAAATTTATAATGGCTGAGTCGTCATAAGTTGGGATGTTACCCAAAGCATTTTCTAGTTCTTCTCTACCAGTCATTTTTACACCACCAATACCAGCATTAAAATCATCTACGGTTACAAAGTTTGATAAATCTGGAGCTTCGTATGTTGGGATGCTATTGATACCAGTTGTGTTTTGATTAATTAAATCTCTTAATTCTGTATCATCAAATGTTGGAACATCTATTCCATCTTGAGCAATACTTAAAAAGTCATCTCTAAAATCGTATGGATTAAATGTTGGGATGTCGTCTTTGGTTACAAATTGACTGGTATCTATTGTTGGAATATCTATTCCACCTATTCCTTTATTTAAATCATCTTTAGTAGCAAAGTTACTAAAGTCAGGAATATCCATATTTGAAATTACTTTGTCGTAAAGTTTATCGTAATCTATTTCTGGTTGAGTATTGCCAAAATTAATAGGACCTAAATCATCCATACCAGGAATAGGAAATGGTAAAAATCCATCAAAGTCTATTCCAGTTAAATCTATAGGAAAAGGTGATCCCATAGGAGGACCAGGTAAATTGACTGGTGGAGGTGGTGGAACTGGAGGTCCAAAAGGTGGTGGAGGTCCAGCTACAGGAGGAGGTGTTGGGCCTGTTATTGGACTAGTTACAGGAGGGTTGTCTGCAAATTGAGTATATCCTTGTGGTCTTTCAGCGGAGTAGCTAACTCCAGGTGCAATCATATTAGGTACGTTTTGTCCGCCAGCTATAGAGCGTGCATAATTTAAACCACTTGTAAAAGTAGGATCTGATGTTGGTTGTGTGTATGGGAATGTGTAGCCACCACCGAAAATATTACCAAAAATATTTGCGACACCGTTTCCTGGGCCAACTCTGTTACCCATTCTGCTTTCTAAGTCTCTTATAACATTTTCAAGGTTGCCGACCAAATCTTTCATATTAAATTCCTACCCAGCGATTAGTTTATCAATTTTTTCATCTAATTTGTCTAATCTGTCAAAAATTCTTTGCATATCTAAATGAAGGTCTTGTTTGGTTGCGTAGCGTGTTGGGATTTCTTCTCTGGTTTTGTTTAGTAGGATTTCTACTCTTTGTATTTGTGATGCGTTCGCTCGTATGCTGTAGACCATAGGAACATACACCAACGTAATGATTGCGTTCCAAAATAAAATCGGGTTGTCCATCAATAACTCCATATATGCGGTCTTGGTCTATTTGTTTTTTCTTCCGAAATATCTAAGTGTATAAATCGTGAGTTTCCTTTTTGATTTACGCCAACACCAGTAAATCCATAATCTCTAGCTTTCGATACAATCTGGAGTGCTTTGTCTCCTCTTACATATATATCAGCAGCTAAACCTTCTGCGTGAGTTCCTGGTGTTTCCTTTTTCGCTTCTATTGGGTGGTCTTCACACCTGTACCCAGAAGTTATAACAAAGGGAAAATCCAGCTCTGTTCTTAGTGATTGTAACTTATTTATTAGTTCGTGTGAAATACCATTTTTACCACAATGTTTGCAAGCGAACTCTTCTTCTTTAAAGTTTACCCAAGACATTATTTTCCTACGCCTTTTACTCGTTCGTATGATCTTAGACCACCAAGACCAAGCATACCCATAAGCACGGGTAACATGGTTGAAGTATCTGCTTGCGGTACGATAAAACCAAAAGGAGCTGCGAGAGGACTGATTAAAAAGTTTACTGCAAAACCACATACACATATCCAAGCTGTTGCTGGCCTCCATGATGATTGAAACCAGTTACCTTTGGCTTCTTCTTTGTTTACTTCTATTTGTGCTTTAGCAATCTCATGGATGTGCTTTTCAGACATGGTTGCAATTTCATGTGCAATCTTTTGTTTCGTGTCTGCATCTGGAATAAACTTATCAAGAAGTTCGCTTACTGGTTTTATTAGTTTGTCTATCATTGTCTCTTAATTTAATTAGTGCTTTTAATTTAGAAAAAGAATTAACCGTTAGTTTTTCTTCTTTTCTTTCTTTTTGTTTTTTTGTGTGCATTTAAATGTTTTTTAAACAGTTTGTTTTCTTGTCTCTGCAAAGACCATTCTAAAAATTTATTTATAAAACCAAACAATTAACACTTTTTCCTTTTAGTTTTTTTGGTTTTCTTCTTTGGTGGTCTACCCACTTTGCTTCCGTATGTTCCTTTTCCTTTTGGCATTATTTACTCCTTTTCTTTGTTGTTTTTTTCTTTTTAGGAAATCCAGCTTTCATATTTGCGTATGCTTTAGCTGAGATTGTAGATTTCTTTTTGCTTCTGCTTGTTCCAGCTTTTCTTCTTTTGTTGATATTAGCGTATAGTCCTTTTCCAGGCATAGTTATCTCCTACCATTTTTTGCAAGACCAATATCTTGCGGTTAATTTACTAGGCGGATTGGTGTCACACTTGTGCCTAGCTCTAAATGATTTACGTCTGTTAGGCTGGTTCTTTTTAATTTTCATATTAGGATCACCAAAACGAATTAATTTTATGGTGTCGCCAACTTTTGCTAAAACAGCAAACTTCTTGGACTTACCAGGTGTACGTTTAGGTTTGTTGTATCCAGCGAACCTTTCGCCTCTATATGTTATTGCCATAGTTAATGTATTAAAGTTACTTTAGAAGATATTAGTTCTGAGTCGTGAGGTATTTGTAAAAATACTAAAGCAACTCTTTTAGCTTCTTCTAAGCTCTTAGCTTTTATATCCGAACCAACATAGATAAAATCTCCGTCAAGAAATTCTAAGTCGTAAATCTTATCCGACTGGTTGGTTGCTACCATTAGTAAACATTCCTTGAGCCTGGTTCTTAGCTTGTTGTCTAATTACTTCTCTATCTCTTTCCATGATTGCATTTATTTCAGCGACATTAACTTGTGCACCGTACTTAGCTTGTAGCTCTGCAATCTTAAGTTTTAAATTTGCTTCGTGTTCATCTCTTTGTCTATCATCATCCATAATGATTTTCATTCTATCTGTTTCTGCATCGATGATAGCTTTTTGTGCTTGGTTCTGTGCCTTCATAGCTTCAGCTTGAGCCAACATTGCAGCTGGGTCAGGTTTCTCTTCAGCTTGTGGTTGTGGAGGCATTGGTGGAACTTCTGTGTTTATAAATGTTGTTGCATCTTTAAAACCAGCCATCTCAATCATTTTAGTTAAAGTGTTTGCGTATTGCTGTAAATTAACCAAAGGATTTTGTGGTCCTAGTGTTTGCATGATTTGTTCTTGTTTTGCTGCAAGCGATGTTAAGACTTGGAACTTCTCTTCGTCAGAGTTTTTAGAAATACCAACATTGATAACCATGTCTTTATCAGCATCCCAATATCTAGGATCGACAGGAATAAACTCGTTGTTTAATCTCATCATGTCTTGACCTTCTTGGTGTTTGATAACAAGTGAGTTTACAAGTTTAAATAAATCTTTCATTCCGTCAGCAAAGTGACGACATATAAGTTCTACTCTTCCTTGAGCTCCAGACATCGTTGCCGATACAGCTGCGGAAGTTGTAGATTGTAATGCTTCTGCATTTAATCCAGCCGAAGCCTTAGAAACGCCTGTGCGGTTCTCCTTTGCTTCGTCAAGATAAGATAATACTGGGAAGGCTTCTTTACCAACGAAAGGAACAGAGAAAGGCTGAACCATTCCTGGTGCTCTCATTCTTATTGGTTGTCCTATGTCGGTGTTAAGTACATCGTCAATGTTGACTTGTCCTTCAACAATACCCATTCGTGGGAAGATGGCGTGGCCTAGACTATCAAGGGTATCTCTCATTATCTGAGATTTAGCTGCTTGAATAGGCATCAAGTAGTCCGCTGGGCATGAGCCAATGGAGGTATGAGGCTCTGGATCGGGACAGAAGAGTGTAATAGGTAAATCATCCCAGGGAGTTGCATTAACAATATTTAATCCATTCCCTACGGTGCATACTCTAATCCTTTCATCTATGCCATCACCATCTAAATCATAAAAAACATAATGCTCTACATACAGAACACTTTTACTGTTTGTATCTGCTCTATCAACACCAGTAAAATCTGCGTACGGGTTTCTGGCTTCTTCGATGTCGTAAGAGTCTTCATCGACTGTAGTTCCAGAACCAGCAAATTGTTCCATTTGTTCTTTGTCATAACCCATAGCAACTAAGTCACTTACAGTCTTAACCATTCTGTGTGCAACATAAGGTGATGAGTTTAAATCTCTAGCGTGTCTTGATATTAGTATTTCTTCAGTTGGTACTGCTTCAATTACTACTTGGTCTTTAGGTTTAATTCTTCTAATTTTAACGTCAAAACTAGCGGGTGTTTCTTGTGTCATCTCTTCGCCAGTTTCAGGATTCATAATTGTTATGCTTTCCATTTCAGCTTTTTCTTCAATGACTTCTACATTTGGGTCGAGCGTAATAGCTTGATAGGCTTCTGGTGATAAACCAGTATATTCATGGGTTGATGCAGTAATGCTGTCATCCCAGTAGGCTTTTACAAAACCAGTTTTTCTAATAAGGGCATCTTTGAAAGCATCGTATATAACTTTGAATCCAGGGTTTTTTTGTTGGATGACATAGTTGATGTAATCTGTTTGTTGTTTTGCAAGGTCAATATCTTCTGGACCGTTTGGTATAAATTCTACTATTTTATTTGTACCAAAAAATGTACGCATGATGGAAGGCAACATGAATAACACGCTGTCTCTTACATCAGTAGATACAAACTCTGATTGCATAGAACTTTGAGCTGTTGGTGCATTACCAAGGTAATAATCAGTAGCATCAGCTCTGTCTTCGTCTATTTGGTCGATAAAGTCTTTGGCGTCATCCATTTCGGATTTTAGTACGCCTTGTAGTTCTTCTTCGTTATATGAATCTTCTACTTGTAACTCTTCGATTTCTTGATCTTTTTCGTATTCCATAAATTTATCCCACTCTGATAATTCTTGATGTCAAGGGTTTCTTGAAATTATACCCTAAAAAGTTCTCTCCACCACTAAAACTTGCAGCGGAACTTGCCATGGTTAATGCAAGTGCATCTGCTTTGTCGGGTGATTTTACTCCTCGTTTTTTCATTTCGTCTTTAGACTCTATTTTTATTTTTCCAGTTGAGGTATATTTGTAACTGGGTGCAGCTAATTCCGATACAAGCTCATCATCATTAGGAAGACGGCAATTACGCTGCACCAGCCAATCTTTAATGGCGAACCAAAGTTCAGCTCGCAAGTTTAAATAGTTCTTTTTAGTCGCTGGTGCTTCTGCAACATTGACTCCTCTTACTGGTAAATTTTGTTCTAACAGTCTATCTACAACACCACTACCAAGACCAATTACGTCTATGAGTATTTCTTGTGGTTGTTCGATTGCCGTGCAATCATCGTATAAGTTTTTAACTGCACCGCATAATTGCATTAAATCCATCGATTTGAAAGTCTTAATTTCAAAAACTGTATTACCTTGTCTTATACATAGTGCAGAATTATCGCCACCAAAACGAGCAACATCTAATCCCCATACAATAGGTGCTTTAGTTGTTAGTGCTACATCTCTGTCGATGGCGTTTCGTGCTAGTTCCATTGGTATGACGGAATCATCGTCAGCGTTAGGGAACTCTCCTCTTACTTCTACTCTAGCAACAGTAGAATCTTCACCGTATTGCTCTAGCATAGTTTGGAAAAGTTTTTGGTCAGTACCTTCTACTGTTCGTGAGTCTATTTGTTCTAAGTTCCAGAACTTACGTTTAGAGGTAAAACTTTCGTAAAAAGGTCCTGTATTTCTTCTAGGGTTAGAGAAAGTAAACCAAAAACGATTTTCAGTAGGTTCGGAGAAGAAACCTTCGGATACAGAATAGATTGGAGCTGGAATACCCGATGCTTCATCCATTATCAAACATACTCCGTAAGATGAGTGGATGCCTGCAAACGCATCTGGGTTTTCCTCGCTCCATAGTTGTGCTTGGGCGTAGTAGTAGCCAGTATCTATTTTTAAATCTCTTTTTAGTGCTTCTTCAAACCAACCATCTGGTTTTATGGCGGTAGCAGTTTTAGTAAACCAATGATTGTTTATTGCGAGTGTTAGCCACTTACCTAACTCCGCCCATGTTCTTGAGCGTAACTGTTGTTCGGTGTTAGCGGTTACGATAATGGTTGAGCCTAGTCTTGTTGATAGCATCCATAGGATGAGCCAGGCGACAAGAGCAGACTTTCCTATTCCACGACCAGAAGCTACGGCTAATCTAAACATTTCTGGTGTTAGTGAGCCTTTATTTCGTTGAATGTGAATTGATAAATCTTTTAAAATTTTTTTCTGCCACTCTCTTGGACCATCAAAGTCTTCGAGGGGGGTGTCCTTTTGACCCCAGGGGAAGATAAACATAACAAAGTTGTATGGATCATCAGCAACATGAGGCGACCATACCTCAGTCATTAGTTGCTGCTCTTGTTCAGCACCGTATTTCATAAATTTACCAAAATAATGAATAGTAGAAAATTACCAAGTCCAGCTATGGTGGTTATTTCTAGTATTTCTTTTGTTACCTCTTTCATATTCTACTCAAAAAAAATTAAAAAAAATTATCGCAACAGTTCCTATTACAATACCCCGCCGCAAAACATTGACTGGGGGTCTAAAATGATAGTGAGCACTAACTTACATAAAAGTTAGTAAGCACTAACTATCAAAAATGTAAGGGATTTGATGATTGTTTATGCTCGGAGCATGAGCAGTCAAATCATGGGCGAGCCCTTACAAGATAGCAGCCTTTTACTTTTGCTATCCGCCCTTTTTATTCTTTAAATCCTTTTTAGGGAATTGCTCTTGTGCTGTAGATGTTGATTTAACAGCGTTTATAATCTTTGGTTCTTGTAATTTCCCCATATTTTCCCCGATACGTTCTTTTGCACCAGTCAAAACATCATTTAAGTTAATTGTTGCGTGTACATTCTCGACTCGATCCTTCCATGTCTTCGGATCTTGGTTTTTTAAGTAGAATATCTGGGCGGTAACGTTGCCGTCTGTTGCCGAAGTAAAAAGAGAATTAGTAACTTGTGCCAGTCCTCTTGCTTTCCCCCTTTTTAAAGCCTCCTCAAAATCCTCAGAACGCTTTCTTGAACGGTCTATAGTTGACCAAGAAACGCCCAAAGCACGGGCAATCTGAGTTGTTCCTAAACCTCTGGA
>BCSF01000751.1_pt1 | contig 11888 bp, 16 predicted proteins | sample 1016431 | NCBI WGS metagenome assembly BCSF01 (sample SAMD00045685;SAMD00045686;SAMD00045687;SAMD00045688;SAMD00045689;SAMD00045690;SAMD00045691;SAMD00045692;SAMD00045684;SAMD00045690;SAMD00045691;SAMD00045692;SAMD00045684;SAMD00045685;SAMD00045686;SAMD00045687;SAMD00045688;SAMD00045689, study...
TATCAAGATAAGGCCAAAGCAAATGCGCGTAATCTCACACGATGCATTCTGAGGGCTGTGAGGGCGATGAGAGAACTAAACATAGCATGGGAACTTCTCAAGATGGGAGAAGATTACGGCGATGTATCAGTCGCGTTAGACCAACGAGCAGAAGAAGAGCGTCAAAGAAAAGATGCCATTGAGCGACATAACGCAATAGCGCGTAAGCGATTGATGGAACGATACAAGTCAAATGAGCGCGACCCGGATGATGAAGATGAGAAAATTGAGTTTCCGAACTTGATGACTGACAGCCCCGAACGCATACGCGAACTTGCTCCTAACGCGAACTTGGTGGATAGCAACGCGCCACCTGTTCCGCAGACCGACCCAAACCCTCTCGGTTTGAGTATGGATAAGTTGAAAGAGTTGCAAAGGCAGGGATAAGACATGAGAAAGAGTATGCACCTCGGAGATGAGCGAAGACTTCCCGTTGAGGAAGAAGTGATTGAAGAGGTTGTTGAAGAACAAGAATCACAACCAGAAGTTGATTTAAGTAAATTTGATAGCGCTGATAATCCAGACGTTATTAAAGTGGATTTATCTCAACCAACCGCGCAAGAAACTGTAACTGAAGAGGAGGTTATGGAAGTTCTTGACGAAACAGAACCAGAAGTACAACCTCAAGAAGAAGCGCCGATACTACAGGAAATATCAGATGAAGCAGATGCCCTCGAAGAAGAAGCTACACAGGCTATTGCAGAATCTGAACAAACAGGTGAATCACTTCCTGACAACGTACAGAAGTTGGTGGATTTTATAAACGACACAGGTGGAGACATCGAGGACTATGTAAGATTAAATAGAGATATCTCTAGCATAGATGATCAAGATGCTCTTCGCGAGTACTACAAAGATACTAAGCCTCATTTATCTAGTGAAGAAATAGACTTCTTAATGGAAGATCAATTTGCCTATGATGAATCAATAGATGATGAGCGTGATATAAGGAGAAGAAAATTAGCCAGAAAAGAGCAAGTTGCTGAGGCTAAAGCCTATTTAGACGGGCAAAAGTCTAAATACTATGAAGATATCAAAGCTGGAAGTAAGCTTACTACTGAGCAACAGAAAGCTATTGACTTCTTCAACAGATATAATAAAGAGTCTGAGCAGAGGCAGAAGACTACGGAGAAGCAAGTTTCTCGATTCAACAAGAAAACCAACGAGGTTTTTAACGACGGGTTCAAAGGTTTTGAATACAATGTCGGTGATAAGAGGTATAGATTCAACGTAAATAACGCAGACCAGGTTAAAGATGCACAAAGCGACATCAACAATTTCGTCAAAAAGTTTTTGAACGAAGATAATACTTTGGAAGATGCAGCTGGTTATCACAAAAGCCTATACACTGCAATGCACGCCGATGCGATCGCTCAACACTTTTACGAACAAGGAAAAGCTGATGCTTTAAAAGAAACAGTAGCAAAAGCTAAAAATGTAAATACTAATGCTCGAGGGGCGCATACGCCTTCTGAGTTTAAAAACGGTATTAAAGCAAGAGTGTTAGGTGATGATTCAGATTCTTTTAAATTTAAAATTAAAAGAAACAAAAATTAAAATTAGGAAAAAATCCAATGAAGCCTAGGGTTGTATACCTTAATGCAAAAAATGCTGGTGAGGCAATAAAGTCAATAATGGACACATACAATGTTGGTAGAAATAAGATCTACATGACAACTTGGGTAAGCACAAAGACTGGTGCGTCAGGACAATGAGACGTGGATATACGTTGGTTGAGAGACTTGAATTAACAATTGGTAACATCAAGTTTCAAAAAGGTAAGGTTTTTTGGGACGATCTTGAAAAACTAGAATTGATACTTGAAGCGCTTAAAAAGAAGGAGGTGGCGTAGTGATTGACGCAAAAGTGACGGGATACTGGGGAGCTGGTATTCCGATCGACAAAGGAAGAGTGATCGCTAATCATAACGACGGTTATGTGACGATCAAGTGGGACGACGGCAGAGAGGTTATGCACTTAGAGCACAATATCAGAGACGGTGCCTGGCATAACCAAGATACGAACAAGTATGGTTTAAGCGCTATCGGTATTTACTGGGGTGCACATTTATATTAAGGAGGTAATATGATTGAATTTTGTTTGAGAGCTAAGGAGGGAGATTGCGCAGCTGGCGGCCTGGGTAAAGCCAGTGAGGTTATTCCTTTTGATAATAAATACAAAGATCTTGTCAAAGAGTTTTTGACAGCGCAAGCGGATCTTCACATGGCCTATGATTTCTATGAGCACGGAGAAGATGCTACCGAGATCAAATCTGAAAGATTTTACAAGGCGTTCAGCGAACTAAAAGATGTCGGTGTGTTTGATCACAAATGGCATGCTAGAACTACCTGGTGTGCGGACGCTTATTCAAAAGGTTGTTTGGCGTGGTTCAACGATGATTATGGACCGCACAAACTAGCTGATCACATTCAGTAAAGATCTGATAACTCTACAGTCTGGATCCCTTCCAGGTTGTAGGGTTTAAAATCATCTTGCTCTTTACATCTGAGCAATAGATCCAAGGCCTGTTCATTCCTGGCTTTCGCATATTCAAGCGCTTCATCGGATAAACGATACACACCATAAGGATAAGGGTATGTTTTTTCCTGGGCCAAAAAGTTGAATCCGTCAGCTCGCAAGCCAGAAGCTCTACAGCCTTCGACATATAGTGCCGCTTGCATGTGATAGTTGAAGTTGTTAATCGCTGCTCTAAAGCCGCGAGGTGAAGCGTCACGGCATGTTTTTAGATCCCAAACGTCTTGGTTATCGTACCAGTCCAATCTGCATTTAAAAGGATGGCCATGCCATTCAAATACTAACGTCAATTCAGCCTTGTGATCAGCAGCTGGAATATACTCAGCTACTACTTCACGACGTTCCATGCAGATGTCATACATGTCCTGGGTGATGGCCGTTCTGTCCTGGACAGTGGCTATAAAATCTTCATACTCTTCTTTGCCTGCCTTGGTTCTGCGATCGAACTTTGGCATGATCACAAACTCTTCATCAAACTTATGATGTTCCAGGAAGACCGTATGTTGTACTCGGCCTTCCAGGAGTGCTGGAGTCTGGACCATTTCTTTTTGATTCTTCCAGCTGTACGGGCATTTTATGACCGCGGTAAGATCGTGAGATCTAAATGCTGGGATTGCTGCATACTCTTCATAAGGTATGTCTTCATAGATTCCTGGTTTCATTGTCGCTCCTAAATGGGTTTTGTTCTTTGGTTAGCTCAGTCATTATCAAACTGTAGCCAACCAGATCGTCAGCTGTATCTTCGTGTCCTGGATTATTGACGATGCGGCATGATTTAAACGCGATCATCATAGCGCAGCATTGCGATGGCGTTAGTTCTATGCCAAGCATGGAGCTCCAGGTTTTAGACAGCTGGTTAAAGAAGGCCTCTGGACTATTGTAGGCGTTGCCTTTAATGTCCAGGAGCTCAGCTATTTCGTTTGCTTTATCTTTGTACATAATCAATCGAGTTGATGGGTAGCTAGTCTCAATCTTTTAGGGGGGATCGAGAATGTGAGAAGTACGGAGGTGCTACCCATCAAAAACTCTAAAAAGGTATATCGTCCTCGGTAAGTGGTTTCTTGGGTTCATCCCAATCAGCAGAGTTCTCAGCTGCTGCTTGTTCAGTCAAGGCGCTTACTTCGTCGCTCATTGACGGTTCATCCGAGTTGCCGTTAGCTGCTTTGTATTCATAGCTGCTTTCAATGTCGGTTTGTTGCCAGGGTGGTAATGAATCAAAGATGTCACACATGGCTTTACTATCAGCCGACGACTTACCTCTAAATTCGTCGCAATAAACGTCCAGGTCAAAGGATTGCTTTTCATTAACCGTATCAACTATTTGGATCCCACCGTCTGGTCGTTGCAGATTCATAATCTTGGGATTGCCGCCGTCTGAAAACTCAGTCGGTGCTGTATGGCCAACTTCTATTCTGGCCGTACATCCAAGCAGTTTACTTATGTCAAAACCTCCCAGTTCTTCTTCAGTAAAACTTTTGCCTCTCCAGCTTTCCAGGTCCTTTCTAAGAGCAGCTGCTTCAAACAAGGATGCAGTGTAAGTCCTGGATACTGCGAATGGCCTGTCGTCTTGCATGGTGCAAGCATTGGTTTCTGGATCCAGTGCTTTGGTTATTTCAAAAGTAATATGGACTCTGGTCTTTTTACTTTTTACGCCTTTGTATTCTTGGTCCGTTGTTCCAAGATCTACAATTCTAAAACAGGTACCTGTGTAGATACCCTTTTGTAATTTTGGTAAGCTATCGCCGCTACCGTCGCTACTAATTGTCAAACTCATAATGTTATTTCCTCCGAGTGTTTGCAAATTATCATAAACTTGGGTAATATTCTATACACTTTTATAAAAGAAGTAAACACACAAAAAACAAGGATGATTGATGTCATTAAAAATAAAGCGACCAAACAACAAAAATTTTGAAACCCCATTTAGTAAAGACTACACCTCACAATTTACCGATTTCCTAGCCACTCATGGCTCTGACCCAGATCCCCATCAGGGATTGGTTACCGATGGCTCCATAGGTCGAGCGTACATCAACATTGGTAACCAAAGGAAGCTGGTGGGTTGGTATCAAGCCTGGTTAGATCAGAGTCTACCCTATGGCAGAATTGGCGACTACCGTGTCAGCACGGACCAACCCACGGCGACTTGGAAGCCAGAGAATAGTAAGAAGTATCGAATGACTAAAGAGCAGAAGGCGGAGATCGAGGAATTAAGACGCGCTGCTGAGGTCAAGACAGCTGAAAAATATACGCAGGCCGCAGAGCGTTCGCAGTCTATCTGGGCGAGGTGTGAAGATGTGGTCAAGCATGAATACCTGGAGCGCAAGCAAGTCTTGTCCTACGGTTTGAAAAAAGATCAACACGATAATCTAGTGATACCCTTAAAAGATAAGCAGGGCACTATCGTTGGTCTACAGTTTATCGCGGGCGATGGATCTAAGCGTTTTCTTACTGGTTCTAAAAAAAGCGGTAGCTTTTTTCTTCTCGGCAGAGAAATATTTAATAGCACCGATACCCTTAATTATGCCGAAGGCTATGCCACGGCTGCTTCTATATACGCTGACCGCTCCCAGCCAGTGGTCGTCGCTTTCGATGCTTATAATCTTACGCCAGTAGCTGAGGTCATGTACGAGTATTTTCCCAATCACAAACACGTCTTTGTCGCTGATAACGATGATAGTAAAACAGGCGAGAAGGAAGCTATGAAGGCGGCAGCCTATGTGAATAAGAAAGGCGGTTACGCCGAAGTCCAGATGCCCGAGACGAAAGGCGATTACAACGACCATAAAAACGAAGTTGCTGTTACCGAAGGTGAGGTGGTCCTGCAAAAGTTAGACGTGCCCGTTGACTTCGACTTTGTTAGATCTGCAAGCGGACGCTTTCTTAATACTAAAGATAACATTGGCGGTGTCCTCAAAGTTCACGGCGTAGACGTTCGCTATAACGTGATCAAAAAGAAAATGGAAATAGATATACCAGAGATGAAGTTTATTGCGGACATGCATGAGGAAGCCAGTTTGATTGAGATCGAAGATCGTTGTATTAACATGGGGATCCCGCACACTAAAGTTCGCGACTATCTCAAAGTCTTGGCGCGAGAATATAATCCCGTTAAAGAATGGATCGACTCGGTTCCCTGGGATGGCCAGGACCGTCTACCAGACTTTCTTAATTCGCTGACTACAGAGGAATCCGCGCAGCTTCGCGATATGTTACTCAAGAAATGGTTGATCAGCTGTGTAGCAGCTGCCTATGAAACAAATGGCGTTGAACTCGAAGGCATACTCGTACTGCAAGGTGCACAAGGACTCGGTAAGACCTTATGGTTCAAGCGCCTATGTGATTACAATAAAGGCTGGCTCCTGGAGGGTGCAACGCTTAACCCTTCTGACAAGGACTCTGTCAAGCGAGCGGTTAGTCATTGGATTGTAGAGCTAGGCGAGATCGAGTCTACCTTTAAGAAGTCGGACATAGATCAGCTCAAGGCCTTTGTGACGGCAAAGACGGACGAACTAAGGCTACCTTATGATCGGGCGTTTACGACCTATCAGCGCAGGACAGCGTTTTACGCTTCTGTTAATGCACGCGAGTTCTTGACGGATACGTCGGGCAATCGTAGATTCTGGGTACTCGCGGTCAGAGATATCAATGTCAATCACGGTGTCAACATGCAACAGCTCTGGGCGCAGGTCAAAGAGACGATGTATGTGCCTGGACAAAAGAACTGGTTTCTATCACCAGATGAGCGTGAGCTCTTGCAAGATAGCAACGAACAATATAGAACACAATCAAGTGTAGAAGATCTAATCCTAGAGCATGTAGACTTTGATAGCGAACATGCCAAGCCTGTACAAATGACTAAGCTCTTGCGAGATCTTGGGATTAAGTCGCCGAGGATGCCAGACTTCAAAGAAGCGGCCCGTGTCTTACACGGTAGAGGCATCGAGCCTAGACGATCTAATGGCAAGAAGATCTATGATCTGGACTACAGCGCAGCTGAGGGTGACAGTGATTTTACAGACTACTCGAGTAAATTTTAAATGATACGAATACAAATAGATCTACAGATAGAAAAAGAAAATCCTAGATACAAGGATGTGGAGCAGGCGTTGTATGAAATCTTGCTCAATCGCAAGTTGGTTTACACAAAAATCAGTCCGCCCAATCCTAGATACTGGGATAAATACAAGGTAAAAGACGATGATATTAGAGACGATTAAGGTGATTTTATGCAGTGCAGCTGTTACCTTTTTTTTAGTCCTGGCTTGCTCATTTATTTTAGTCGGCCTGGCTGTGATTATTGCTGACAGGCATATCAATGGCAAATAAAGACGAAAAAGGGTATAGCAAAGGGTATAGTAAAAATAGCTATACCCTGCCTCAATCCCTTGCTACTACTGGGTTTATACTATATAAGGGTATAGTGTATATATATATATTATTATTAATATTGGCTATAAGAATGGCCTCTTACGCGTTACATAATAGGTATAATAGAATAGCTATGCACTCTACACTCTACACTGGTTTACAATAGGAAGGATTATGCCAAGGAAGAAGAAGACAGATCAGAAGATAGTCGATGCGCCAGTTCAGTTTGAGAAGGACGACGAACATGGGTTGACGGAAATGCAGGCCAGCTTTGTTTGGCATTACACCGAAGGTGCGTGTGGTATGACCGAGGCTGCCAGGAAAGCTGGGTATCAGTTTCCAAGTGCAAGCGCAGGCAAGCTGCTCAATGGCAAGGACTATCCGAATGTGGTTAAGGCCATACGGATCAAGCAGGACGAATTGGCAGAGAAGTATGCGATCACTCCGCAGAAGACTGGCACGATGTTGTGGAAGGTGATGGAGAGCGCTTACGAGAACGGCCAGTTCAATGCCGCAGTGTCAGCGATTAAAGAGCTCAATCAGCTCGCTGGTTTATCCATCAATAGATCCCAGAATATAAACATCAACGCTAACCTGGAGAAGATGTCCAGAGAGCAGATCAAGGAAAGATTAGGGCAGTTGCTCGGCGCTAACGTCGACGACTACTCGCCGAAAGATAAATAGATGTGTGGCCATGTTTTCGCGGCCTCCCGATCCAAACGCAAAAATCTGGGAAAAATCTTAAAATCGTCGTAAGTCATTGATATGCCGTGCTATTTAGCGTATGCAAACATGTATTCTTTTATGCAACTATGTGCAACTTGTGCTCACAATAGCAACGCGTAACAAATAGGAGTCCCTTGGAACCGCTTTTTTCCGTAGGATCCGCATTTTTTGGAACCCCTACCACCCCATATAGCAGCGGCCGACAACAGTTGTAGTTATAACTAGGTTTGATACATTGAATCACCACTAAAAATGATTCCTACCCAGCAACTTTACCTACGACCATATCGCTTGTTACAATCAGCTCATGGCAACAGAGGATGTAAACGTATTTGACACTACCGAAGACGTAGGTGCTATTTTACCGCCTCGCATAGATGCACCTGGACCACTCGCTTCTTACTTCACCAGGCCTATGGTTCCCTCACCTGCCTCGCGTCGCCGCGATACGCTCAAAGGCATAGCTCAATTCATTCCGTTTCTATCTGGAGAGATAGCCAAATACGATGATGATAAGCTCGGCATGGCTTTATCTTCACTTGATGCCTTGGGCCCAGCTGGTACAGCTGTCAAAGGAACCCTAGCGATCGGAAAACAGGCGGCCAAAAAAAGCGTAGGATCCCTAGACCAGCCAAAAGACATGATGTTCGTGCACAATACCTCTGAGGATGCTATAAAAAGTTTCGATCAGATGGGAGGAATCCCGTCTCCAAGTTTAGCGGTTCAACCTGTCGATGTGCCGCTCAAAGGATTTGGTGAAATTCAATTAATAGCCAAGCCAAAAAATTTCGATCCCGCTGTAGATCCGCGAAACGCGGTTTACTCTGCTGATGCTTATACGCCCAGAGCACCGAAAAAGATACGCCTGGCAAAAGAAGGAGCAGGCGCAAGATTTATGCAGGATTACAAAGAAGAGGTCGATGCCCTTGTAGCAAAAAATAATGTTTTTGAAGGCACTCTGGAACGTATTGGTGGATATATGGACGATCTACAAAACCCAACAAGTCCAAGAACCACAGAAATTGCAGACGATGATATTGACAGATTTTTTAGAAGCCAAGCTCCACAAATGAAGTTTGCTAAAGAAAAAGAATTGAAAACTAATCTTCCTGGATCTATAGATTGGACAAGAGTTAATACTAGCGGTAAAGAATATAAAGACTGGCTCGCAAAAGAAATGGACAAATATTTTAAACGCGATGGCGTGATTTTAGAAATGGATGAATACGATGAATTTGCAACTAATGTAAAACCATATACTTTAGACAACGCTACAAACAATATGATCAAAGAAACGCAGCGTGGTGGTGAGGCAAAATTTGGTAGTGAATTTTATGGAATAAATAGGCTTCGCGCACTTATGGCCGAAAAAATGACAGATCTTGAAGATATTAAAAGCCAAAGACCTAGAATACAAGATAACCCAGCGGGTGTAACTTTTGAGGCTGACTTAGAAGATGTTTTAATAACTCAGTCTAAATTAGCAGACGATGGTGATGCTATTTATAACATTGCAATGGAAGATGTAGATAATCTTATAACACAGATCGGCAAAGAGTTAGAGGAGGGAGAAAACATAGAAGACGCTGTTAAATATGCATACAATTTTTTTAATGTGACTCCATCAAGCAATCTTGTAGACGATACTGTAGATCTATTTAAACAAAACGCAGCTCGAAATGTCGAATACCTAGAGGCCAAACCCATGCGAGCTGTTGGTTTTGAAGAATTTGCTGGCGCTATAGTTCCGCCCAGGACTAGCCAGGAAGTGATTGATATTCTGGAAAAACGCGGACTCAAGGTAATCAAGAATGATCCAGAGGCTGACTTTATGAAAACGAAAGCCAGGCAGAAGTTTAAAGACCAGATGTTTTCCTTTGCACCCGTCGCAGGCGCTGGTGGCATTGCAGCTTTAAGCATTGAAGACAATACTCCAGATAACGACAAAGGCGTAGGATCTATAAAAAATTAGTTTGCAATTTTTTACAAGTTTTGAGAAACTTTATCAATGCCGATTAACAGTCGTAACAAGGGAGCACAATTCGAGCGCAACATTGCGAAGATCCTTAACGACTTTTTTACTGATAACGGCATAGATTTTCAAACCAAACGCAACCTGGATCAATACCAGGAAGCTGGCCAGTGTGATCTGGACATACCTTTTCATGCGGTTGAGTGTAAAAGCTATAAAGACGGCGAGTGGCTAAAGTCCGCTTGGTGGGATCAAGTTTGCAGCTCCTCACAAGGGAGGATCCCTGTTCTTATTTTTAAATTCAACCGCAGACCGATCCGAGTATGCGTGCCGCTCTATGCCATGAACCTAGATTGGCCAGAAGAAAACGACAAGATCTGCGTCATGGCGATAGAAGATTGGCTCGATGTGCTGAAAAAAAATTGGAGGAAGTATGACGGCCGATTTGATGCCTAATCATGGTGTTACTGGCCTGTCTGTCACGCAAGACGAAGTAGAGCTCTTTTTAGATTACCTGGTTGAAACGGATCCAGAGCCTGGAATGGTACACGACAAGAACGCGGAGACAAAAAATAAAGATCTAAGAGACGTTGAGGTGCGCTATATTGACGCTAAAGAGGACCGATTGTATAGGATCCTTAACAGAATCGCGGTTTCTGCGAATAAATACTTTAGATACGATATATCTGGAATCGAAACAGCGCAAATTTTGCACTATAAATCGCCGAGTAACGGCTACGGCTATCATATCGACATAGGACCAGAGGGAACAGCTGCAACGCGCAAGATAAGCATGAGCTTGCTTCTAAACGAAGATTATGAGGGGGGCGAGATATGCTTCCGGTCCAGCGAGTATGAAAGATGCACGAGGCCAGAGAAGGGTGAAGCGGTGATATTCAGCTCATTCTTGAGTCACAAGGTCAAGCCGATTACGAAGGGAGAGAGATTCGTAGTTGTTGCCTGGTTTACGGGGCCGCCTTTCAGATAAACGTCTCTTGTGGTAGGATTTTGCCATGACTGTAAAAACTGACATGATTGATATTTTTAAAGATGGCCTTTTAATCGAGGATCAAAGTCCATTACAAAAATTTATGTCTGGCGTTGGTCAAAATATAAACCAGGGTATGCCCTTAATTGAATCTATAAAAAAGTTTGGTATCGATCAGGCTTTACAAATGACTGGTTTAGATCCAAGCATACAACAAGATCTAAAAATGCAAATACCTAACGATGAAGTTGCAGCTAATTTTATTCTGCCCAGAATCTTAGAAAAATATTCTTTGCCAAGTCCAGTCAAAGATCTTTTACTAAAGGGCAACATGTCTATGCAAAGAAGAATCCCTTTATCTGATAAAACAACCTTTACTGCGGGTACTAATATCGACAAAACAGGACGAGCCACGGGCAACTTGGGAGTTAGATACCAGCCAAGTAAAACTGGTTTTATAGAGGCGGGAGCTAGACTAGATTCTAAACGCAGTCCAGAGTTTCAAATTAGTTTTGGTAGAAAGTTTGCCCAGGGCGGCATAGCCAAACTATAGATTTTTTTCGTTAGGATCCCTTTCCCCGAAGTTTTTTTCCATGATTTCTTGTTTCCGGATCTTGAAGTCCTCGATTAGCTGATCGTAAAGTCCAGGATTCATACGCTGCATAATTTCTAGCGCACGTTGATTGTCGCGCCAATGAGCTCTGAGGTCCAGTATCGTGTTCTCAGGCATAAAGGCCTTCATCGTCAAATAGATGTTCTTTACGAAATCGTAATCCTTCTTATCCATAAAACTAAGCTGTGGAATCCTGGGCATCTTGTTTCAGTCTCTTTTTGTTCTTGTAAGCAGCGAGCTTCATTGCCCACCTCCTGGGTAAAGTTTTTTTACCCATCATTCCATTGGCTTCAATCGGCTGGCTCTCGCGCCAGATCTTTTCAGCTTCCTTTAGATTCATGCTTTCTCTCCTCGTTATATATCCTAACCAATTCGACAGCACGCTCGTTGGCCTGGTCAACCAGGTCCAATAAAGCGTCTATCTCTTTGAGTATTTCATCCTTTTCTAGTGGGTGAGTAATGCCAGGTAGCTTATCTTCCAGGTCTTCTATCTGTTCATTGCAGATAACCCGGAAGCGTTGAGCTACCCGACTCTCCTCTTCTGTAAGATCTTCTGGTTTCATAGATCTAATGTACTATATTTCTTTTGACATCGCCGACAAACCGAACACCGACTTTGACGTTGTTAAAAGCCTCGATTTTTT
>BCSF01000752.1_pt1 | contig 11869 bp, 14 predicted proteins | sample 1016431 | NCBI WGS metagenome assembly BCSF01 (sample SAMD00045685;SAMD00045686;SAMD00045687;SAMD00045688;SAMD00045689;SAMD00045690;SAMD00045691;SAMD00045692;SAMD00045684;SAMD00045690;SAMD00045691;SAMD00045692;SAMD00045684;SAMD00045685;SAMD00045686;SAMD00045687;SAMD00045688;SAMD00045689, study...
ATTTCCCCCTGGTTCGCTGGCCGGCAGCTCCAGATGTGTATAAGAGACAGCTTTAGGCCCCGGGCCGAGGTTTCTCCCTTCCCCGCCTCTGCCTCCTCCAGCACCACCGCCGCCGATGTTTCCACCACCGCCGCCGCCTCCACCAATCCAAGCGTTGGTGTTATTTGTAATGGTTACACCTGAAGAGTTAATTTCAATAGCTGGTCCACCGTTTTCGGGTGACAGAAACGATCCTGTACCGTTAGTGTTGTCCCATCCACCACCGTTACCACCTTTGCCCATGATTTTGCCACTGTTTGTAACCGTACAGGGTGTACTAATAATAAGGGCAGCCTCAGTGTTATCATCAGACCAAAGGTAAACACCACTGTTTATTGTAACAGAAGTACCAAACAAACCACCGTCTGCTGAAGTCACTTCAAGTGGACCTTCGGTATTACTTGACACGACAGGACCACCTGTAGCAAATACATCAGATGACCCACCTCGTTTTATGACAAGGCCAGTAGACAAGTTCTGTACAGAAACCCTGCGTTTTAGGGTTAAAGCCCCAGAAGAGGCAGTGGCGTAATCGGAACCTAGAGTATTTGCAATACCTGCTGCATTGTTAGTTGCACCATTATAACTAGCCGAATTTCCAAGATTGAGAGTAGCCATTTTGTATTCTTTCTAGCAAATCTAGTAAATAGTGTTTAGTACCACTCTGGTCTGTTATGTACTCTTTGTTGTCATGATTAACAAACTTCACGCCATCTATAACCAAAAGACCATCTATAATATCTATACCCTCTATGTACTGAGCAAGTTCTTGTGGGGTTATAATTACGTTACCCCACTCTAAACCTTTATCCGAAGAAAGTTGAATATCAAACATTATACAACAGACCAAACTTCTCCGTCACCGATGGTGACTGTTACACCAGAGTTAATGGTAATTGGACCAGCAGACATTGCATTTTGACCGTTTGTAATAGTATAGTTACTGGTTACAGTTTGGTTGTTTTCCCAGAATACACCAGCCTTAGCACTTGCAGAAACACCTGATACAGAGCCATTAAAGGTAGCACTTCCGTTTACAACTAATGCGTTCTGTACGGTAGTGTTAGAATTGTTTACCTCAAATCGTTCTGAGCCACCTGTAACAACACGCCATTGGTCAGCCGCATGGAATTGCATATACGTGTTGGTGTCACCGACATGGATAATTTGGTCGCCCAAATACATATCGTTACTAATCCAAGCATCACCAGCAACCTCAAGATCATAGCCTGAACCATATAGATCACTAATACCGTAACCAACTCGCATTGTATCCGCTACAACCAAACGACCACGTGTAGATAACGACATTGCAGCTTGACTTGCGGTCATACCCTCGTCACGCCAAACGAAACCACGATCATCGTCGTTGTTCATCTGGAAGGTCATAGCGTAGTCATTCAGGTCGCCGTGTGCCTGACCAGAAACCATACCAATACCGTAGGAAGAACTTGTACCCCACAGACGGTATTTAGTGTAGTTGTTACCTGAGTCTGTGTAGTGGTAAGAACCACCGTTTGGACCTGCTGGACCAGTAGGACCTGTTGGTCCTGTAGGGCCAGTAGAACCTGTGGGACCGTTAGGTCCTGTGGGACCAGTAGAACCTGTAGCACCAGTCTGGCCTTTTTGTCCCTTCTGACCAGTAGGGCCTGTTGGACCTGTAGGTCCAGTAGGGCCAGTAGAACCAGTTTGACCTTTTTGTCCCTTCTGACCAGTAGGACCAGTAGGACCTGTAGCACCAGTTTGACCTTTTTGACCTTTAGCACCTGTGGGTCCAGTTGGACCAGTAGAGCCTGTGGGGCCAGTAGGACCAGCAACACCTTGAGGTCCAGTAGAACCAGTTGGTCCAGTGGAGCCTGTAGCACCTACTTCACCCTTTTGGCCTTTAGCACCTGTTGGTCCAGTAGGTCCTGTAGGACCTGTAGCACCTTGTGCGCCAACCTCACCTTTTTGACCTTTGGCACCAGTAGGTCCTGTAGGCCCAGTATCACCAGTTAAACCTGTAGGGCCTGTAGCACCTGTAGGGCCAGTTGCTCCTAACTCACCCTTTTGTCCTTTAGTTCCTTGCGGCCCTGTAGGACCAGTAGGGCCAGTAGCACCTTGAGGTCCTGTAGGTCCTGTGGGACCAGTTGGACCAGTAGGACCAACCAAAGCAGAGTTAGTGACTGTAGCTTTCTTCCACGCACCAGCAGAGGTATCATAGATAGGCAGAATGTCATCGCTTGCTGTAGAGGTGATAGTTCCTAAGCCTGTAAGTGCAGAACCTAAATTGTCAGCAGTAACGTCAGCACCAGTTTCGATACCGTCTAGTTTAGTACCATCGCTGGCGACATTACGACCATCGACTGTGCCTACGTTTGAAGTAATGTTACGGCTATCATCAATAACCTCAACACCATTAATCTTGACTGCCATCTTCGTGTTCCCACTATTAGCTTATTATTATCATTAGAATGTAGCGTCAGTTTCTACGTCATTGGCTACCTTCATGGTGCCAGAGGTGTCCATGCTGAACTTTGTTGTCCCTTGGTATTGGAAGATTAAGTTTCCACCTGATTCTGTAATAGTCCAGTCACCGAAATCTACAGTAGGAACCTCTAGTGTTCCTGTCATAGTATCGCCAGCTTTTTCTACATAAGTAGTATGAGCATGACTATCGTCAGCAACAGTAGCTGTAATAGATACGTTTGTTGATCCATCGAATGTAGAACTTCCAGATACATCCCCTGTAAGGGAAATAGTACGTGCTGTTGCTAGGTTCGTAGCTGTATCGGCATTACCTGTCACATTACCTGATAGGTTACCCTCAAATGTACCAGCTTTTAATGTACCATAAACTACAGAGGCATCACTTAGGTCAATAGTACCTTCTGGTTCTGGATCGTACTCATCAAGTAACGTCCACTTAGATGTGGATGCATCCCAGTACATACCTGCGTGGGTATAACCTACGCCAGAAGAGCCTGTGTTGTAGTTGGTAAAGAACCCTGTGTCTACATTAACTGGGGCTGCTGCACCTGACCATTGGTCGTTTAGTGTGTGGTTCTTGTCTGTAGCAAAGGTAATACCGATACCGTAAGCAAGAGTAGTCTCCCCCACAGAAATATCTACGGCTGTACCTTCTGGGCTAGAGAAGTCACTGTTGTACGACCAAGTGATCGTGTCAACACCGCCTGTACCAGTCTTTTGACCGTCAATCTTAACGTAGAATGTTCTACTGTCTGGCCCATTGTAGTGACCAGAGAAATAGGCATCATCTACACCAGTACCACTAAAAGTAGTGTTAGCTTCGCCAATGGTGTTACCAGCGTTAAGATAGTTAAACGCACCACCGATGGCAATGTTCTCTGTTGACGACACAATCTGAGAACCTTGTACGGTAAGGTCACCACCAATGATCATATCACCACCAACGTGCGCATCAGTTCTAACTCTGAATGAGTTTACTGAGTGGTTCTGTTGGTTAATAAGAATGATACCGTCAGTAGCATGAGACTTAATAACCCAACCAAGACACATAGGAAAGTTAGGATACGTAGGACTTGCGTTCTGCAATGCACCATCAGTCAAACCAGCAAATACGTTTTGACCTGCTGTTAGTCCTGATGTATCAATCTCATCTACAAGACCAGATACAATAACATATCCATAAGAATTGTTAGCAATAGAGCCAGCAGTAAGACCTTGAACATTATACTTAGTCTCGCTTGTAGCATTAGCCAACCCAATAGTAGGATGGTCATTAGCATTACCTGACCAATATACAGGCTTACCTTTTTCAATAGTTGAACCAGAGTTATTATAAACTCTTACGTGTTCCTCAATCCCAATCTCATGCTCTACACCATCAATGTCACCTTGATACGACAAAGTTTTGTGTGTACTGTCGTAATATACTTGACCTTCGGCATGTGTGGGGTGAGCGATAGGTTCAAATGTTATTGTGTTAGTAAACGTAGGTGAACCTACAAAATCACCACTAGCATCGTTGTAAACTGCCCTAGATGCAGGTTGAGCAACAAAGATAAACTTTTCACCAGCAGACCAATTAACAGCACTGTCACTGTTAGAGGACGATAGGATGGTAGTACGTGCTAGTGTTGTGCCAGAGGCAGTGTAAGTTCCTACCCCTACTTCCCATTCTGTTCCATCAGAACATACGTAGTAAGTTGTATTACCATCCCCAATTACTGAAAAGGCTTGGTACCCATTTTCGGCACCTGCCAATGTGTAAGTACCAGTACCAGTAGTTGTAGTGGTTTCTTTTACACGATCTTTAATTACAAGTGCCATAGTTCAACCTTATGATGGGTCAGGGATACCAATATCGAATGTTGCTAGTGTAAATGTGTTGCCGTTAGTAACAGACTGTGATGCTGTTAGGGCAGCAGTAGCAAGCAAACGAGAGTTTACTGTGTCAACAATAGCGTAGTGAGTAACTGTGCCAGTGCCAGTAATAGAGCCATCAGAGATAGCTGCCACTTCAACCTTACGACCACCACCAGTACGGTCAGCAGGTGCGCCGATGGAAAGTGATGTAGAGTTACCTAGTGTGTATGTTGATGTTGCTTCTGTGTAATCTGCCGCTTCTTGCGAAGTTACGTGAATTGCATTTGCTTCTGTGTCTAGGATTGTTAATCCGTTGTCGAACACACGATCATTTAAGAACGCCATTATTCTTCTTCCTGTTCTGTTTGTTCTTGTTTAACCCCAACGTCAGGGTCATAATTGAGTTCAGCAATATCCATAAGGTTTTGGATAACCTCTGGATGATCTGCCACGTTAATGTCTGCGCCGTTGAGGTTACGCAGGAATCCAGCAATCTCACGAAGATCATGCGGAGCGACATCACCAGCCTTAATAACTGGCATGAGGTCATAATTCAGACCGTTTAGTTCCCATAAGCGTTCGATCAACTGTTTATTGAGTACGTCCACAATAGCTTGAATGTAGGACTCCAAGGCTCGAAGGAACAGGTCTGTCTTTGACTTGGACAAGGCGTATGAACCACCTTGGCTTCCAAGCATGAGGAACTCTGAAAGCACACTTCTGGCAATGTCATGCTGATAACGACGAACAATAGGGTCAATGTCTATGTTCCTCTTACCGTTACTTGCCATCAACTCAACATCAACTAATCTAATGTTGGTAGGACTTCCGTTACTATCGGGGTACGTGTCAGATGGTGTGATGATGTATCCTTGCTCGTTAAACTTAACGTCACGCAGAATCTGCTGCAAGTTGGCAAGGAAGGACGCTTGGGCAGGGGTAGCATCAGCAGAGAGATACTCACTAGGAATACGAGCAACAGGAATACCCGCCAACTCACGTTCCACCGCAATAGCTTCAATAGCTTGTAGATTGTTAAGATACTGATAGCTAGTATAAGCGTTGCGAAGGATGCTACGCCCAGCAGGGTCACCATTAATTGTAGTAGTGCGGTAGTAAAGGCTTTTGCGACTAGGGATAAAGTGCTTATTTGTTCCAGCATAGCTACCTTCTTGGTAGACCCCCAATACTTCACCTGTCTGCTTATCTACTTCAAACCTAGAGACTGTCCAAGGCGCACGAATAGCAATCTTGCGTACACCCATGCGTCCATCACTGAACTTAGATTTCTTCTTAGGGTTTGTTTCAGTTGGGCCAACACGCCGCTTATATACAACTTCAAACCAAGCAAAGCCATAAGATAGTGACGACAATGCCTCAGCAACGTGATCATCAAGGCTGTGTTCCATATCATCAAGAACACTTTTGACGTAATCAGCTTCACGTTGTGCAGCAGGTGTATCATTAGCTGGCTCCACTTTTAACTCGACATCACGCAACACTTGTTCTGTTGCATACATCACTGCGCCAATGGTGCTATCGTTGTCACGCATCTCACGAAACTTATTGATAGCTTTCTTACCACGTAATTCAGCTAGAAACTCGTCTGCACGGATTTGACCGTTATGTGTGTTATCGCCAGCGACACCCAGAACTTGGGTGGCTTCCGTAGGTGAGAGTTTCTTTACCATCTTATCTTAAACCTTTGGCATTGGAGTATGCTAGTATTAACTGTGGTTTTGCATATCCATTCAGTGAGAGGTCCGTTAAAGCCCATACCATAGCATCAAGACGGTCTGGTGAGCCTATGGACCCTAAAGGTTCCCACTGGACCATTTGATCTTCTAATTCGTTAAGTCCCTTGACATGCTTTACTTTACCTTGCTCGTATAAGGCTGACACAGGTTCTGCCCTAGCCATCTTACCACGACTAGCATGTACTAACTTAATAGGGACGTTTTCATCTTCGGTTTGCAGAGTATGACGGACCATATCACCACCTTGGTTGCGTTCTGCAACAATTCGGTCAGCCATATGTTCGTGATAAAGTTCGATAGCTTTAGATGCCCATTCCTTTGGGCTGTAGTTATCTGTGTGATCTTCAAGTACGTAGGCAATACCATCTTGGTCTATGCCAGCGACAATAATACCAGTCATATCACTGTCTGTCTTATTAGTAATAGCAGGGTCAACTGCCACGACAATACGTGATAGAGGTGGTACATCCTCTTTGTCTATTTCACACTTGAAGAGTAACTCACGGTTCCATAAGGCACCTGATGCCTCATCTAATATCTCTGCATATAATTCTTGCCTACCAAGGCGTGTACCTTCGTAGGTCTTTCTGACTGCATCCAAGAACGTACCAGCTAAGTTTGCTGCGTTATCAAACGTAGAACCCTTAGAAATTGTAGTTTTGGGGTCAGATATAATATTTCGTAGTAATTTTGTAGTTTTTGGTGTAGTTGTGATAAAAACCTGTGGCTTTCGGCCCAAACGTAGGCCAAACATCATCATATCCCAAGTTTCTTGTGCATTGCGCCATGCACACAACTCGTCCGTCCAAGCTGAGTAAGCCTGTGGACCACGTAGACGTTCTGGGTCCTCTGCTGAGAAAAATACGGCTTTAGCACCGTTTTCCCATGTCAGAGTATTGTTCGTGGGAGACCAAATAGGGAAACCAATATGTTTTCCACGGTAAGTCTTGTCTCCTGACCAGCAGACGTTGAGGAGACCGCTATCTCCTTCCACCATAACTCGCCTAACGTCACCTTTTGTGGGGGCGACACAATGAACAATTTTATCACCTTTTTTGATCCTATGTCTTACCCATTCAGCACCAGCCCTAGTCTTACCCCAACCACGACCAGCTAGGGCTAACCAAGCATTCCAATCACCTTCAGGTTCTAGTTGCTCAGGTCTAGCCCAGAACTCCCAGTTATACCGTAGTTCTTCGGCCTGTTTAGGCCCTAGCTTTCGCAGTATTTCTGCTACTTCTGTATCGGGTAATGCTCTAAGATCGTTAGCTGTTATCGGTAGACTCATTTGTTTTACCTAAGAGTGACATCAGGCTGTCAATAGCCCCTGTGTCCTCATCAGCGTCACCAGAGCCTTCAACCTCAATGTTTGTTTGTGTAGGTGACCATCCACCTTTACTGCGTAAGTAAAACTCAGCAGCCTTAAAGTCACCGTCCATTGCCTGTTGGATCACGACAGAACCAATTAAGCCTACAATCTCTGCACGTTCTTGAGCAATGTCATCACCGTACAACTTATAGAATGTAGCAGAACTAGAGGGTGCTTGTTGATACTTCTGGATAGAAGCCATAATGTCCTTAACAGCGACACCATTCCTAATGCCTGTACGGACAGCTTTTGCGATAGTTTCGCTATACTTTAGTTTGTCCATTTAACCACGACACCTAAATTGAATTGGGAAAGCTGTATAGAGGTACTATAGTAGAACTTTAGTTGTAATCTATATTGGTAATATGTGGGTAGTTTTAACTTACGTATATACTATAGTATAGTACCTCTATACTCATATATAGTAACTTTTTTATCACAGTGACAACTTTTTTTTATAACTTTTTTATATGTCGTTGTAAACAAAGGATTCTTTTTTGTTGTACTAAGGGTATCATCGAGATTACTAGTGTTGCATAAAAGTCACACTTTGGAATTTTTTAGTTTGCAGATGTGGGTGGTTGCGCTGCCCGCCCCGAATCACCAGTGGAAATCTGGAGGGTCCCAAGGTCTGTCAAGAGGATTCTAGGGGTTGACAAAAGTTTTTCTTGCGCTCGGACCGATTCGGCGCAGGATTCTTCAGTCTGTTGCATTAATGTCACACACAAGATAGGCCACACAATAACACAAGACAAACCACGGAACACAAACGAAAAAAAGGGACGCCCGAAAGCGCCCCAAGTTGCGGGAGTCAACCTATTGAAAATTATGCCATGCTAACAACTTTCTTTGCTTTGTTCTTTGATGATCCATGCGCCACAATGGCAACTGACTTAGCGGCCTTAGAGTTACCGCCGCATAACTTGCATTGGGCGCATTGGACTCTTTCCCCCGCCTCTTTACTGGCGGGACATAGGACCTCATTTGCCTTGTCTATAGCGTCAAGCGATGCAACAACACGGAATGTTCTTTGGCCTTGATTCCACGCTGTTGCGGCCTGTTGCCATGAGTCTGCGCTTGTCATAACTAAATCGGGCATGGTGTTATTCTGATGAGTATAGGCGGTAACGTATTCAGCACCAGAACATAGGGATTCCCACACGTATGAGGGCACGGCCATTGGATCGCCATAACTACCGAGTCTTACGCCACGCAATAGGCCAATAGCTCTAATGTTATCATGCCCCTGCATGGTGCTATAAATGCCCCTCTTGTATGCCTTATAGACTCCGTTAGGGGCAAACAGTAGATTCACATAGCAAGTCCGATCTGTTGCCCATCCCTTAGCGTTATTATTGGGCTTTCCCTTGTGTGGACAATCGCCACAAATTGACGAGTCTGCCCCTGTTCTACTGGCGGTAATGGGGTCAATGTCGGACCGTAGAATCCACGTTTGGACCCTGTTGCCAGTTTTACGATTGCCAGAGTCAACTTGTGCGATTGCAACCATGGGATAGCCATCATAAAGCGATGGACCCTCATAAATGATAAAGCTAGGCATTGTGTGACTCCGTATTTATTGCGCTGCGTAAAAGTTCAAGGGATTTGATCAACGAGTCCAGATCATGCCCGAATCCGTAGATTTGATCAAAGTTATCAATATTGGCACATTCTTGCACCACGGACTCACCTTCATGCCAGTGTTGGACAATTGATATTGTGCGGCCTTTATAGGTCAATTTGATTTGATTGCGCTCAACTTGATCCATTAAACCGACTCCCAAAAAATAACTGTCATAATACCGAAAGCGGCAACAGTAGCGCAAACGATAGCGGCGATTGCCTCTTGCGTCAAAAACGATAGGCGCAAGCGCAACAGTAGTAATCGCAAAAAACCAGATTAGGAAAGCGGCGGCTTGCATTAGGAAAGATTTAAACATGATTGACTCCTTGTTTGTTGTTGTTTCTTAACTAGTGACTCTTGCGGGAGATACAAGAGTCACCATTAAAAAACCCCCTTACCAATTCCAAAGTTGACGCAATGGCGCATTGTGTTCCAAGTAAACGACTCGCTTTCCTAGCTCAATTTTGGTGAATGTTGCACCTTGCACAACACGATAGGCGGCCTTGGTTTTACGCTTGCGATAAATGCCTGAAAAGTGGCGGGTGTTAAAGCGGAATCCGCTTGTGTTATCGTTTAGTGGTTTTGTGTTAAATCCGAACATTTTTGTGACTCCTTTGTCGTTTGTTCTAAAGTTAAATTACGCTGATTCGTTTACCGTGTCAACAATTTTTGGATTGTCAGAATAAGAAAGCAAAGCGTCATTTTCGCCTGTTGACGTATGAATAAGAGTCCATCCCTCAGACTCTAACATTGCCTTACGCTTTTCTGCGGCCTTGATTGATTCTGGATCATTCCAGCGAATTGTAACATATCGAAACATTTTTGACTCCGTTGTTTGTGTTTTGATGATTCCACCTTGCCTTGATTCGCAATGGGAGTCAAACAAATAATTTTGTCGGGATTCATTATATTTATATATACACAAGCACCATGTCGCAAAATGATCATTTTGTGTCGCATTATGGGGTTGACACGTCCAGACTGCGGGGAATCACTTTTTCGACCTAGACCACGCCAGAACACTTTCGCAATTCTGGGGGCATTTTTGGGGGGTTTTTGGACCTATTGACTCTCATAACAGAATCATGCTAAGGTGATTCTGAGGCTCGGTTCCTATCCCGATAACTGTTTGTGTTGGTGGATTCCGACTCATTAGTTTAATGGTTAAACTATTGCGTTTTTTGCATAGCAGCTATAACTTGACAAACCGCTATTTGTCTGAAGTAGAACGAATCATACGAACCCGAATCGATTCGCCGTGCGTTATCGTGCGTCAACCGATTCGTCAACCGAAATATTATGTCAAGGAGAATCTTGTTACGAATCGTTGTATTTTTGCCACACTATACCAAATTGCTTGTCAACCTATACTAAAGTACTATTGACAGAACTTTCGTACTACCGAATCACTATCCGAATCGGTATGTATCCGAAATATCCTTGTCAACTATCCTTACGGACTATTGACCTATCCTTTAGTATATAGAATCAACACGAATCGGTAGTGACCTATCCAAAATAGTTGTCAAGCTATCCTAAAGAGTACTTGACAGCAATTTCGGGTAGCGAATCACCTACCCTTTTGGATAGTGTGGCAAAAATACCACAGACCCCCCACAGTGGAAATAAGGACCCCCCACCAGTGGAAATAAGGATTGACCCCCGCAGTGGAAATTGGTAATCTACTTACGAATCACCCCCGCAGTGGAAATTAGGAGACACAAAATGGAAAAGGTAGAAGAGTACTGGAACCTACACAAGCATTGCTTTAGTGTACGTAGCTGCAAGACAGGACGAGTGATAGCCCATACAAGTGCAGTAGACATCAAGGATGCCAAGTTTGTCGTTCGTCAAGCAGGTCGTCGTAAGGTGTTGCAAGAGAAGAAAAAGAACGTACATGCGTTTGTACGTGGCTACCTAGCACCTATGGGGTACCCCCTAGCGGAAATTGGGCAACATGGGTATGCAACCTATAACCCATATAAGTATGACAGCTTTGTCGATACAGCTACAAAAGAATCACTTGACGTTGTTAAGTTTGTCAGCTTATATACGAATCAAGATAAGAAAGGAGCAATACAATGGGTAAAGTAAACGCAATATATCAGACCCAAGTGGAAGCAGAGTACGAGCGTGGTGCAACTGATGCATACTATGGTCGTCCACGTAACCCTAACCGTGCAGATACGTACAAACTAGAATCATACCTAGAGGGTTACGAAGAAGAGCCATACGGCACAAAAGACTATGGAGTTGACATTGACTAGCGAATCAGATAGACCCCTCAATAGAAACAGAAAGGAACTAACATGACACTAGCAGCAGACACAGTACGTAGCATCGTAGCAGCCAAAGGCACACAGTTTGCCACAGTTACATTCATCAAGAAGGACGGTACAGAACGTACTATCAACGGCCTCTTCAAGCCTAGCAGCAAGATCATTGGTAATGAGCAAGGTCAACGAAATAGTCAGGTCTTGCAACGCAACGGGCTTATCCCTATCTACTCTGTCGCAGAGAAGAAATGGAAATGCTTTAACGAGAACGCAGTAGTGGAGATTAAATGATGACCAGAGTAAAACCTATGCCTCACCCATTACTCAAAGACTTATACCTTATAACTGATGAAGGTAATGTGATAAACAAAAAGACTGGTGCAGTACGTAAGCACTCACTGTCCCATAACGGGTATCGTCTGTTTGCCACTAAGGTAGGGGGACGCAGTGGAAAATATGTTACTGTAAGAATTGG
>BCSF01000753.1_pt1 | contig 11866 bp, 12 predicted proteins | sample 1016431 | NCBI WGS metagenome assembly BCSF01 (sample SAMD00045685;SAMD00045686;SAMD00045687;SAMD00045688;SAMD00045689;SAMD00045690;SAMD00045691;SAMD00045692;SAMD00045684;SAMD00045690;SAMD00045691;SAMD00045692;SAMD00045684;SAMD00045685;SAMD00045686;SAMD00045687;SAMD00045688;SAMD00045689, study...
AAGCGAAGCGTAAGTCCTTTAAGGCTAGACATGGTAAGAACATAGCCAAAGGTAAGATGTCTGCGGCTTACTGGGCTGATAAAGTTAAATGGTAAAACAAAGAGGTAATTATTATGCCAATGGGTAAAGGTACATACGGAACTAAGGTCGGAAGACCACCAAAGAAAAAGAAAGCTATCAAAAGAAAGCCTAAGAAGTAATGGCTAGGACAGACGAAGCCAAGTGGAAGCGTATTGTAGCCGCTGTAAAGGCAGGTTCAAAAGGCGGTAAAGCAGGACAATGGAGCGCAAGGAAAGCGCAACTTGCAACACAGCGTTACAAAAAAGCAGGTGGCGGTTATACAGGAGGCAAGACTAAAGCCCAGAAATCTTTGTCTAAGTGGACTAAAGAGGATTGGGGAACTAAGTCTGGTAAGCCTAGTACGCAGGGTAAGAAAGCTACAGGTGAGCGTTACTTACCTAAGAAAGCGCGTGAGGCTTTAAGTAAAAAGGAATATGCCGCTACGTCACGCAAGAAACGTGCTGACACTAAAAAAGGCAAACAGTTTAGTAAACAACCTAAAAAGATTGCTAAGAAAACAGCAAGACATCGTAAATAATACTTGACATTTTGACTAAAGTATGCTATAATGTTAGGTATATTATACATTGTATAGTATATTAAATATTATAAATTAAAGCTGTCCTATAGGGAGAAACAGTGTATGACTGATGTAGAACTAGAGAAATACTATCGTTCATTAGAAGATATGTTCCGTACAGACGGATGGAAAAATCTGTTAGAAGACTTGAGAGGTAGTGCGTTACAACTTAACTCAGTAGAAGCCTGTAAAGATGACAAAGACCTTTACTTTCGTAAGGGACAACTAGTAGTCATGGCTAACCTACTAAACTTACAAGAGCAGATACAAACAGCCAAGGAAGATTACGAGGAAGCAAACGAAGAATGAGAGTTCTCCTTGACTTCCGATGTGACAACGGACATACAACGGAAAGGTTCATAGATTCAGAAACAAAAGAGATACCTTGTCCAGAATGTTCATTAATGGCTAGAAAAGTTATATCTCCTGTTCGCAGTTATTTAGACCCCCATTGTGGTGATTTTTTAGGTGCTACAACCAAGTGGGCGAGAAACCGCGAAAAGCAGATACAAAAAGAACGTAGAGACAACTCCTAACCGAATCTCTACATAATCCACCTCCACAATCATTTATGACGGAGTTTAATAATGGCAAGAATATTAGAAGAGCGTACAGACGTAACCGAAGACCAAGAAACTCAAGAGACTCTTGAAGAGGAGACAACTCTTGAAGAACAAGAACAGGCAACCACAGAAGAACAAGAAGTACCACAGAAGTATCAAGGAAAGAGTACAGCCGAAATTATACGGATGCACCAAGAGGCTGAGAAACTTTTAGGTAAACAAAGTTCGGAAGTAGGTGAACTGCGAAAGGTCGTTGACGATTACATCCAGACACAACTCTCAGAGCAAGCACCGCAACAAAGTGAACCAGAAGAAGAAATAGACTTTTTCTCAGAACCCGACAAGGCAGTCGCAAGGGCTATTGATAATCACCCTAAGATAAAGGAAGCTGAAAAAATCAGTAGCCAATATCGTCAGTCAACAGCTATGGCTGAGTTGCAAAAACGTCATCCAGATATGCAGGATATTTTGCAAAACAACAAGTTTGCTGATTGGATTAAGGGTTCTAAGATTAGACAACAGCTTTTTGTACAGGCAGACCAACAGTATGATTACGAGGCCGCTGATGAACTTTTCACTACGTGGAAAGAACGACAGCAGGTAGTAGGTCAAACTGCCGCCACTGAGAAAAATCAGCGTAAGAAGGCTGTCAAAGCCGCTAGTACAGGTAATGTACGAGGCAGTGGAGAACAGTCAGCTAAGAAAGTCTATAGACGTTCTGACATTATTAAACTTATGAAGGAAGACCCAGAACGCTACATGAGTTTGTCCAATGAAATCATGGCGGCTTATGCTGATGGGAGGGTCAGACAATAATAAATTATTTTAGGAGATGGTCAAATGACTGATTCAACATACCCTGCTACAGGTGGTTTTGTAGACAACACTAGCGCGGCTACTTTTATCCCCGAAATTTGGAGTGATGAAGTAATTGCCGCATATCAAAAAAGTCTTGTACTAGCTAACCTAGTCAAGAAAATTTCCATGACTGGTAAGAAAGGTGATACCCTTCACATTCCTAAGCCTGTTCGTGGTGATGCACACGCTAAAGCAGAGAACACTGCTGTTACTGTTCAGAATGCTACTGAGAGTGAAGTACAGGTCACTATCAACAAGCACTTTGAATACTCTCGTCTGATTGAAGACATCACTGAGACTCAAGCACTTGCTTCTCTACGTCAGTTCTACACTGGTGATGCAGGTTACGCTCTAGCCAAACAAGTAGATTCTAGCTTGTTTGAACTAGGTAAGTCTTTCGGTGACAATGGTGGTGACTACGTTGGTACTGGCTCATACTACATTGATGCCTCTAGCGGTCTAACTGCTTATGCCGCTGACACTGTTGCCGCGGCTGATGTATTCACTGATGAAGGTTTCCGTGACTTAATTCAGAAGATGGATGATGCCGATGTTCCTATGGACAATCGTTGCCTCGTAGTACCTCCTTCTATCCGTAACGAAATCATGGGTCTAACTCGCTACTCTTCTAGCGACTTCGTTGATGGGCGCGTAGTCAACAACGGACAAATCGGTAACATCTATGGCATTGACATTTTTGTTTCCTCTAACTGTCCTGTAATTGAAGCCGCGGCTGACAACAGCGCAGGTGGTGACATTAAACAAGCTATGCTGTTCCATAAAGATGCTATGGTTCTTGCAGAGCAACTAGGTGTTCGTTCTCAGACTCAGTACAAGCAAGACTTCCTTGCTACTCTATACACTGCTGACACTTTGTATGGTACTGCTGTTCTGCGACCAGATGCCGCATTTAACCTAATGGTTAATGGTTAATAGCTAACCAATCGGGGGCTTCTTAGGGAGTCCCCTTTTCCTTTTTACCTTCCAGAAATAAACAGGTGTCTTAATGTCCAACTATACTAAAACAACAAACTTTGCCACCAAAGATTCCTTGCCTTCTGGTGATGCTAATAAGATAGTTAAAGGGGCAGAGATAAATACAGAGTTTGATAATATAGCAACCGCTGTTGCAACTAAATCAAACACAGCTTCCCCTACCTTTACTGGTACTGTAACTATTCCAACAGCAGATATTAATGGTGGTGCTATTGATGGTACTACTATTGGCGGTTCATCCGCAAGTGCTGTTACAGCTACAACTCTTGTAGCAAACACAAGTCTTAATATTGCAAGTGATGGTGCGACTGTCACTGGTATTAAAGACGAAGACGATATGTCATCTAACAGTGCCACTAAACTTGCTACTCAGCAATCCATTAAAGCTTATGTTGATTCACAAGTCACTGCACAAGACTTGGATGTTACTACTGATTTTGGCACAATCGCTATTGACTTAGACTCAGAAACACTTACTGTTACAGGTGGCACAGGTTTATCCTCTAGTGCCACAGGTAACGCTGTGACCTTAAATATTGATAGCACAGTTGCTACTCTAACAGGCTCACAGACCCTCACAAACAAAACCCTTACTGCTCCTACAATCTCTGGCAATCTAACAACTGATGGTACTATTGATGGTCGTGACGTTGCTACTGATGGTAGCAAACTAGACGGAATTGAATCTAATGCTACTGCTGACCAAACTGCGGCAGAGATTAGAACACTTGTAGGAAGTGCTACAGACTCTAATGTATTTACCGATGCTGACCACAGCAAGCTAGATGGCATTGAGGCTAGTGCAGACGTTACTGACACAGCCAACGTTACAGCCGCAGGTGCGTTAATGGACAGCGAGTGTACTTCTCTTGCTTCTGTTAAAGCACTAAACCAAGGCGTAGCAACTACTGACAGCCCTAGCTTTGCAGGATTGACTGTAGACACCGACACGCTCTCTGTGGATGCAACTAATAATCGGGTAGGCATAGGTACTTCGAGTCCTACTGTGCCTCTTGATGTTAATGGTTCTGGTACAGGAATAGATTTAGCTAATTTTGGCGGTAGCGCACAAACCAATTATTCTAAAGTAAATTTTAATACTGATACTTTATCAAGCCAAGCGTACATTATTGCCTATGGCTCTGGAAATGCAGAAAGCAAAAACGTGGCAATTAAAAACACTAACTCAGATGGTGATGTATTTTTTACCGCAGGTAATGCAGAACGCATGAGGATTGACTCATCTGGTAATGTGGGCATAGGTACTAATTCTCCTACACGCCCTTTGTCAATTACAGATACAACATCTGATGGTTCGGGCGGTGTAATAATATCATCATATCTTCCTGTGTTAGAAATGGATGATATATCTGGTAGTGGTACTTCTTTTAAATTAGAACACAACCAAGCAGATACGATATTTAAGCATGACTCTACAGAACGCATGAGGATTGACTCCTCTGGCAACGTGGGCATAGGGACTAGCAGTCCTCAGTCAGATGGAAATACTACTAATTTAGAAGTAAGTTCTGCTTTTGGAGCAAGAGTACTTGTAGCTAATACTGATACAAACGGCAGAAAATATGGTTTTTATTCTTCAAACTCTGGCATATTTGGTTTAGCTGATTATACAGCTTCTGGTACACCAACCAGAATGGCTATTGACTCCTCTGGTCGGGTGGGCATAGGGACAAACGCACCTGCTACTACTTTAGACGTAAGAAAATCAACAGGTGACTTAGCATACTTTATTCCTACAACTTCTGGACATGGAAGCACTTATATCAGTTCATCTAGTAATAAAGCTGAAATAGGGACTGGTTTAGCTAGTACAGAGTTTAGTGTACGTTCTAAAGGTAGTGGTGGCTTTTTAACTTTTGATACTTCTGGCTCAGAACGCATGAGGATTGATGCCTCTGGTCGAGTGGGTATAGGTGGCTCACCAACCGAAGAACTACATTTAAACAGAGTAGCTTCTGGTGGAGATGTTTGTACAAGAATACAAAATAATACAGGGACTAGCGGTTCTACAGCAACTTTACGTTTTTCAGTAACACCCAACTCAGCTTTTGATTCTGCCTTTGTTGGCTCAGATAGGTTTAACGCTTTAATTTTAGGCTCTAATACCGCTGAACGTATGAGGATTGACTCCTCTGGCAACGTGGGCATAGGGACTACAAGCCCATCTGCGAAACTAGATGTAAACGGCACAGCGATGTTTAATGATTTTATTCACGTTGAAAGTGCAGGTGGTTATGGGCGGATTGAACTTGGAGGTGCTTCTGGTGCTTATATAGACATGAAGAGACCATTCTCTGACGATTATGATTTTCGTTTTTTATCAGATGGTAATGGCTGTCAATTACATGGCGTACCTATAATGTTAGGCGGTACTTATAGTGCAGGTATTGACAGCGGAACAGCAGGTATAGTTTTACAGCAAGACAAACCCATATTTACTAGAGATGTAAATGGTAACTATCTGCGTAATCTTCTTAAACACGGCTCTGGTGGTCGGATAGAACTTGGTCAAACAGGTACAGCACTAATTACAGGTATTGATTTAAAAGCAGGTGCTTCTGGTCATATTAAGGTTCATTCAAGAGTAACATCTAATAACGCAGACTTAGAACTACGCAGAAATGATAGTGGTTATAGCTTTAAACTTGCCGCAGATGGCAGTGGCATTATTATTCGTCACACAGGAAACAGTTATAACGCAGGTTTTCAAACAAGATACTGGTATGGTAACACGATGCTTTCCAATAGTGGAAGCACTGGCACAGCGTATGGTGTTTTAGTATCTAGTTCTAATCTTTACCCTGCTCAGTCTGGTGTATCTGGTTTGTATCGTGATAATGCAGTAGATTTAGGGCATAGTAGTGCAAGATGGGATGATGTATACGCAACTAACGGCACTATTCAAACGTCTGACGAAAGAGAAAAGCAAGACATAGAAACCCTGAGTGAGGCAGAGCAACGAGTAGCTGTAGCCGCTAAAGGTTTGCTACGCAAGTTCAGATGGAAGGACAAGGTTGCGGCAAAGGGTGATGATGCTCGTATACACTTTGGCATCATAGCGCAAGACCTAGAAGCGGCATTTACAGCAGAGGGTTTAGACCCAAGCAAATACGCTATGTTTATTAAGACTGAATGGTGGGTAGGTGACAAGGTATATCCTGCTGTTGAAGAAGAAACTGACGAAGAGGGTAATGTAATTACAGAGGCAGTAGAAGAGTCTACTGACCCAGAGCATCATTATGACAACCAAGCAGATGCCCCTGATGATGCTGTGTATCACTATCGTATGGGTATACGTTACTCAGAACTATTAGCTTTTATTATATCAGCTATTTAAGGAGACTTATTAATGCTTGCTGAACTAGCTATCGCCAACTCTGCCTTTGCTGTAATAAAGCAAACGATAGCTAACGGACAGGACTTAACTAGAGTAGCAAAGCAAGCAACGTCATACTTTGATTCTAAAAGCCAGATAGCTAAGAAAGCTAAGAAGAATGGAAACAAGTCCGACATGGAAGCGTTCATGGCTCTGGAGGCTCTTAAGAAGCAAGAGGAAGAGTTACGAGAGTTGATGATATATGCAGGTAGAGCAAACCTGTATGATGATTGGTTACAGTTTCAAGCTGACTGTAAACGTAAACGTAGACAAGAAGAAGTAGAACGTCAACGTAAAAGTATAAAAAATAAAGAGTTAGTAACAAAAATAATCACAGGTGTAGTTGTAGTATTAGTGGCTGTACCATCAATTATAGGTTTAACCTTTACCATTGTAGGACTATTTGAATAGGAGGCTGTTGTGCCACAACTAGACGGAATTGCAGAAGAGACTAAACAGGTAGTAGATGTAGCCGCGGCAAGTACAGGAGTTTTAACTCTTGTTGCATGGCTACCGCCTATTGCATCGTTGCTGACGATTATATGGCTTGGACTGCGTATATACGAAAGTGATACAGTTCAGAAACTATTAGGTAAAAAATAATGTTAAACTTAACTTCATTAATCGCCCCAGTGTCGGGTCTACTAGATAAATTTATAGAGGATAAAGATAAAAAGAATGCCCTTGCCCATGAGATTGCAACGATGGCTACAAAACACGCACAAGAGTTGGCAAAGGCACAAATTGAAGTTAATAAGACGGAAGCGGCACATACAAGCCTCTTTGTCGCAGGTTGGAGACCTGCTTGTGGATGGGTGGCTGTACTTGGGATGGCAGGGAACTTTTTGGTTATACCAGTGGCGAACTTTATACTTGCTTTGGTTGAATCTGCGGTCACTGTTCCTGTTTTAGATTTAAGTCAGATGATGCCTGTACTAATGGGTATGTTAGGTCTAGGTGTAATGAGAACTGCTGAAAAAGTTAAAGGCGTACAGAGAGAAAAATAATGGTTGCTAATACTGCGTTTGCTAGTCCTTTTGATGCTGACCCCTTTTCCATGACGGAACAGGAGTTGACAAACGTTATGGGCGAAGTAGAAACAGAAGAACAGGCATTTCAAGACCTTTATCAAAGCAGTTATCAAGGCAATAGTAGAAACAGGCTTGATGATTTAATTTCTCAAGGTACAGAACCTTGGCGTATATCACCCGAACAAATACAAGGAATGTTATCGTTTTTACCCGAAGAAATAGATTTAGGCATTTCTGATGATTTTCGTTTAGGGCAGAATTTAGACTTAGATAAATTACCACAATACCTTCAAGATAATCAAACACGACAAATGTTATCCGCAGGTATTAGTCAAGAAGATATTGACAATATAATAGAAGAAGGTGGTACTACAGACGAAATAAATGTACGTTTAAAGAATTTTGAACAAGACTATGCTATAGATTCTTTTAATGAGTGGACTTCTCAGTACAGAGATATTTTAGAAAGCAACCCAGAACAGTTTGCAGGTTTATATGAAAACTTACCAGACAAGGCTAAATTACAGTTTTTATATAGTCAACAAAAAGAAGGAGCTATAACTGATAAAGAGTATGAACAATATTCTGCTAATATTATAAATACTATAGCTAATCAAAATGTTGCAAGCGGTTATGAAGACAATCCTTTTTATGCTGTTCAAGTTGAAGGTAATTGGTATTTAAAACCTAGAAATGAAGATGACCCTAGAAAATGGAGAGATTTAAACTTTTACCCAGAAGGCTCTTCTAACAGAGAACTTAATGAATGGTTAGAGGGAGGCATAGCCACAAGTACAGGAAGAGACTATACTGACGACTTTGACCCTTCAACAGCAGAAAGGTTTTTAAATATGCCGTTTATTGATATAGCGGCAAGTGCTATACCTTATGGAACTATAATTTTAAATGCGGCACGAGCCGCTACTGGAGTAGAAGTTACTCCTGCTCAATTGGCTAGTACTGTTCTTCAAGGTTTAGAAGTAGCAGGAACAGTGGATTCTGCGGCTAACACAGGTTTATTCAACACAACTTATGAACAAACAGAAAATTTTGTTAATGCGGTAAGCGCAGGAAGCGGAGAAGAAGCGGCTTTAAGTTTATTTGGTGGCGACTTAATTAATACTGGTTTAGAACAATTAGGTATTGAAGCTAGTAATTTAGGTTTAACGGAAGAACAACTACAAGAAGGCATACAAGCAACAGTACAAGAATTAGCATCGGGGGAAGAATTAGATGAAGCACTTGCCTCTGGTTTCGGTGAAAGTGTTTTACTAAATGTAGCAGATAATCTACCCGATGTAGATATAGATTTATCTGGTTTAGACTTTAATACACCAGAAGGTATAAAAGCAATAGAAGATGCTATTAAAGCAGGAGGTTCTGCGTTAGAGGATGCTATTAAAGAAGTTATGCCCGATATTAGTTTTGATACCCCAGAAAGTATAGAGCAGTTTGAAGATGTAATCAAAGAGTTTGGGTCAGCTACAGAAGATGTAGTTAGAGAAGTAGGGTCAACCGCAGAGGACATTGTAGAGCCGTTTAAAGATACTTTAGAAGATATTTTAGGCGGTATAGACCTTTCTGGATTAGCAGGTATAAACATGGATGGTACATACAGACCACCTGTTTCCAACATACCTACACAGGTAGAAGAACTGTTCAGTGATGAACTATTTAAATTTGAAACAGAGATTGGCATTTCACCAGAATACTTTGAGTACGAAGAGTTTTATGACAATGACTTAATGCCAACAAGACAACAACCAAGGATATATTCATTCTAATGACTTACTTACAACTTGTAAACAGCGTACTACGCAGACTGAGGGAAGACGAAGTAGATACTGTTGACCAAAACTCGTACTCTAAACTTATAGGTGAGTACGTCAATGATGCAAAACGTACTGTAGAAGATGCTTGGGATTGGACAGCATTGCGTACAGCTATTACTGTCACTACTTCATCGTCTACTTACAGTTACACTTTAACTGGCTCACAGAATCGTTTGAAGGTTCTTAATGTTATTGACCAAACATCCAATAACTTTTTACATTACAGTTCTTCCAACAAAATGGACAAGGACTACTTAGCTAATCCAGACCCCACAAGCGCACCTAAGTATTATACGTTTAAAGGTGTAGATGCTAGTGGCGATAATAAGATTGACTTTTACCCTAAACCAGATGGTGTATACTCTATAGACTTTAACGTAGTAAAGCGTACTGGTGACTTTACATCAGATGCTGATACACTAGCTATACCCTCATCTCCTGTGATACAACTAGCAACAGCTTTTGGTTCTAGAGAGCGCGGAGAAACAGGAGGCACTAGTGCGGCTGAACTCTTTGCTATTGCTGACAGTACTCTTGCAGATGCAATAGCTTTAGATGCTTCATTACACCCAGAAGAAACTATTTGGAATGTTGTTTAATGGCACAGCAATTACAAAATATAACGATAAATGCTCCTGCGTTTTTTGGTTTAAATACTCAAGACTCTCCAATAAACCTTGATTCGTCTTTTGCCTCTATTGCCGACAACTGTGTTATTGACAAGTCTGGTCGTATTGCGGCACGTAAGGGTTGGGATACGGTGTCAACTAACGGCTCTAGTGTATTAGGTAGTAGTCGTGGTATTGAAACCATATTTGAGTTTGTAGACCAAAGTGGTGACAAGCATGTACTGTCAGCAGGTAACAATAAGATATTCTCTGGCACTAGTACACTGACTGATGTTACACCTTCTAGTTATACTCCAACAGCTAATAACTGGAAGGTTGTCAATTTAAATAATCATGCTTATTTGTTTCAGAGAGGACATGAACCACTAATAGCTACAGATGAGTCTGGTTCTTTTACAGTAGAAAAAATATCAAGTCATGCTCATTCTACAGGAACAGTACCACAAGCTAACGAAGCACTGGCGGCATACGGAAGACTGTGGGTGGCTGACGTTACAGGTAACAAGCATACTGTGTACTGGTCAGATACTTTAAATGGTCATGCGTGGACAGGCGGTACTTCTGGCTCATTAGATGTAACTACTGTGTTTCCTACAGGCTTTGATGAAATAACGGCTCTAGCGGCTCACAATGGCTTTCTAATCATCTTTTGTAAGAACTCCATACTGGTGTACTCTGGTGCTTCTAGCCCTGCTTCTATGACCCTTGCTGACACTATAGAGGGTGTTGGTTGTATAGCGCGTGACTCAGTACAGCACACGGGTACAGATTTAATATTCCTGTCTAATTCTGGTGTACGCTCGTTTGGTAGGACTATACAAGAAAAGTCCATGCCTATGCGTGACATTAGTAGGAATGTCCGTAATGATTTACTTGCTTTAGTATCACAACAGACTGACCCAATTAAGTCAGTGTATAGTCCAGATGAGGCTTTCTATTTACTTACTTTACCTAACAACTCCATAGTCTATTGCTTTGACATGAGAGCGCCTTTGCAAGATGGTTCACACAGAGCAACTACTTGGTCAGCATTAAACCCTCTAGCTTTGGCTGTGTTAGATGATGGTACACTATACATAGGTAAAGACTCTGGTATAGTTAAGTATAATGGGTATCAAGATGGTACAGCAGAGTACCAGATGCGTTATTTTAGTCACTTTCTTGACTTTGGTAATGCCTCTAACTTAAAGTTTTTGAAGAAGTTTGAACTAACTATTGTCGGAGGTAAAGACACAGCGACTACGCTTAATTGGGCGTATGACTATTCCTCTGGTTATTCAAAGCAAACCTTTACGTTTGGTGCTAGTAACATAGCAGAGTATGGTGTAAGTGAATACAACACCGAAGCAGAATACTCTGCAAGTATTTTAATTAACAGACCAAAAGTAAACACTAGCGGAAGCGGTGAAGTAGTAACTACAGGCATTGAGGCACAGATTAGTGGCTCTGCCTTTTCAATTCAAAAAATAGATATACATGCATTAATGGGGAGATTAATATAATGTCAATATTTAGTAACATGCTTACTGGTGCAGGTAACTACTATCTTGGTCAAGAAAATATACAAGATGTAGAAAGACTAGGTAGGCAGTCACAGGAACAGCTTAGTGCTTTAGGTCAGCAGATAGCCCAACAAGCAGAGTTTAGACCTTTCACTGTAACTACAGGACTAGGAACTACTACAACAGACCCTACTGGTGGTGTAGCCGTAGGTCTTACTCCAGAGCAACAGGCGTTACAGAATCAACTCTTAAGCCAAGCCACAGGTTTGTTTGGTCAAGTCGGTGTCTCCCCTGCCGAAGCCCAAGCAGACATTTATGAGCAGATAAGAGCCACACAACGCCCAGAGGAAGAACGTCAGCGTTTAGCGTTAGAAGAACGGCTACTGGCTCAAGGTCGCTTAGGATTGCAGTCAGCCGC
>BCSF01000754.1_pt1 | contig 11861 bp, 4 predicted proteins | sample 1016431 | NCBI WGS metagenome assembly BCSF01 (sample SAMD00045685;SAMD00045686;SAMD00045687;SAMD00045688;SAMD00045689;SAMD00045690;SAMD00045691;SAMD00045692;SAMD00045684;SAMD00045690;SAMD00045691;SAMD00045692;SAMD00045684;SAMD00045685;SAMD00045686;SAMD00045687;SAMD00045688;SAMD00045689, study...
TCTCAATATCAATGGGGAACGTTTCAGCGTACACACCAGGAGCAACCACCACGACAGAACCGTTACCAACAGCATCGGTTTCTGCGTTAATCTGCTCAACAGCAGCACGGATAGTTTGCTTAGGGTTACTGATACGGTGACCTTCGCTCTCGTCATTACCGTTAACAGCGTCAACGTAGACAACCTTGGAAAGGCTGGTAAACGTACCACCAGAGGTGACAGCAGTCCAACCGGTACCATTCCAAACAGAAAGAGTCAGATCATCGTCATTCTGCAGCCAGGTCTTACCAACAGGATAGTCAGTACCAGTCGGTGTAGTAGTTTGGACTAGAGTATCGTACTGATTAGAAGCAGCAAGAGTGGTAGGAACGGTATCATCGTTCTCTACCCAAGTTTCAGTGCTAGTAATAGTTTCATTAGCCTCATCCTGGAACCGTGCATCCAATGCAGCGGTAGTAGCAATCTTAGTGTCACTGCTATCCCACGTGTCACTGGACTTTACAGTATCTGCGTAGTTGTTCCAGTAGTAAGTATTGATATACTCTTCAATTTCTTCAGGAACATCTTGACAGTTAGCCTCCTGGATAGCGTAACGAAGCTGTTCAAAGTTGTTGTTCAGGTCATCCGAACGAATGGCAGAGCCGGGGTTAAACAACGCCCGGATGTCATCAAGATTAGTAATCCGACGAATCCGAACATTATCTACCCCAGTCTCAGGAGTTGAAGGCGGAGCAGTGCTAGTAAACTCTACAATAGTAGGGTTAGCATCTGTAATCCGCCAAGGATAGGTACCATCAGTCGTGAGCTTTTCGTCCCATTCTTTAGTTGTAGCGTTCCAGAAATAAACGTGGATCTCAGATTTGAAAATGTACGGGAAGTCAAATGAGAACTGTGTCTTAGTCCCATTACCCGCTTGAATTGTTTGTACGTCAGTACACGACATAATTAGTTAAAGGTGTAATTTTACTTACGAATTGACAGGGTGGGATCTAATACTTCGCCTCTTACGGCGGCTTCTTCACGCAATGCTTTTTCCATTTGACGCATTTCGATGGCAGCAAACATGTCTGCATCCATACGTGCGTAAGCCAGAGCTTCAGCAGCGCGTTGAGCTTCACTCAAACGAACATGAATATCATGCCACTTTTTAAGGGAAACGTCTTCAGAACTAACAAGGTTGGGGAAGCGACGCTCTTTACGGAGCTTGGCAATACTTTGCCAATCTTTAGCATCTTCCATAATTTCTTTGATAGAAGCTTGGAAATGACCATCTTCACCCATAATACGGAACAGCTCAGAACGTTCATCCCGAGTTAGTTTAACACCGTCTTTGGTTTTAAACGTAGTAGTAATGTCATACTCCATATCCTCCAAGAACTTTTCTTCAGGCTCTTGTGCAGGATGGACCTTAATAGGACTGTATGCATTCCACACACGTTGCATAAATCCATAACCATTAGCCTTTTTACCAGTCACAGGACTGTAAACATAAGGTTGACGGTTGGAAGGATCTAGCTCACCTAAATAGCTGTTTGCGTTTTCAATGTAGCTGAGGAAATCATTATCAACTTCCCTCAAACCTTCGCTAAAAATGCGAGACCATTCACGACGTTGACCAGACAAAGGAGCAAGACTATTGGTAAAACCAGCTGCCCAGCGTTGTGCTTGGAAGCCATTACCAGCAGCCATTTCAACAACAGGACGCATAGAAGACAGAGCAGTACGATCAGTCAAAGCGGCACCAAGAACAAATGTAAGTTTCTCAAACATCTTCTCAGTTGCAGCTTCACCAATCATATCGAAGTTGTCAGCAACGTTGACAGTCAAAGCAATCCAGTCAGCCAAAGGACCAAGCCACTCATAGGAGTAGTACTTGCCATCTAAGCCTTTAACGGAACGCTTCTTCCAGCCAGTTTGCTTCACACGTGCCATCTGTGCTTCTTTGTCGTAGAGACCATCACCAGTAATACGATCGTTCCAAACAAGACCAATCACACCAGTTACGGTCAAACCAGCAATAGCTTTACGTCCACGAGTAGTGTATTTAAGGTCAGCAATTTTGTTTTGCTTAGCAATAGAGTCTAGGTTCTCTACGTCGATATTACGTGCACGAAGCAGTTCGTCAATACGCTCTTCATTACCCAGCAGGTCTTCGAGTTTAACATGAGCAAGTTCGTTAACATCTCGTTGGAACGGAGTCCACAGAGGATTGTACTTACCACCCATGTCAACCACATTCATCCCTGTTGTGGGGAAGAACATGAACGGACGCATACCAGGCATAACCCTGACAATATCGTTCATAGACGTAGCCAGAGGAGTGTCTAGGTTAAGCGCCATTTCACTGGTAGCATACTTAACAGCCTCATCGTTGATCAGACCGTTCTCATCAAACATCTGCTTATAATACTTATCAGCAATAGGTTTGACGTTTTCTTTTGTAATAGGCTTACCAGCAGCAATCAGCTCATCCATAGCACGGAAACGGGCTTCAGCCGATGCGTTAAACACACCAGTAAATCCGTCCAAAGCCGTCATAGCATTGGGACCAAAACGCAGAACAGGATCTTTGCCCAGATCGTTCAGCATCTCAATCTGTCTGACAACATAAGCCAAACCTTCATTACCTTCTGCTGCTTGACTACGCGCTGCTTGTTTGAGGAACTCTAGTTCCCGTTCAGATTGCAGCAGCAAGTCAAGACGAGTAGCAGACTTGACAGAGTTAGGCTCACGGGAAGCCTTCATAAATAGGCTGCCAGCGTAAGGTAATGCACGTCTCAGAGTTTCACCAAGAGAAGTGTAAGCAACCCAACCACGTTGAACAGCTTTCAAATCTCCGTCTAGCATAGCACCTGCAAAGTGGGACACAGGTTGGGAGATGATACCACCAAAGTTACCGACCATTGCTTGAATGGGAGTAGTAAATGCAGACAACATAGAGTTGAACACATTAGACCACATACCAGCAACCAGTTTGTTTTCAACTGCAGGGTTAAGGTTGACGATAGCTTTACCCAGGTCAAGAGTTTGACCGTAGATATAGTTGTTCAGCTTAGCAATAGTATCAATACGTCCATCAGTCAGCTCATAGGCAAACAAGAACGTATCCATCAACTTAGGTTGGTTGTACGAAATCTGACGAAGAGTGTTCGCAAACTGCTGAGATTCTTGGAAGACTCGGTTAGCAACTTCACCAGCACCAATAACGGATGCTTCGTTGTAACCTTCGATGTTCTTAAATCCATTCTTAACGAGTTGGATAAGATTCATCTTCCGGTTCTTGTAGTACTTAGCAGAACCAGACAGCTGCGTAACGTACTGCATAAGATCAATAATCTTTTCTTGTGCAGCCTCTACAGCAACACTGCCATTCATGTGACGAGCACCTTCTGCAAGGTCAGAGATACGTCCAGACAGAGAACCAGCAAGCAGGGATTGAGCACGACCAACGTCAAGGCTAGTCAGCTCACTACCAAACCCACGAAGAGCCTTGGCAGCAACAGCAAAACCTTCTTCTGCCATGATCTCTTTACCGTTAGCATCACGAGTAATGAACGGTTCAAGAACTTGACGGACCTCAGCTTTGGTCATGCGGGAATCAAACAACTGAAGAGTCAGATCTTCACCAGCATCCAAAACATCGTCAAAGGTAACTTTCCAATTAGGACCTTCCATACCAATACGTCCTGCTTGTGCCAGCTGATCAGCCAGACCAAGAACAACGTCTTGTGCATTTTCACCGCTCCGAAGTGCATACTTAAGAGCAGGTTCAGAGATCATGTTACCAATGCGTCCATCAACAGTATCTAGGTTTTTAACAATCCTAGCTTGGTCAATAGCAGCACCCACCACACCAAAGTCGTCCACAGTACGGACACCTACTTCACTGTAGTCAAACATGTCGTGCACACCTTTAAGAGGCACATCCATGTTCGGGTTTTGAGACATGTTGTAGTAACCAACTTCGTCTAGTGCATCTTCCTGTTTTACAAGGCTTTGTGCAAAAGCGTCAGCAGGATCATCAGAGACAGGCTTAGGTTGATTACCTTGCAGCCACTTACGTGCTTGAGGCGTTTCACCAACCAACTTATTAGATTTACGAAGAGTTGCCAAAGCGTTGGTAAAAGCTCCAGCCATTTTGACAAAACCTGTAGCAAGACCAGTAACCGGTCCCATACCCAGGTCTTCGTACATGTTCTTCTTCCGCTTCATGTCTGCGCCATCGTCTTTCAACGTAGCGAGACTGTCAGGAATAAAGTCCCATGTTTTTGGCCATCTTTGTTTTAAAGCACCGGTAAGATTATCTTCTTCATACTCACTGCTAACAGCGCCAACAGCGACACCAGCAGCACTCTCTACCCCAAGGGTTGAAAGAGCTTTGACAAAGGCATTGTTACCAATATTCCAACCAACACGACCGTGTGCAGCAGCTCCACCACGCATCCCAGCTCTAGTCAGCAGAATGGTAGGGATAATAACAGAAGAAATCTCTCTAGCTGCTTGGAAATGTTCGGTTTCAAATTCAGGTATTTTTTGGACCTTACCGTCAGGACGGAAAGGATTGGTCATGCCTGGCACTTCTTTGCTAGGCAGCTTGTTAATAAGGTCTACACCAAAGTCAAGCAAACCAGTGGCAGGAGCCAAGGCAGCTTCTGCAGTTTGACGTGCAGCATCACCAAGATCGTAACCTTCTTCCCAAGGGAATTGTTGTTCCGGTTGTGCTTCCGTAGAAGGCACAGGTTGTTGAGTTGCAGTAGGTTGTCCCCCCGTAGGGGTAGCCAATCCAGCTTCTGCCTGAGCGGCTTGAGCAGCTTGGACATCTTGTGCCTGCCGCTCATTTGCCATCTCAGCCTGAAACTCTGGAGAGAGTTCCATTTCGCCGGGATCGACCCTATACATCTCTGTAGGATCGTATTCCATAATTTAGTTACTTAATTTGGAAGGGGTTCATACCCATTTGTCTAAAGAACTCGTGATACCAAGCGGGCTCATACTCTACAGGTAAATCTACAGGAGGGGCGATGTCAAGTGCAAGACCGGAGCCATGAGCACCTGGATCACCTGGACGTAGTTCACTAGTAATTCGATAAGGCATTCCGCTAAACGGATCAATAGTTGTCGAAGCCTTTTGCTTCAAAGCAGCTACATCTTCCTTAGTTTTCAGTTGAGCGTGGACGTGTTCGTTAGCACCGCTGTGCAACTCTTTGTCGTAGAACACAGCCCGACCATCAGCACCACCACGGTACGAAATCATAGCTTCGTTACCATGGACAATCTGAACAGTCCTTTCAGTGAATCCACCACGCTTCATCATGTTCAATGCTTCAAGACCACCACCGTACTTATACATAGAGATAACAAAATCCCTTTGCTTGTTCATCAGGGCTTGTCCAACATAGCCTTGGTCTGCCAGCATTCCAATAGCAGCAACCACAGGACTGCCAGTTTCTCTCAACCGTGCAGCGTAGTTGACCGTCATGTCACTGTTATAATCACCAATAACGTCAAACAGAGCTGCACTGTAAGCAGGGTTAATACCTGCAGCTTGTGCGTCCTGTTGAATTACTGGACCAAGATTTTGAGGGACAATAGCGGGGGTAAACACATTGGTACTTCCTAAGGCACGTGAAGAACGATTAGGACTTGGGTTGTTGTACAGAAGGGTTTGCAGCTCTGGAGAAACGTTTTTATTAACGTGATCAAGTGAAGGCGGAGGAGGAACAGGCTTCTCACCCCAAGCAGCTAGCTGTGCGTTAAACGTAACCATAGGGTCATGTGCCCTATTTTTACTAGCTGACGTAGGAATCAAGAACTTACCAGGCAATATAAATCCAGGTTGACGTACTTGACGTGACAGTTCAGCTGCTTCCTCTTGACTTTTGATAATAGTACCTTGAGTATTGATAACTGTTTCAATACCCTTTTCAGCAATCTCTGCACGCAGTTTTGCACGACCTAACAAAGCTTGGTCGATCTTATCCTTCTGACCTTTAATCAGGTTAGGAAAACTTACAACACCACCAGGACCACTAACTTCCCTATAGAACAACGCTTCTTTGTTTGTTTTAGCGTCATTCAACAGCGCCTGTACTTTATCCTTAGCGTAATTAACAGCAGGCTGACCTTCTAAACCAGACTCTAGTGCCTCATCATAATACCCTTTAAAAGTACCTTGAAGTACAGTGGTAAAGAATACACTCTCTGGAGTGTTAGGTTTTTGTGTACCTACAGCAGTTACACCGTTGGCAATAGTCTTGTATGAATCAAAGGTTTTTTTGTAAAGCTCAAACTTGTAAGGACGTTCTTGAGCTGCAAGACGCGCTTCTAACTGTTTACCTTCGTTGTAATCAAGACCAGCCAAAGTATCGACAGCTTCCTGAGTAATAAAACCATCAGGAATAGCTTTCAAAGTTTCAATAGCTTTAGCTTTCTCGATAGCATCACCAGTGTAGTTTTTCTGGAAGTTAATGATGCTTTGAGGTACTTTACCAAAAGTGTTTCGGAAATACTGAACAGCAAAGTTAGCGTTAGCTTGACTATTGTTACTAGCTAAGTACTTAAGAACATCTGCTTCTTTCTTTTGATAAGAAAGGTTTTCTGCAGTAAGTGCTGCACGGTTAAACGTGTTTTGACTTTCTACACGCTTAGCCTGCATAGCAGCATAACGCTCAGGGTTATCAAGAATAAATGGTTTACCGCCTTCTTTTAACACAGCGCCAGCCAGCTGCTCCATGCTAAACATAAATTCGCCGTTAGGCTTACGCATGGTAGACAGGCTTTCAAACTTACTCAGAGCACCAGTGAAAAGGTTGCTTGGGTTACGTGCCCAAGTTCTAAATGCTTTGGTAATGTTAACGTTAAATGAACCAGGGTTTTGAGACAAGATCTGCATCTGATCCTGATCCATTTTAGCATAGATGTTTTTCTCCTCAACCTGACGGGTTTGTGTAAGAATAGCGTTGTGGAAGTTTTGCGCAGAGGTCAAACCATCGCGCATCATTTCAGGCTTGATGTTAATCAAACCAGTTTCTTCTACAAACTCTCGTCGGGCGTTAACAAGAAACGCAGCTGCAGAACTAGACTTTTCAAAGGCTTCAGGAGTCTCTAACTTAGCACGTTGAATACGCTCAGGGTAAACAACAGTCCACAAATAATTAGCACGTGCTTGGTCGATACCATAGCGGGTACCAGAACTCATTTCACGTGCTTGTGCAACTGCTAGAGGGTTACCACCATTTGCGTAAACATTGTCGATAGCACCTTGACGCAGTTCTTCCTGAGCATCTAACTGACTCTCACCAATAATCTGTTGAATAACAGAATCAGAATTAGGATCAAAGCTTTCAATAGCTCGTTGAGCGTCTTCTTTGAATTGCTGCTCTCCTATCTCTTCTAGCTTTTTAGCAGCTACTTTACTTAAACCAGAAACACTTTTAAAGACACTTGCTGCCGCTTGTTGATCAGCAGCGAACTGAGCCGAAGCAGTCGCCGTATCTAGCGACATTTGCTTCAGTTCATTAGCAGTGTTTTGGGTTTGGATCTTAACGTTTGCTGCAGTTGCCCGCTCTGTATAACGGGCTTCTTCTTTCATCCTTGCCAGGTTTGTTTCACGATCTCTGATTTCAGCAGCTCGTGCGGTACGCAAACCTTCTGCAACTCGTGCGCTTTCTTCACGCATACGGGCGATAGCTTGCCCACCTACGTTAATAGGATTGAAACCGCCAGGTTTAGCCGCCCTTCTATATTGTTGTGCCATAATTTAATTAAAAGAAAGGACCAACCCGATTACCGGTACCCAAGACTGAACCCTGGAAAGAAGAAGTACCTACCCCAAAGCTTGGGTTTGAAAAATAACTGGGGACATTAGAAGGTGTAGGGAATTGGCTTTGATAGTTAGGCTGCCAATTCGCACTTGCAACTGCCATACCAGCTTGTGCAACACTAGACATCAAAGGAGCCATAACGCTTTGGCGTACAGGTGCTTGAACAGCTCCAGGCATAACCTTCATCGGCTCAATAAAGATACGTGCAGGGGCTTGAGTAGGCTGCGGAATATCAGGCAGTGCTTCAGGTGCAATCATCATAGATGCCTTAGCTTGCATGTCTGCTCCATACTTACGCATGGAAATATCACGCATATTTCTACGCATCTGCTCAACAGAGCTAGAGAGGCTTGCATCCATAATAGCTGCATCTCTACCCATACTAGCGATAGAAGATTGAATAGCCTTGTTACGAGAATTACCAGCCTGACCTAATGCTGCGCGTCCTTCCGCTTGCAGTTGGTCTACAAGAGCACCCTGCATAGTAAAGGCAGTTTCATTCATAATTTCTTGTAACGATGCTTGCTCCGCTTCGGAAGCTTGCATAGCTGCAAGGTTGTTGTAAGTCAGTTGGTCTTGGGTATTTTCAACCGATTTACCAAACTGTTTAACAGTCTGCAGGTACTGGAAATCTTGAACCTCTTGGTTATACTGCCAGTTTTTGACAGCAGTCTCCCATTCGTACCTTCTAAAATTCTCGTAGTTTTGTTTTTCTACTTCAAATGCTCGTTTGTTGTATTCGTTTTGAGCATCTGCAGCAGCTTGGGCAGCACGTTTCTGATCTTCGTAATTGGCTTGTGCTTGGGCGTTTTGATCGCTAGCTGATTTAGAGCCGAAAAGACCACTTATCAGGGAAGTACCTGCACCAATTAAGGCAGCAGTTGTAACAGGTTCAAGGCTCATTACTAATCCAGACTCAGCAAGTTGCTCGTCTAGAAGGCTATGTCCTTTGGGATTAAATTCAAACATTACGCCCTCCTATAGAATCGTGGAGTATAGTTACCTTCCCACATCATCGACACCAACGATACAGGATATGGAAAATCACTTGTCACTTTAAGTTCAAAATTAGTATTGCGTTGATGGATAGGGACAATAAACTGTCGCTCACTCTTGACAGGATTGCTATCGGCGGAGTAGTAGTTAGCATCAGCAGTGTGTTGAACATTTCGCCACTCGTTAGAACCTTGGGCTTTCAGTTTAAACGTCACTGCACCTGTCCTACCTACAGAGAACTTAGCTCTGGAGACAGTCAAAGCAGCGGTAAAATCAGTAGTGTTAGCGTCCCGTCGGAAGTAGAACCTAGGGATAACAGCTTCAAAGTCATAAGGATAACCAACAACAATGCCATCAGCATAGTTAGTGAAGTTACCTTTTACTTCGAAGTACCGATAATTGGTACCACTTTCTGTACGTTCGTATGCAGTTGCATAGTAACCAGCATCAGCATCAATCTCCGCAGTTGTCCCATCATCAGCGGTGGGGACAGTAAGGAGCATCATTGCGTTAGTCTGGTCAAACGGGGTAAACGGTACGTAGATCTTAGTTACGTCGTTTGTCTCGTCGTATACAACAGCGTCTACGGTGCCTGGATCGGGCGAGACGGGGCGTGTAGCCATGTCTAGGCATGGATTACCCTGGATGCCCGTAGCGGTCGCTACAACGTCTCCTGTGGGGATCTCATCAAGGGTGATAGAACCAATGGTGTATTCATCCTCGTGCTGAGAAACGACAATAACAGAGTCATTGAGGATCTTAGCAGTTTGGATAGTACCAGGAAGTTCCCACTTAGTCCAAGCTTGGAATAGATCTTTCTCTCCGTTGTTGTAATAACGATAGAGATAAAGGTAAGAAGTGTCCCTGTCAATCAGCATAATCACTGAGTTCTGGGGGCTAACCGTAAGGTTATCCACAGTGTCAGGAATCCACTCAAGTACCACTTTACTGATGTCAACCACGATAGGTGGCTGTTCAACGTCACGTAGTTGCAGGGTAAACAGCTTACTGTAACCCGACACATTACTGACAAATGCAGCGGTAGTACCTACGTCAACAGGAGCAATGTTCGTATTCATCTCATAGTTAGAGAGTGAACGAACGATGGTGGTAGTAGGGGTCAACGTGCTTCCATCAGTGGTAAACACCTGGAACTGTTGACGCTCCGAGAACACCATCAAACCTTGAGGAGAAGGTAGCACATCAGACAAAGTAACAGGTCTGACGCTAGCCACGTTCAAATCAATCGGATCTGAGTCAATCTGTGTAAGAGCTGACTTAACAAAAAAGTTATAGGGATCGTTAGCAACACTAAAGTTAATGTTGTCCGTGGATAGGAATCCGAGTCGGTTATTATAAAAGAAAGTAGAAGTAATAGGATCCCCAATAAAAGCAGGTATAGGGCTAGTATCATCGTCCCCGGCTTCCCTTGCGCTCCAATCAATAGTATCAAAAGTAAAGGTAGTAGCACCAGTGTTAGCCAGTTCATGTGGCATGGTAGCAGCATCAAAACCAGCAGACACATCACGTGCTAAAGTTTCTTTCCAGAAACCACGTCCCCTATTTAAGGTAGTATCGTAAGCAACAAACACAACATAATAATCATCCTCAGCACTATCACTGTTAAGGACCTTTACGTTGTGACCTCCAAAGGATTCCAAAGGAAGTTTGGAAACATTTGTTACTTGATCTTCAAAAACTTCAATAGCTGTGTTACTAATACCACCTCTAACATCAATTTCAAAGGCTAGAGGTGTACCACCAGGAGTGCTGTAGTCCGTGACAACTCCATTAGTTTCATTAGTTCTACGGATAACAAGACTATTGTTGTAGCCTTCTAAATACCACCTACCATTAAAGTCAGCGTTTGATGCAGCTTGTTGGGTTTCAATCAGATCCTTGATACCATCAATAAGGTGGTGATCGGGTACATCTTCTGAAGCACCAGCAGTGTACAACAACATGTCATCAAATGTTGTAGCAGACTGAGCGGTTACTGTGTCAGCTACATTTTGAATAGTAACAGTGTATTCATCACCACTAGTTAGTGTAAGCAATTTAATAGTAGCAACAGAGTTAGCTACAAACGTACCAGCCGCTGCCATAGCAGTATCGACAGTACGGTTAGTGATGATAGTAGTATCTTGAATGCTACGGAAGTGGTAGTCATTCTGTTGAGTGCCAGTTAAGTAACCGGTTGCGTTATTGGTAACAGTACACCACGTACCATCTGCAGCAGTCCACACGTAGATGTTGGTACCTTTGATAGCACCAATGTAAGAGCCAGCAGCACCGCGTTCAATAAAGAACCAGGCAGCATCTGCTAGCTCAGTCTCAGTAAATGCATCGCCATTAGCCTTTCTCAAGACACTGGTGAACTGCATACCAGGGCGCTTCAGGAGACCGTAGGTAGGATCAGGGTAACCGTTGACACACTCAGTAAGTTGACCTTCTAATTTTTTGTCGTCATTTTGTCGGGATACACCGCCTAGAAAGTTCGGTGTCAGTTGAGTTACTGCTGGCATTAGCGATACAGTGTGTGATAAGGTTGATAGCTTTGGTAGTAATTCATCCCTTCTGGGCTACCAAAGAAGGTATAATCCCCTTGGTTACACTCATACTCAAGCGCCATCGAACGTGCAAACGCTTCTTTCTGTTGAAGCATTTGGTATTGGTTAGGATCACCAATGATACGGCTAGACACAATGCTAGCAGCACGTGCTACGATGAACGCTTGAACGGGTTCAGGAATACTTGCCCAGTCCCATTCCCAGATAACATCTACGTAGACAGTTTCATCTGTCCACTTATAGGAGTGGGTAGTACGGTTGTAGAGTTTACCTCCACGATTCACACTATCCCGATTCATGTTGATAGCCTTACCAGTGCTAAGGTCCATCTGTAGGACGTTACTGGGGATCTGGATTTCGTCGTTAGAATCAGGTGTAATAGGATAGCTATATTCTTTATTGAAAGTCCAGCCTTCTGCCTGTACTTCGCGGGACACTTCTCTCAGGGTGTTGAGTGCAATCGCAACGTCCG
>BCSF01000755.1_pt1 | contig 11854 bp, 17 predicted proteins | sample 1016431 | NCBI WGS metagenome assembly BCSF01 (sample SAMD00045685;SAMD00045686;SAMD00045687;SAMD00045688;SAMD00045689;SAMD00045690;SAMD00045691;SAMD00045692;SAMD00045684;SAMD00045690;SAMD00045691;SAMD00045692;SAMD00045684;SAMD00045685;SAMD00045686;SAMD00045687;SAMD00045688;SAMD00045689, study...
TATAGTCAAGCTTTATTTTCTAATTCTTTAACTTCCTCAAACGTAGTTTCAATACTGTACTGTTCCTTCAAGTCCTGTAGCTTCTTCTCTACCTCTTCTCTCGACATCGAGTCGATTGTACCTGTAAGAATTTCTTTCTTATCAACATACAACCCAGCTATCTGTCCTCTCCTGGTCTCCGCAGCTACGGCAGCGTTCCAATTACCTGAAGCAGACGCTTGATCCCTAATACGAGCTAATGTAGATAACGATCTTTCTTGTGTGCACCGATACCTATCAACATTTGCTCTAATCTCTGAATCAATAGCTTTTGCAACGACAGGGTACAACTCAGGGTTCTGCAACCTGGATGCCAGCTCAGTAGCACTCTTTTTGCTATACCCAGCTTCTATTGCACACTGCGATGCAGACTTCAAACCCTCTGAATGAACAAGTAAAAGAATAAACTTTCTTTGTTTTTGTGTTATCTTCGGGTGAAACAACGCTTCTGACAACGGTTCAGGTATAAATATATCTTTGTTCTCTTCTTCCATAATGCACCTTTTCAATAGATGTTTTATTTTATATACAGGAAATAACTACAAAAATCTAGGTTTTGCAAGTTATCTTAGTAAAAAGGTTACTTTTGTAAAGATAGAAGTAACCTAAAAGTAACCTAAAAAGGTAAGTAATATAAGGGTTGTTACTTGGTTACCTGAGTTACTTCATTCTCAGATTAAAATACAAAAGAATAAAAACTATAAATTACATCTATAGAGAAGGGCATTTATGAAAACATCTTTGGATCTTGACTAACTACTCTCAATGCTTTTTCTAAAGCTTCACGTCCATCAGTCATTATAATCTCCCATTCGGCTGCAGTATATGCTCTATCGTGTTTAGGATTGTAAAATTTTACGTTGACATCACCGCAATGGCGACACTTATAAACTTTTCTTACTGGGCTTTCTGGTAGTCGTGTGTACATACCTTTTTATCCTTTGTAACGGAAATAAAACCACATTCTCGGGTAAATTTTCTTTGAAGTATATTGAATCCATGACTTTCATAGACTCTAGTCTTTCATATTGACTCGTGGTCCGTGATGCGAGGATCGCGTCCAGTAAGTCTCTCTGCTTTAATATCTCTTGGTCACTCATGTTTCCCCTTTAATTAGCCCCCACCAGGCGATACCTGTGCAGGGGCATGCTTGTATGAAACATGGCAATTATAATCGAAAATGGGATATAATGCAACTAAAAGGGCGGTTCACCCTTAAACTTTACAACGGGATTACTCTCCCGAAATCGTGTAGTTTTTGAATGATTCGGGGTCCAAGGGCGGTCCATAGTACACCGCGAGGGAATCTTCAGCGCCCTCTGTCCACGTTTGGTGGTAGTACTTAGTTTCATCGATTTCCCCTTGTGAGTGACAAACCTTACACTGCTCAATGGATTGCTCTGCTTCGAATAATAATTTGACATACCCATTTCCTTTACAATGACTGCATATGATCATAACGCCTCCATAAAATTTTTCTTATACGCTCCCATCTTACACGAGCGGCAACCTCTTTCCAAGTCTTTGCTTCGCGAGGCGCGGTCTTTGATATCTTAACATACTCCCTTAGTAACCGAGTTCTAAGAGAATCTTTCTTAGCCATGATTCTTCCTTTCTCATTTCCATGTACATCCAAATACAATACTCTTTACTGTATACTCTATTCTTTGCACAATCATTAACATACATCCGAAAAGGCGAGTGCGAGGTCCATAGCCACACACACGCCACAATCGTGACACAAACTATTATGGTTTTGATAAGTTGTAACATCTAATACAAAACCAAGTACAAATATAGCTACCTTTTTTAACACCCATCATGTTATCGGTAAGGTACTCCTTGTTACATTCCTTACAACACTTCTTCTCATACTTCCATTCTGGTTTAAAGGGTCGGTATGACCTAAACCTTGGCATAATAGTTTCTGTTCTCATGCTGCTAATTTTCTTTTCTTTGCTTCTTGTTTTACTAAATACGTTATTTGCATACCTGCCGATCTGTCATCGGCGGCGGCTATCTTCTTTAACAATTTGTAAGTTTCAATGGCAACTGCCACACTTTTAAACTTCTTAATGTTCATCCTGTCTCCTTTAATTGATGTGGTAACTTTGATAAGTGTTCCTGCATTTCAACGTCACCAAAATCAAAAGCAGGTTGTTCGGGTTCGTGAGCCGCGGTTGGTGTAAATCTTCTACCTGCATTACGCGCTAGTTCATTCCACTCTTGTGCAAAACCCATATATAATTCTGCCATCGTGTCATCACCAAGTCTTTTGGCATCACGGGCATTTTCTATATACGCTTTTGCTCGCGTCAAACGTATCCCAAGACGAAGTCCTTCTTTAAACGTCATCTCATATTCTCTTTTAAGTTTCATACTTTTCTCCTTTATCAAGCATCTCTTGTATTTTATTACTCCATTCTTCTGATTTAACAGTAGAGGGCATCTCATTTATTTGAGACAACACTGCTGCTTGAAAAGATGGTTGGTTAAATAACTCATGAGGAGAAAGAAGTACCTTTTTCCCGTTGTATTCAATTTCATATACAACCTTTTCAGTTTGAAATTTTTTAAGATTTTTCATTTTATTCCTTTCTTAGTGTGAGTAGGGGGGTTCTTTGACTACCCCCAACCTTTTCCCGACAAGTCAACATGTCCTATGTTAACGAGTACTTCAGTACCACCCTTGGACCCTTCAGTCAGTTGACCCTATCTTTCCACCGAGTGTGCCTTACTACCTTGTTACAGTTGTTCAGCCATACTCCGAGAATGTTGCACCATTCTCATTTAATTGTTTCTTTAATCTAATTTAATGGGAGTGTCAACTATTACTTATAACAAACATATTTGATTCAAGGCACCACGTCTGTGTATAAACAGGATTGATTCCTTGTTCTGTAGCCATATCAATAATACTATTTTCCAGGACAACACGTCTTGCTTCACACTTAGCTTCATCAAACCAAAGTTCAGCCGTATGTTTAACGGATGGCATGCCAGGCATAGAAATCATGGAGATTAATAACCAGATCTTAATCACCTGCATCGCCCCAGTTGTCACCGCATTCTACGTCGACTTTACTTGGGACTTCGAGCTTGGGTAGACAGGTTTCCATAATCTCTTTAATCTTATTCTTATCTGCATCGCTTGCAACAGAAAAGTCAAGTTCATCATGTACTTGTATATGAGATACATACCCTTCTCTATGTAAATGAATCATAGCAGTCTTTATCTGATCTGCTGCAGATCCTTGTATTAGTTTATTTAATGCTTTGTATGTCCAGGCACGTTTAATTGTTTTTTTACCGTACTCTCTTCCAGCTTCCTCTTCAGGTAATGCTTTCTTTCCCCATTCTAATTCTGATTCCCATAAGTCAAAACGACAACGACGACCTTGAATAGTGGTTAAAAATCCATTTTTATTAGCTATGCCTTGAGTATCATACGTTAATTTTTTTACAAAAGGCACTTTTTCATGATAACTTTGTAATAGTTCTGTAGCTTCTTCTTCACTAACACCGAGCTGTGACATCAGTTTACCCTTACCCATGCCATAAAATAGCCCTAAATTAATTGTTTTAGCCTGCTTACGAGGTATGTCAGCTATTTCTGAAACCATAGTATGAAAGTCTGTAGTGTTGTCTTTTTGATATGAATCTAAAAACTTTCCTGCACCTGGAAAACCATTTTTATTAGCGTAGTGTACGACGAGCCGTGGTTCTTGTTGCGAGTAATCAAAGATACCCCACTTACAATCTTTCTCAGGTATAAATATACTTCTGATCAGTGGTCCGAGAATCCCGTGCCGTGCAGGTATTTGCTGTAAATTTGGATTACTGTAACTGAACCTACCTGTTACCGTTCCTCCTTGGTCTGATCGCATCTGATGTATTTCAGCATGTATCCTGCCTCGGTACGAATGCTTGGTGATACTTTCAATGAACGTGGTTCGCGCTTTATTGATCTCACGACACTCCACAACCATTTTAGCGAGAGGGGAACTATGTGTCGAAAGAAAGTTCTTGTCAAACTTTGGTTGTCCTGTTGGAGTACGATCATACGGCAGTGAAAGTTTATCAAACGCCTTTGCCACACTGGTGGCAGCCCAGACTTCGACGTCCACTCCAGAAAGTTTTTTAATGGATCCGAGAAGTTTCTTTTCTTGTTTGTATAAATCATCTTTAATTGTATTTGCTTTTTCTAAATCTACTCTAACACCTTTTGTTTTCATCTCAAACAAAACAGGAAACAATGCTGTTTCTAAATCAAAAATATTATGAAGATTCTGTTTAGAGATTATTATTTGAAAATGAGAGTAAAGACGTAGCGTCATCGCTGCATCTTGTTCTGCGTATTCTCCTACGTGTGAGGCGGGAAGCTTCCACATTTCCGACTTAGGATCTAAGCCCCACAGTTTCGCTGCTTCTCGTAGTTGGGTTTCCGATTTTGATTCCTGTAAATAATCTCGTCCTAGTGAATTTAGATCATATCGAAACCTGTTTTCATCTACTAAGGCAGCAGCAATTAAAGTGTCTATTATTTTTCCTTTGATGTCAATACCCATCGTTTTTAACCAGCCTACATCATAGAAAGCATTATGAAAAACATACTCTTTATCTTCATAAGCGCATTGATCTTTTAACCAGCGCGTAACTATTTTTTTATCCATGTTTGGAGGTGTGTCGTGAGCAATGGGGTAGTAACCACACCACCCTTCGACGGCGACGGCGATACCCACGACTTCACCATCTTTACGAATATATCCTGGGCCGCGGTCCTTGATACCAGGATCTCGTGTCTCTAAATCAATAGCAATTTTATCGTATCGCGATAAGTCAGGAAAACTATCAGGCTGTACCCATTCGCTTGGCATACGATGTACTTTAGGAAACCAATTAGGTGCTTCTTTCACGTTTCTTCCTTCTTTTTTTCATTCCTTCATAAATCTTTTTCCAATCTTTACCAAGACCTAACTTCACAAGATGCTTTGCAGCTTGCTTGTTTAGTTTATCGATAAAGTCTTCAACTTGCTTTTCGGTCATAATGGAATATTGGTTCATACTCATGTTGCATATCAACACGATGAATAACATACAGTTCTTCTTTGGCACGCGTTGCACCAACATAAAAAACTCTTGCTTCGTCATCTCTACCTTGAATAGACTCTCTATAACTCTTGTAAGGGCCCATTGATAAATCGGTCAGCAGCATAACTTTTTGTCTTTCACCACCTTTACTAGCATGTATGGTAGATACTTCAATACGTGGTTTTGATTCTAATTTAAAACCAGAACGCATAATAGATCGCAAGTAAGCTATACGTTTTAAAAATCCTTTTGCATTCAGTATATCAAACCATGCAATGTTTTTTACATTATGCATATCTTTTTTAATTAAAATATGTTCACGCAATCCATGTTCATTAATAAGATCATCTATATTATAAAAACCCTCTGGCTGTCCTTTAAACACACCATAGTTTCTTTTTATGCGCGTGCTGTCCATGTAGTTATATAATGTTTCACAATCAACACCCGATACCTTTTCACCTTTTTGTAATCGTGTCCATGCTCTGATTGCTTCTATGTATTTAAAGTTAACAACGGAGTGACCATATCTTTTATATAAAAATCCATACATCTCTAAAGTTTCACAAACATTCTTTACAATCTCGTGTGTACGACATAAAATTAACCATTCACCATCATGTAATAAAGTCTTGAAAGGTCTGATATTTAAGACTTTTCTAACTCCTTCTTCATCTCTTGGCTTATATTCTTTTGGTATTCTTTTCGATATAGACTGTGCTAATTTTGTGGCAATACTGTGCACGCTTTTAGGAATACGATATGATTGTTTTAATTCTATAATTGTATTTCTGTTATCGCCTGCCATCTGAATAAAGTGTTCAATGTCTGCACCAGCCCAACGAAAGATTGCTTGATCATCATCACCAGCTACATACGTTTCTAGTGCTCCTGATTCTTTTTGCAACATATCTACAACCTGCCACTGTTGTGCAGATAGATCCTGTGCTTCATCAATAAATAAATACTTTAATTGTGGCGCACTTTTTTGTTTTATAAAATGTGTAAAGAAATCAACATACTCAAACTTATCTCTGTCTAGTTTAAACTTAGCTAGATCCGCATCCATTTGTTCAATTGTTTTTCTTGCACCATAATGATTAAGCATTCTTTCTTTAAATACTTTTATTAATCTATCGTCATCATCAGGATACTTTGCGTATGCTAAATTAATAATGTCTTGATACTCACTCTTTGCTGTTGGCATGGAAATATCTACACCATTACCTTTACGCATCTTGTTTACATATTCGTGACTTGTTAATTTTGACAAAACTTCATAATCACTTTCATCCATAATTTGATCTGGTCTTAATCGTAATCTTTTATATGCAAGTGAGTGTAACGTAGAGAAATATGGAAATGCTATTTTTACTGTCTCTGCTGTGTACTTCTCTTCGAAGTCTGCTACAATTCTGTCACGAATTTCTTCTGCAGCTTTTACAGTAAAACTAAAATATCCAATCTCTTGTGAACGACAAGCTCCTGATTTTAAAAGTTCTTGTACTTTGTTTTTTAAGTAAGTTGTTTTGCCAGTTCCTGGCGGTCCTATGACTATGTTTCTATGCATTAATACGGCCTTTCCTCTTCGAAGTTATTAGTTTTAACTTCGTATTCTGTTTCAAGTACACTGGTTGGAACCTTCCAACAGTGTTCAGCATTGTTACTTATTTTAAACTTTGCTGTGTTGCCGCCGAGCGACTCAAAAACTTTATACTCTTGAGTCGGAGATAAACCTGTAAAGCGTTTAGTCTTTAAAAAGTCTCTAAATGCTTGTGGTTTAAAAAAGAAATATCCTTCTTCGTGTTCATAGACCATACCTGTTAAGACATCCTGTCGGTCTTTTGCACCTTTATTGTTCTCTAAAAATATTTGTAACTGATGTAAGTATTGTCCCTTTAATGTTACCTCTGCAGGAGGATAAATATAATCATCATCTTTCATATTTTTTATCATGTTATTGACAATGTCTACCCATATAATTTTAGGCACGGGCCGCGGTAGTTCATCCGCTTGCGCTAAACATTCTTCCGCGTACAAGTCATGATTTTTTAATTGTTTTTTATTTACAGTAACAACCTTACCATTATGGGTCACTTCCCATTCAGGGTTCTCTGTTACCCATTTTTTCATGTTACCTATCTCATTCTTTGCGTGATTACCTACGCCAAACTTTCTTGTCTGACATTTTATTTTTTCACAAACAGAAGAAAAATCTCCAACAAGTTTATCAGGATCTTTGTCATCTTGTTCAGGACAATTATAAAAATACTTTTCTGAGTCTGACACTTGTTTAAACAAAGTCTGTATCTCTTTACTTGGTAACGGAGGATTGAAATATTTTAAATTATATTCATCTAATTTATTCTCGAGATCATCTTTAAATCTTTGTCGTAGATAAATACCTAATTGAAACATAGTTATGTTCCGTGAGCCTTCAGCAAATCCCTGTGCAGCTAGATTAACGAGACAAGGAGGAGCCTGTTTAAAATCTTCTTTCAGTTGGTCGTTCATATTTTTTTCGATAACAACCATGTCGAGATTCGATACCACTTTCTCTTTGTAATAGTCTATAAACTCTTTAAGTTCTAATGAGTTACCTTCGTCGTCAAATGCATAACGTGTCGGATACTTTGGATTATTATAAGGCAAGTTTAGAAAGTTACCTGTCCCTTTTTGGTTCAATTGTATTTGTTTTGGAAATATCTCACAGTCACCGTAACCTAAAAATACAGCTATCTCTTTTAATTTTACTTGCATATCTTTTGCACGCACTGGCTCGCTTACAAATAAATATACATGTGCACCGCCACTTTTTGAATTACATACAACCAACGGTAATTTCTTTTCGACAATTTTTTTAACTAATTTTTTATGATCAAACCCTGCATAGGTATCAATATCTATTGCGCCCCACGTGCATTCATTGTTTTCATTAATAGGAATGATACCAAGAGAAGGCTCTTCGCCTTTTAAATGTGTAATCCAATTTTTTTCTGTAATCTCTTCGGGAACAATCCATGATTTTCCCTGTAACTTACCAGCTTCATTACGTGACTTACTTAATGTTTGTCCGTAGGCTCTTTTTAAGCCTGTAAATATTTTTATAAAATCTTCTTGTGTCGTCATATATTTCTCTTACCTAGTCGAAAGGCGACGGAGGAAATTGTCGCCTTTCTATAATTTTGTTAAAAATTACTTATTTAATACGGAGATTGTCCGTCACTGTCAACACTTTCGTCTTCATGCTTGACTTTTATTTCACCTTTAGCAACGCTTTCAGCAAAAGCTTTTGCTTGATGATATACGTCAGCATCCTCAACAGGACCCATTCTCGTAATATCCCATCCAAACCATTCACCTAAGTTGTTAGACTCAGCCATGGTTTTAAGAACATAGATATGTGAGTAAGATGGAGGAGTGAATAACCCTTTCGCACCTTTCATCTTTAAACCCAACATCAAAGAATTCCAACGTTTAGACTTCTTACGCTGTGTGCTTTTCATAGCAACTAAAACTTGAGAGGAAGTTCCGTCTTCACCAAGCACTAAGCAATAATGGTTAGCTGTATCTTCGATATAGTTACCATTAGGCAGTCTATCTTTACGTTGGTCATCACGTGTAGTTTTGGAAAGTATATCACTATCCGCAGGATAAATATTAACAGGAGCACCACTGCCCTCGCCTCTATCTGTCCATTCAATATACTGACGTTGATATGCGCAAGGAATGACCTTTGCCCCTACTTCTCCGTCGTATATTTCTTTTGTAAGCGTATTGTAGATCATTCCACTTTCCGCTCCCTCAATGTATTGAGGATCCCTTTTCTTTATCTGTGGTGACGTATCACTCAGTATACGAAGAAAAGGAATAGCAAGATCGTCCATTCCCAGATTGCCTAATCCTTGATTAGCATCTTTTTCAAACATGCTAGGATCAAAGGCAACTACGTTAGTTTCATCTTTTTTCTTTATAGCGTTTGCCATATTTACTCCTTATTTTTTCTTGGTTATTTTTGTTTTCTGTCCGATAAACAAACTAAAAGTATTGTCTGGGACAGATTTTCCTTCTTGATGCCACTTTTTAATAGTGGCTTTCAGTGTCGAAGGATGCACTGAAGTCTTTACTTCGGGAATAAACCCGAGTGTGTCTTTTATAAATGTTTGTAATTTTTCTGCAGGTTCGCGTTCTCCCATTCCAAAAGCAATGCCTACTTGATTTTTTATAATATCACCAAGGCCGTTGTCCGTGAGCCATTGATAACAAGCCGTGGACTTCTCTGCGTCTTTAGGGATAGATACGTATATATCTTCTACTACATCAACCTTTGATCCATCATACATAGTTGTAGATGTCATGCCTAGTTCTGCCATTTTACCTGGTATAACTTCACCAGATAATTTACGTAAATGTTCTTTATAACCTTTTAATTGTTCTTCTGTGTTTTCTATAACACTTTCCAAACGTAATTGTTCTCTTAGTAATTCTGCTACTGATTCTAGACCCGTCTGGTCTATATTAGCAACATCTTCTTCAAAGTTTATCTTGCTCATCTATTTCGCCTTTCTCATTCAAATTAATACTAACAGGATAATAACGTTGCTGTTTTTTATCCCACTTCAGTATGTTAAATTTACCTCTGTTCATTTCAGCGGCAATACAACAAGAGATACCCATAGCTGCGGGATCTCCCATCATTAAAAGATAATCATTATCGTTAAAATCTTTTAATTTTCTCTTTAACTTGCGTATGGCTGGTTGTGGACTAAACATAATCTGTTGGCCACTTTCAAATAAAACTACTATGTCACCATAGTCAGCCGCACCTAATACATTTATGTAAGGATTTTCTTGTACTAAAAATACAGTAGGCTTGCCTGATATTTTTTCTTTATTAAAAACGCTCATACTTTCTACCTTCTCCTTTACACTTGTATTTTCTTTTTACAACCTTTATATTAGCCTTTTAGAAAGTTAATATGGATTATAGATTTAAAACGAAGCCGTTTCAACATCAATTAGATGCATTGAAACAAAGTTGGAATAAAGAAGTTTGGGCCTTATTCATGGAGATGGGTACAGGAAAAACTAAGGTATGCATTGATAATATTGCTATTTTGTATGATAAAGGCAAGATAAACGCTGCACTTATTGTTGTACCAAATGGTATAAAACGTAACTGGCGCAACGAATTAGGTATACATTTATCTGATCATATTAATTATCGCGTAGGTGTTTGGTCTGCATCACCAAAGAAAAAAGAAAAGGATGAGCTTGATCAGTTGTCCGTGAGCGTTGATGACTTAACCGTTCTCATTATGAACATAGAAGCTTTATCCACAGTTCGTGGTCGTGACTTCGCAAAAAGTTTTTTAACACGTAACAATACGTTGATGTGTATAGATGAATCAACCACCATTAAAAATCATTCCGCAGCACGTACAAAAAATATAATTAAGATAGCAGAGCTTGCAAAGTACAGACGTATCATGACAGGTTCACCTGTTACAAAGTCACCACTTGATTTGTTTTCACAAGTTCAGTTCCTTGATCCGTGGTTGTTGGAACAACAATCGTACTACGGGTTCCGTGCAAGGTATGCCGTGATCGTTCAACGTAGTGTCGGTACACATTCTTTTCAACACATCGTCAAATATCAACGATTGGACGAATTACAGGAAAAAATACAGCATTTTTCGACTCGTGTCTTAAAAAGTGACTGTTTAGACCTACCTGAGAAGGTTTATACGAAGCGGTCTGTGTCATTGACCCCAGAACAATTAAAAGCTTACACAGAGATGAAAAAAGCGGCAATAACGTTCTTTGAAGAAAATGTGATGACTGCTGCCTCAGTTTTGACACAAATGATACGCTTACATCAAATAACATGTGGTCATGTAAAAACAGACGACGGAGAAGTAAAACCAATTAAAAATAATCGTATAAAAGAATTACTAGAGGTGCTCGAGGAAACAGATGGTAAGGTTATTATCTGGGCCGTGTACCGTTATGATATACAGGAGATAGAAAGAACGTTAGGAGAGAAGTATGGTAAAGAAAGTGTTGCGACATATTATGGGGATACAAAAGATAGTATACGCCAGTCTATTGTTGACAGGTTTATGGATGCTGATGATCCTCTTCGATTTTTTGTGGGAAATCCCAAGACAGGAGGTTATGGCCTTACTCTTACTTCTTCTCACACTGTTGTGTATTACTCTAACGATTACTCATTAGAAGTACGGTTACAATCAGAAGACCGAGCGCATAGAATAGGACAAACATCAAAGGTGACATACGTAGATTTAATGGCGGATCATACTATAGATGAGAAGATTGTCAAAGCTTTGAATGCTAAAATAGATCTGGCTAGTCAAGTTATGGGTGAAGACCCAAAGAAAATATTATTCGGCTAATGCTCTTTCGAGCAATACTTCGAGTCTTATCACTCGTTCTTTTATTTCTGGGATGTCTGACAATATTATTTTTTCTAATTGCATTTGTTTTGACTCAACTGCTTGTAGTCTCGTTGACATCATTCCGTAGGTTGCACCTGCGGCTATTAAAATCAAACCGAACCAAATAATATTTTTAAGACTGTTATCCATCGTTCATTGTATCGTTAATTAATTTTAACACGTCATAAGTGCTGACGCTACCACCGTCTTTGTAACCTAACTTAATAAATTCTACTGTTCTTATTTCGACTCCTAATTTTGGCAGG
>BCSF01000756.1_pt1 | contig 11827 bp, 16 predicted proteins | sample 1016431 | NCBI WGS metagenome assembly BCSF01 (sample SAMD00045685;SAMD00045686;SAMD00045687;SAMD00045688;SAMD00045689;SAMD00045690;SAMD00045691;SAMD00045692;SAMD00045684;SAMD00045690;SAMD00045691;SAMD00045692;SAMD00045684;SAMD00045685;SAMD00045686;SAMD00045687;SAMD00045688;SAMD00045689, study...
TTCGTTCAGCTTCAGGCTCTTTGCTATCGGTTTCAGCTTCAGCAGTTTCTTCTTGGGTTTCATCTTCTTCTGTGTACCCTGCTTCTTTTAGTAATTCACGTAACTCTGCTTCATCTTTATTGATTCTTGCTTGGTTACGCATATGAGATGCAGAGTGTACCTCTACTTGTTCTACTTCAGCCATTTTGTTTTCTCCTTATGTTGGGGCCAGTAATTAAACTGGGTAGCCTTATAGTTATATGGAATTTTGTTTTTATTACGTTCCTGGTGGTCCATAGTTAGGACCAGATGGTGTTACTCCTATATTTTCCATTGGATCATCGTCTACACTTGGACTGCTAACTTTAGGTTGATTATTGGGTTTATTATTATTATTGGGCTTCTTGTTATTTGATCCAGAGCTTCCACCCTTATCATCGTCTTTAGGTTTTCTACGTGCTCCACCAAAAGAATCTTTTAATCCAGGCCCATCTACACCTGCCTTACCATCAAATCCTAGTAAATCACCTAACCACGTATCGCCAAAATCTACACCTTCTTTGTTGCCTTTATCTATGCTTGATCTATCCTGTAAACCCTCAAACAAGGTAGCCTCACCACCGAAGATACTACCTTTTCTTTCAAAACCATGATCAGTGTTTCCAGTTTTATCTTCAAGTAAATCTATAGCATCATTATACTGTGCAACCGTAGCAGTATTTACTAATGCAGTTATAGGTACACCTACAGTAGTAGCAATAGCAGATGCAACAGTATTCATAACACCTAGACCTTTTATAGTAGCTGTAAGTTGATCTATGTCCATATCTTCAAGAGGTATCTTTTCTTTTACTTCTTGCGGAGGTGCAGATCCTCCACCGCCACCTTGAGGTTGTCCTACGTCAGTTTCTGTAGTTACTTTTACTTGCTCTGTTGAATAACCTTTTTCTATGTATTCATCATACAAGTCTTGCTGTGCAGGTAAGAATAAAGTTACTACCTCACCGTTAGGACCATATAGTATTACGCTGCTAGTTGCAGCAGAATCTACAGGTGAATCAAGAAAACTAAAGCCTGGAGCAAAAGCATTACGTAGTTGTTCATCTGTATACGTAGGTTGCGTTGTGTCTATATCATCATCAGTAACAAGTGAACTTTCATTAAAACCTTTTACTGTACCTCCTGATGCGTAACCTGCATTACCCATAGCAACAGGTGCACCTTGTCTGTACATCATCTGTTGTTGTTGATACGGATCTGGCATTGTAGACTGTGTAGGTTGTCCTGTAATGAAACCTCCTACTGCAGCGCCAATCGAGTCTAGCTCTGCTTTCTCTTCATCACTAAGCTCTTCATTAGGTATTGGCTCACCACCGATTCTACCTTCTCTGTCCATACGAGCTAGTTCTATCTTAGCATTTTCTCGTAGGTCTTCAAAAAACTTAACACCGTAAAAACGAAGAACATCAGCAGGTACTACATACTCACCTTCAGATAAACGTGCAGGAATGTCATCTCTTACTTCTTCAGGTAGTGAGCCTGGAGGTACTTCATTTCCTGATACTGGATCTACCTCTTCAGCTTCTGCCATAAAAGCTAGTACCATTTGTTTATCTTCATCTTGTGCCATTAACTTTTTCCCTCAAATATTTTAGTCTACGCAGTGCACGTATACCACCTTGTGCTTGGTGAATCTCCACCACACTTTCTGATTGCTCTAAACGTTTATGCAAGTCTGCAATCTCTGAATCAAGTTCTTCACAGAATGAGTCCCACTCGCCTTTGTTGTTTACAAAAGACTTAAGCGACATTACCGCTAAAACCTTCCTCGCCTGGAACTGGTGCTACACCTGTACCTATAGTGCCGCCTCCTGCACCTGTCTGATCTTGTGCATCTGCACCTGCAGGTGGTTGCTCTTGAGGTGGACCTTGTGGTTGTTCAGGCATTGGTTGTTGGAAGCCTTTCATTATCTCAGCTTGTATTGCAGCGTCTGCCATAGAGTTTGTAACTTTATCAGGGTCTAGATCCATGCTCTTAGCAATCTCTCGTACAATATAATCCATCTTAGCAAACGGTGCTAACATTGGGTTAGATGCTACTTGCAAGAACTGCATCAAGCGTTGGCTACGTACTTCGTTAGCCATGAGGCTTTCAGTACCGTTAGCTTTTACTTCTAAGTCACCACGTATACCTTCATCAAAGTCAAACTGCATGTTGAATGCAAAGAATGCTCTACCGATAGGTGCTAGAAGATAATCATCTACGTTCTTTACAACAGTCCTAATGCTACCGTTGGCAGCAGACATGAGCATAGAAATACCAGAAGCAGTACGACCCACTCCACTAACGCCTGTCTGACCATGAGCGAAAGATGGGAAACCAGTTGATTCATCTGCTAATACTCTTGCTTTGTCGAATAGCTGCATGTTCTCACCTGCAACGTTTGGAAACTTAGTGCCGAAGATGGCTTGACCAGGCGCACCGCCCTGTCTGCGAAAGACCTTGCCAGGGTACACACTCATATCTTGGCCTGGAACTAGGTTAGTTTCATCTATCTCAATCAGAAGATTACCAGATAATACAGCATTGTCAACAGCCATTCTCATGAAACCGTTCATCAACGTCTGTGTATCATCCATGTTCTCAGCAATACCTACACCAAAGAAGCTGTATGGGTTATGCTCATATGGTACAGCGTAGTATGGAATACGTGCAGGTTTGAATGGGTTGAGTACACAGCGAACTACCTTACCGTTTACTACCCAGATGTTAGCACTTACTTCGTCTAGATCTTTCATCTCAGCAGGGATCTTGATGCCGTTCTCTTCTAAGATGTCTGTATCTACATAGCCCCAGAACTCTAGTACTTGCCAACGCTCTGTGTCTGAAGGAGCAGTATCGTCATCCTCCATCTTCATTTCCCAATGCTTACGCACATAGTCTGGTCCTGAGTCTATCGCATCTTCGATAGCTTCATCAATAAAGTATGGTCTGCCTTTCAGTGAGCGTAACTGATTGCGAGACATCTTGTGTCTTTCAATTACGTACTCTGCATCATCCATAGAAGAAGCAACAGGATCAGGGTAGAAGTTCCACACTGATACGTGATTCGTAGATGGCACAGTCTTGATAAGTGGATCATACTCGCCATCATCATCCCAGTTAGGATACTCTTTGTCTACAGCGAATGGTCCCTTCATTACACCTGTGCCTAGCAATGCCATCTCAAATGCCATGCTGCGTAGATGTTTAGATGCACCAGATTCGTTTAGCTGATCGTGTATCTTCTTTTCCATCTTCTTAGCTGCTACCATAGCAGGATGGAATGTTACACTTGTAGGTGTGCTACCGTCACCTTCTATTATCTTTTCAGATACAGGCTCTACCTTGTCTTCTACTGGACCTAGCCTACGTCTAAGATCAGCCATAGTTTCACCTGGCTTCAACTCAGTGTCTGGTCCTATGAGGTACGGTTTCGTTGTTTCTTTCGTGAACGAGTCACGAAGTACATCCGTAGCTTTTTCAGCATTCGGATCAATATTAATGTGGACAGCATCAGCTACTCCATCAGGTAAAACAGATGGATTGATAGTAAGTGGAAACTTATTGTTACCAAAGAGTACGTCTACAATTTGTCCGTAAGCTGCTAGAGTTTTAGTCTTAGTAACTTTAACAAATACCTTTGACTTCTCACTTGAAGTAAACTGTACATCTGGTCCGTACACACCACGATAGTTTCTATACGCTCTTAGCCAACGCTCTTCATCAGCATTACGAGCATCCTCCGCACGTTTGAATCTCTCATTTACAAATGTAACTACGTTGCTGACATTCTCGAAAAGCGTATCTTCTTGCTCTTCTGCAGCAACTACTTCATCTGTCTCGAAGGATAGGTCATCTATTTCTGCCATTTATTTAGTATCCAAAAGTTGAGTCTGACATTTGAAAGCCAGAGTGTTGTTTTGCAGGATTGTAATCCCAGATAGAACTTCTTGGTCTAGTCATTATACCATAACGTAATGCGTCATACAAGTGGTCTTCAGAGTTTGTGTCTACGTCTTCAGGGTTCTTCTTGTCTAGCGGAATCGCAGGGATTTGCGCTATTGTATTCGTGCAGGTGGAAAAGAACACAAGCCTTGGCTCTTCGGTGAACTCGTCCACCTGCAACCTACGGTGTATCTCGTTCTTTCCTGCAACCCTAGAGCCACGAGAGCGATCTGATGGACGCCAACGGCAACCCTTCATGTTCATTTGCTCTGCAAGTGATGGGCCAGTATCACCTCTTTTGTGCCAGAGGGATGAATCTAGTACACCGTATCTTATAGTGCCATCATCAGCCTCTGCCTCTAGTATCATATCTGCTAGATCAGTAGCTGTAACTTTAGAACAATAAAGCTCTCTGTATACAACCAGTTGCTCACTTGGTGATACAGCGAACCAGAGTACTCCAGTGTAGGAACCGTAACCATAGTCGCAAGCTCTAAACTTAGCCCATCCATTAGGGATTTCGATAGGTTCCACAACGTGTATGTTTCTGTTGAACTCAGGAAAAGCTGCCCCTTCATTTATATCCCAGTTACCATCTAGTAACTGCTTTCTTTGGTGTTCAGGCAATGATAGTAGCATTGCTTCGTAGTCACCACTATCTGCTAGGTATGGATTGTCAAACAAACTAGCAGGTATGAACCTACGCCTAAACAAGGGCTGTCCTTCTCGACTATGCCCTTTAGGAAATCTTATCGTATCTCCTGTTTCAATATTTGTTGCCCAGAAAGGCTCATTTGCAGGACTAGGATCAATAAACATTTTCTTGACCCACTGGTGTCCGTTGCCGCCTGGGTTTGTTGTAGCTCTCATGTACAAACCTAGCTGAGAGCTAAATGCGGAACGAAGTCGTGACCTCATGTAATCCCAAGCGTAGGGTGTAGGCCACTGTGTTAATTCGTCAAAGCCAATCCAGTTAAACGCTTGACCTTGGTATCGTGTTACGTCCATGTCTTTGTCGAGATACGACATCCACAGTCTACCACCTCTAGGTGCAATCCACTGTGACTTACGTTCTGACCACTTGATACCAGGAACTGCTTTAGGATAAAGTTCTTGACTCTTCTGTATAAGTTCTCTAAGTTCTTCTGTAGTATGACGAACTAGTAGCCCACTAAAGTTTGGATCGTTCAAACCGTGAAGTGGGTCAGCAAGCATCGCAAAGCTCTTACCACCACCTGCTGCCCCACCGTACAAAACTTCCCTTTCAGATGCGGAGAGGAAGTTTGTCTGTGGTCCTGGGTTTGGTTTAAACACTACATCCTGTGCAATGTCAACGTCAAACTCAGGCGCTTTGACTTCGGCTGCTACAACTTGAGGTTCAGGCTGTTGCTGCGTTGGGCTTGGTTGCGTAGGCTCCGATACATTCTTCTTCGAGTTTTTTGATTTCTTGTAACGTCTCTTCGAGCCTTTTGGCAAGCTTCCGTTTAATTGTAGCTGCTTTCTTACGTTTACGCTCAATGTCTACTCTCTTCTTTAGCCCTGTATCAGATATGTATCTACCTGTTTGTTTTGTTAGCCACAGTGCTACTTCTCTATAAGAGTACTGCATAAGGTGTTTCTTTGCAAGTTCTAATGCTTCTAGCTCTGTAACTATGGGCTGAAGTATCTTGTCATTGTCAGGGTCCACTTCGTAACCAAACGGTACTGTTCTAGTTACTCTAGCAATTATGTGCCACTCTCTTTCTGCACCCTTGTGTGGTTTTGGTAGCTCCCAGTATCCCAGGGATTCACGATATTTTCTTATTCGTTTGTTCCTTCTTTCGATGGTAGTATAAATACGCCACCAGTACTTGACCCTACGTCAATCTTATCTACTTTACCAAGTCCTGCTCTGTCAAGCAAGTCTTTAGCTGCTGACATCTTGTCTCGTATGCCTAGCTCAGTTGGATCATACAAAGCACCTACCATAGCCATTGCAGCTTTAGGTGCTGTACGTGCGAAGTAGCTACGTGTACGATCACCAATCTCGTCTTTCAATGATTCAACAATGGCAGTAGTGCTAGACTGTTCACCATACCCTGCTAGTTTTTTAGCTTGTACAACATCTCCACCTGCCTCATCAAATAAGACATCTAGGAACTTCTGTTGTTTTTCTGTTAGGTTTCTTGCCATTTAGTTCACCATGTAAATTACAAATCCAAATATACCAAACCCTGCAGTTAAAAGCAAACCTGTTACGCCCCAAGTTATAATAGCTTCTTGTATCTCTGCTTTGCGGTACTCTTGCTCTTTCTTCTTCTTACGTATTCTACCTTCAGTTGCTACAAGTTCATCCCAGGCAGATGGACCCATGCTGAAACTAATCCAATCTTTTAGCTCCTGTCGCATAGATTCAGCTTTTCTTTTAGCTGTAAATATCTCTAGAGCTTCTGCCTCAACAGATTGTCCATTGAGTGCTTTCCACCAAGGAGGATTCTTATTTTTTTGTTCAGCGTAGGACAAGTCACTCATAGCACTTGCCCATTGGGTCAACTGTCCTGACATATCTTGTAGGTCTTTACCTACCTGAAAGCCTTTCTTCAACGCATTGAAAGCTACGGTTGCACCACCGATTATTGTAACTGGGTCCACGAGCCTCCTCCAAAAGTACTCCCACCATCATTAAAAGCATCACCTGTTTATTCATCAGAGTGCTTTACCTGTTAGTATGGCTCGTTCTATATCGTGTCTGCCAATACCTAAGTCTCTTAGCTCTCTGTCAGTCATTTGATAAAGTTGCAGTCTTGCAATCTTACGTCTAGCTGACTCTGCTCTTGCTTCGATTAGTCTATTAAATATTCGTTTAAACATTATGTACGCTCCTATGTTAGCGCCCTACCTTTTAGGGCACACATAGTTATACATAAATGCTGTTAGGTTAGTAGCGACAATACGGAATAGCCGCTATGCTCTATTTATTAGGTTCAAACATCTCTTCTGCAGCTACTGTAACAGTAATAGCACTGTTTGCACTTGCTAGACCACGTATCTTATCATTCTTCTCTAAAAACAAAGGATACTCAGTGATCTGTATAATAGAGTTTGCTACCATATTAACTGTTTCAGCTATAGTAAAATAAGATGTACTTGTAGCTTGATACCAATCTAAACTAAAGGTTACAGAAGAGCTTGATGCATTAGTTACAATAATACTGTTAATATTACCACTAAAGCTAGGAGGTGCTGTGTAGATGTCCTGATTACTAGTAGTAAGCTCTTTAGAAAGCGTTCTCTTTTTATCTAAGCTCATGGTGCAGTATTCTCTATGTAAATAATATCTAACCCTGCAGAAAGTGCAAGGTTTGCATTTGAGCTAGATGCTATTGCACGTACTCTAATATCTGTTTTTTGTAATATAGGAAGAGGTGCTTGATATTGTTGACGGTGTGTGGCTTCCACAATTGCAAACTTATCTTTCGTTCTAAACACACCATTTAACTCTCGTGTTTTTATTGCTACAGTAGCAAACTTATTGTTTTGCTCTGTAAATGCTGTTACATCGGTCTGTAAAAGATAGGCTGTATAACCTGCAGGTACAGTCCACAGTGTCATTAAGGATTGATTCTCTCCAGTTGAAATACGAGCATATGTAGTACCACCATTAGTAATGTTTATATTATTTGTAGGTTCTTGAGAGCCTGATACGAAAGCACGAAATACTCTTAAATATGTCTGTGTCGTTGTAGCAGTACCCGAACCTGCTAATGTAACGGCCTCACTTACCTCATTATAACTTGCATCTAATCCTTGCACTGTAACTTGAACACCATTATCTGTAGCACCTGCATCACTTGTAACGGTCATAGCAAGAGCACTACTTTGGTATGTATATACTCCACCTACATCCCAAATGTCTTCAGTACTATTGTTTATATCACCATTAAACCCAAACTTAAATAAACGTTTGTGTCCATCTACAAGACCACGAGATACTTGTAACCAATAAGGATAGTCGCCTACGCCACCACCCATAGTGATTACTTTAGGATAAGATGTAATTGACATTACTTTTTCTTTTTACCTGTAACCTTTTTGACCATCTTAGTTGTCCAAGCTTCGTTTTCTGGCGTATCGGGATCGTCTTTGATGTAGTGACCCTTTTCGTTACGAGCACGTACTGTAACCTCTTCCATTTCCTCAGCTTCAGGCTCTGGCGTTGGTTCAGCTTTCTTTGGTGCTGCTTTCTTTTTCTTAGTTGGACTAGCTTCTGCCTGTCTGCACAACTCTGTTACGTTAGGATCTTTGCATTGCACATTGCCGTAAGCATCTTCTGCTGCTGCTTGGTTTCCCATAGAGTCACGAACACACCCTTGATCATCAACTGTGTATCCGTTAGCTTCTAGGACATCTCTGTATTGTTCATAAAATTTTGCCACGTTACTTACTCTTCTTCATTGGACGTTCTGGTGGGTTAGATGCACCACAAGCTACACCACCGTGTGCCATACCCATTTTTTTCTTAGCCATACCACCGTATGCCATACCCATAGCTTTCATGTCTTTCTTTTTAGACATACCGCCATACATATAACCCATCTTCTTGGCTACATCTGGTGCTTCTTTTTTCAAAGCTTTCATTCCTTCATTCATTGGTTTCTTTCCCATCATTCCACCTTTGTTCATGTTTTTACTTTTGTGATACCCTGTTCCTCCACAATGTGAGCAACCCTTACCTTTACACTTAGGACACATTACCTTCATGTTCTATACTGCCTTACTTTTTTTGCAACTTTCTTAGGTTGAGATACATGCTGCTTACCTGCCGCCTTGCCTTTTCGTTTAGCTCTGGTTGTAGCTGCATACTCACTGCTGCTAAGAGACTTAATAGCCTTAGCAGGGAGGTAACGTTCACCAGTAGCATTAGGGCCTTGCGTGGAAGGTTTACCACTTTTAGTCCTCCACTTCTGATCGCCCCACTTCTTTAATGACTTCTGTGGTGCTCTCACGTTTTGTAGCCTCCACCTTTGGCTTTATATTGTTTGGCAAGCATCTGCGCTTTACGTGCTGACCATTGTCCAGGGCTTCCACCTTTACCACCTGCTTTGATCTGGTTAAATAAGTTCTTACGCATTGTCGGTTTGGTGTAGTTACCTGCAGCATTTACTGTGCTCTTCGCTTTCTTTACCATGCCTTACAACTCCAGTATCTTGCAGTAAACTTGTCTGTTGCTGTATCACAATTGTGTCTAGCCCTGAAGCTTGCACGTCTTCCTGGCTGATCTTTCTTGATACTCATATTAGGATCACCGAAACGAACTACCTTTACCTGCTCACCCTTCTTAGCTAACACGGCTGACTTCTTTGCAGCGCCAGGTGTTTTCTTGGGTTTGTTGTACCCTGGGTAAGTTTCACCACGGTACTTTAACTTTCCGCTAGGTAAACGTTCTACATCTTTAGTTGTTGCCATTAGTTAGGGTCCATCATATCCATGTGGTCACGGTTCATAAACTTCATAGTGTTTTCCAACAAAGCTAATCTCTGTTGTAAGGCAGTGATCTTGCCTATCGTTTTAGTTAAACTTTCTGTTTCTTCCCACAGTTCATCTATCTCAGCAAACGCACCATCGATGTAATCCATGTTCTCTTGCACGTCACGCTTAAGATTGATGTTATCCTCAATAGCCATACGAGAGCCTAGCTGTGATACTGTCTCTTCTAAGCTTGATATAGTAGCAGCTTGTTGTGATACCCACCACACACCACCTGCTAGTTGTGCACCCATCGCAACTACAAGTGCTATAGGTAACTTCATATTGCTATCCATATTCTCTTTCCCTGTCTGGATCTAGTACTTCATACCTAGTTAACATACCTTCAAGATACATGGCACGTTCTACATGGTCCAGTGTGTACCACTCACCAGTACGATTATATATTGCTTCTCTTACGTAGAACACATCCGACTTTGGAATGTGGACTTTACGTATAGCACGAGCATCATTGTTAGCTAATGCATTGTAGAAGTCAGTTAATACATCTTCGGATGCATATAGTTTTACGCCTTTGTTTCGCATTGTCAAGAAAAACTTTATATAAACTACAACAAATACGTGTGTAGACTACGGAGCATAAGTATAAACTACATAGAGGGAGGAGGAGACACTGTTGTTCAGACTTACAACAAGTAATCTACACACGTAGTTACAACAAGTTGTATAGTTATTATGTTATTGTAACTGGTGTAAGTATAACATTAGTGTTTTAACAGTGTCAAGTGTTATACAAATATTAATATAGATACTTTACTATGTTAAACATTTAATGTTTAAATGACTTATGTTCAACAACTCTTATTATGTAATAACATTAATGTTTAACATGCCCTGTTGTCCCATAGTTATAGCCACAGTCAAGGGTCTGTCAAGAAGTGACGTTACGTAACATAGTGAAAAAACCTCGTGTGTGTATTTGTACATATACGTATAACGTAGTACCCTACCGTGGCCCATGCCTGTACCCTCATCAAACATGTTAAGTGCTTGATATTATTAGCTTTTCTTTAATGGTTCTTACTAGGAATAAATGTTTACTATAGTTTTAACTAGTAATTTACTATGTAAGTTATTGTTTTTACTATGTTTTGCTACTGATATAGCTTCAATAGTTGTACTGTGATCACAAAAAAGCATACCCGTCTCACGTTTGTGGTCACAAATGCAACAGACGTGCACGTACATACATACCTTTTGTGATCACAAATAAAGACAAGCATACTATCTGCACACAATCTGCAAATTCTTTTCGTTTAATATCAATAGCTTAACTACAATCTGCACACAATCTGCAAAAAACCTCTTGCAATTCAAAAGATGTTCGGGTTAATGTAGTTTCATCGGAAGCGTAAAACTTCTAATCAAAGTAAGTTTAATAACTCTTGATCTTGATTAGATGCAGACACCTTCAGACGGATACGGTGAAAAGCCTTATCAAAAGAATAACAGACTAAATGACTACAAACGAATAACTAGAAAGAACAACAAACGACTAACGATTAAAAGAAACAAACTTAAGACAGCTAGTATGCCTGATAGTATACTCATGATGAACGTATCTTGCCGATTTCTCTTAATTGAGTGGGCTAACCTGCAAGGCCAGGACTGGTATATTTATGCCTGGCTATAGGGTGCTCTTAAAGGGTGGTTACTACGTACAGTATATAGATGTACGCATGTTTGAGCTAACAGATTGTGACTATTCGGTTACACCCTGAGCTAAAATGAGCCAACTCATTCTTGCGCTATTGACGCATGGGCTTAGGGTGTGACTTACTAAAGACAAGTTACTTTTTGTGGGTGCATCTAATAACCTCCCTTGTAGGTGTGCCCTCATGAAGTAACATAGGAGGACAGACAATGAGTTACAAACTATTAGGAGTTGGCACTAATGCCAAGACAGTCAAAGGTGATGGTAGCGAGTACTTGACAGCTATACTATATATGACACCTTGGAAAGTTATGGTTGAGGGTAAGCAATTCAACTCTTGCCCTATGGCTGAACAAGCAAACTGTATTGACGCATGTTTGTACACAGCAGGACGTGGTGCATTCAACAATGTGCAAGCTGCACGAATGCGTAAGACTGAATGGTTCTACCGTGATAGGGAAAGCTTTATGGATCAACTCGTTATGGACGTACACAAGTTTGTTAATTATTGTGAGAAACGTGGTATTCAGCCATGCGTTAGATTGAACGGAACAACGGATATTCGTTGGGAGTTAATCAAAATTAATGGGTGGAGTTATGCTTTTAATGACGAAGATATAGACAATGATAAAGACGTTGAAGCAAAAAACATATTTGAGTTATTTCCAGAGGTACAATGG
>BCSF01000757.1_pt1 | contig 11804 bp, 11 predicted proteins | sample 1016431 | NCBI WGS metagenome assembly BCSF01 (sample SAMD00045685;SAMD00045686;SAMD00045687;SAMD00045688;SAMD00045689;SAMD00045690;SAMD00045691;SAMD00045692;SAMD00045684;SAMD00045690;SAMD00045691;SAMD00045692;SAMD00045684;SAMD00045685;SAMD00045686;SAMD00045687;SAMD00045688;SAMD00045689, study...
TCATCTGTATATCCTTGTGAATATAAGTGAACAACTGCAATCTTTGTTAACTCTGATATTATAATTCTTTGTATTCTTTCAATGGTTCTTGCGAATCTTACATCTTCTGCTGCAAATGTTGCTTTACCACCGACATTTTCATCAAACCCTAAGAATGCTTTTGGTACTCTTAGTGATGCTAATAATTTGTTTTTTAAATATTCAATGTCTTCAGTTGAATCATAATCAATACCACCTAACTCTGATATTTCAGTTCCACTATCTCCACCTCGAACTGGCATAAAGAAGTCTTCTGTTAGGTTTTGCATATTGTATTTTAAATTATACTCACCGGTTTGTTCATCCATAAATGGTGTTTTCTTCATCTTGTTGATAATTCTTTGCATATAATTGTCAACTTCGTTTGGTGGTATATTACCAATGTCAATCTTGAATACTCGTTTAGAAGGTGCTCTCATAATTCTGTGAATCAACATAGCGTCTTCCATAAGTGTTAATTGTTTCCAAATCTTTCTCGTAGACTCAACCATAGATTTACCATAAGGTAAGAAATTACTATCGTTTGCTAATCTGAAATGTGCGATTTGGAAGTTTTCAAATTCTATCTTTCCGTTACCACTTGACTTTTGTCCGAAGTAAGGGTGCGCTCCTTCAATACTTTCCAAGTAGAACTTAGTATAATAAGGATTTTCTGGGTCTTCACCTTCTGCTCTTACGACTTCATAAGGTGACAATGGAACTACATTTGTAATTCCGTATTTTTCACTAATGTCTAAGTGTAAAAAGAAATCACCATACTTAACCATATTACGAACCCAAGGCCATAAATTGAACTCAATGTTCATAATATCATAAAACAAATTATTTAAAATTTCTTTAATGTTTTCATTATCTGATTTAACTTCTACTACTTGACCATATTCACCTTTCATTGTAGACTCATCTGAATATATATCCAATGCACTTGAAATGATTGGGTCTGAATCCATTGATTCATAATCTTTAAACAATGCTAATCTTGCCGCCATAATTTGATGTACGGTAGAATATCCTGTTCCTACTAAATCTAAATTAGTATGTAGTTTTGAATATCTATCAACCAAATGTGATTTTACTTGTTTCTGCACTTGGTCTGTGTCAGCTATTTTTAATTTTTTACCACCGACATTACGAACAATTACGTTTGTACTAAATAATCGTTGTAATCTACCAAATAATGTTGTATCAGCCATTTTTACCTCACTTTTATAAGAGCCACGTTAAGTCCTCTTTTTCTTTACCTGTTTCCCACTCCCAACTATCATTTTTATTAACGTCTTCCTGAGTGTACAAACCCTCATTATCCATCATACGACTGAGAGTTTTCTTTGTTAATTCAACACCTTGTGTTCGTAGTCTTAATGCTGTATCACGAACCCAAAGTCCAATAGCAAAAGACATTACAAGGTCATCATTGTATCCTCGCATTGCTTCTGCTCTGTTATTTATATAGACGAAAGTCTGTAATTCGTCAATCAAACGATTACTACGAACCACTACACTTTCCTCTCTAAAAAATTCTTCTAACTTACTAATAATTAGTGGTCTGGTCTTAGAAGTCGTTGAAAAACCAGCAACCATTTTCTTTTCTTCACGATAATGTTTGTTCGTTACTTGATGTTGAACATCAACATATTGTAAGTCTTTACTTGTATAAAATAGATTAGGATAATCCCTATCTATTACTTGTTGGATTGTTGCCCAACCAATATTATTGTTCTCTACTATAAGTAGAGCATCATTATATTCTGTTGCGACTGAAACCAACATATTTCCAAAATCTTTGGTATTTATTCTACCTTTGTATTCTGCTACCTGAGTTAAACTTTCTAACTCAATAACGTGAAATGCAGAATAGTCTGCACTATCTCCACGACCAACATCTGCACATACAATATAATCTTTATTGTAGTTTGGTTGTTCCCAAACCCACATATTACTATCGATACCTCTTTTTTCTACTGGGTCAATACAATGTGATTTTCTTAATTCTTCTAACAACATAGCGTCAATTACACCTGTACCAGAAGTTAAGAAGTCACAATCACACTCTTGAGTGGCTCCACTTGGACCTAATAAAGTATCTTGTTCATCTCTCCAACTTTGGTCTCTATCTGGGTGAACGGTCCAATGTAGTTTAATTGGATTGAACATACCACGAGCGTCTTCCGCATCTACCCAAGTTTTATGAAACCAATTACCAACTCCGTTTGGTGTTGACAATGCAATACAACTACCACCAGTAGTTAATGTGGATTGTGCTGCTGTCCATATTTCATCAATCTTATCAATGAATGCTGCCTCGTCTAATATTAATAATGATAGTGCCTCAGAACGAGCTGCTTCTGGTCCAGAAGATACCGCTTTAATCTGGGAACCATTCATATATCGTAGATTAAGTTTGTTATCCTCAACACATCTTTGTTTCAACCAACTCGGTAAGTTTGCGTGCATAACACGAACTTTCGTAACCAAGTTTTTTGCTACTTCTTGTTTGGTTGCGATTACCAAAACATTTTTATCCTGATGAAAAGTCATCATCCACAAAGCATACCCTGCCGTTAATGTACTGATACCCAACTGACGAGCTTTTAAAATAATGTTAAATCGATTATCTTTAAATTCGTTAACTGATTTTTCTTGGAAATCATATAGTTCAAAAGGTATTTTCCCTCGTATCGGGTGTTGTATCATACAATACTTTTTCATAAAATATGCCGGGTCTTGCGCACATTTTATATATTCTTTTTTGATTACTTCTTTTATTTGTTCTGCCATTAGTCTACTATCTGACCTGCTAATTTAACTGATGTAGCAGTCAACGCTACTCCAAATGTAAAGTATAACCATTTGTTTTCATACCATTTAGGTTGAACGAGTTTTACTTTTTGTTCAAGTAGTTTGTTGGTGTCTTTTAGTAGATTGAGTTGCATAGTTTTGTTAGCAATCAACATTGAGTCTATTACTGAATTTTCTTCAAAAAGTTGTAATTGTGATTCCAAATCTCCAACCAAAGAAACATTTAAACTATCTTTTAGTTCAAGTTCTTTAATCGTATTGGTAAATCCCAAAACTTCTTCCTCTGTAAAGGTATAGGTTTTAGGTTCAATCACATCTTGACCGAATAAACTCCCAATTAATAATATGTATATAATATATCTCATATATATAAATATATACTACTTTGAAAACTTCTTAAGAAATTTTACTGCTTCGTCAGCATTATCTTCTTTTACTGCTTCACCAGCTTTTTCAAGTTGTTTTTTAGTAGTAGTAACTTTTCTCTTTAATTTAGCTACTTCTTTTTTGTTAACTTTCTTCTTTGATTCAAGAACTTTTACTTCTTTTTCAAGTTCTTTAACTTCGTTGTCTTTAACTTTGATAGCTTTATCAAGTTCTTTGACTTCTTGTTTTTTATTACCACCAAAGAATAAGTTTAATATTGCATTAATGATTCCCATTATTGTACTCCTGTTAGTTGTTGTTCTGCTTTTTCTACGACTTCTTTTTTTTCTCGTATGAAATCTTTTGCTTCTTGAATAGTTTTATTAAATGCTTCTTGGTCCATTTCCCATTTATCTTCTTCAAGTTCCGGTGTATTAACACCTACATTATTTAACCAAGTTTTTTTACCACCTGTTTTTTCAAAATCTTCTAAACTTTGTTCTAAATCTTTTAATTGTGCTTTTTGATTTTCTAACATTTTCTTTTGTGCGTACTCTTCAAACTCACCCTTAACTCTAAGTTTATTTTCAAACTCTATTTGACAATCAAAACAATGTCCCATTAATCTCCAAAACTTATCATCAAGTTTCTTTTTCATTGCTTTATTACACTCTGGACAAAACCAAGGCATTCTAACACCTTGCATTACTTTACTTAATTCTGATTCTCTTGTTTTACCACCAAGGTTTTCTTGTTTACCCTCGTATCCAACTTGAGCATAATCTTTTTCAGTTTTACCTGTGGTCATTAAATCTTTTAATGCCTTATTCTGTCTTTCTGCTTCTTTACTATATCCTGCCATTATAACTCCTTAAAATTTTAAACTACCTAATATCTGATTGATTGGTGCAAATGCTCCTGTGAATTTGTATATGTTTCCTTTGTATTTGAAAACCAACCCTTCACTTGGTACGATTGCACTTGCTCCACCGATAGCTTCTAATTTTTCTATTTGTACTCTTAATTTATCTAATTTTTGAACATTGTCTGGTTTTTGTAAATCTTTTAATGCGCTATCCACATCTTTTTTAATTTTTTGGACTGCTGCGTTCGGTGATACTGCTAAGAAACCTGACATATTTTTTAATATTTCTGCTCCGACTTGAAAGAACAATATTTCAAATGGTTTAATGTTTTGTTTGAACATTTTGTTATGGTCAAGTTTATCAGTCTTTAATATCCATTTCAAAAATTCTGGTCCTGTTTTAAAATCTTTTTTGATTTGTCCTACACTATATGACTTGTCAAAAAATGCCCAACGTTTTGTTAATTTTATTAATTGTTCACCTGTTATAGATGTATTGAATTGTTTTGCTGCGTTAAAAATATATTCTTGCCAAAAAGACTGATGATACATACCTAATGTGTCTGTATCACTTAATCCATATTGCCCTTGTAATTTATTCAATCTACCTAAGAAAGTAGATTTCTTTTTACCGAAGTTTTGAACTTTACTCATCTTTAAGAAATTAGGTCTACTAATTTTAAATGTTTTTTGTATATTTTGATTTATTTGTTGTATCATACCTTGTAACATACGAGCAGATTCTTTTGAGTATCCTTTTGCTCTACCGGACATATCATATTCGGTAGTTCCGTGAAATACAATTTCAGCGACATCATAATCTATAATATTACTCGTTTGTGGATATATAACCTCTAAATTCATCCATTTAGTTCCATTACCAAATACTTTTTTCTTTTGAGCGTCTGATAACGAACCTATTGATTTTTCTAAATCTCTCATCGCACCTACAAATGCTTTTTTAATCTCACCTCTACCACTAAACATATTAGCGATACCTGCGGTTGTTGGTGCAGTTTTACCACCATTTTTCAGATGACCTTTGTTTCGGGCTGCTTTTAACTTTCCGTCTACCCAACTTACCATTAGGTTTTGTCCGTCAAGTTTTTCAGAAACATTATCTTCACGATTTAACTTTCCTTCTAACCCTATAATAATTATGTTCTTCAAATCTGAAAACGTCAAATTATTATCATCAAATGGATGATTCATATGTCCGTATGCTCCACCTTCTATTAATAATTCAACATCTTTCATAAATGACTCTTTAATTCTTTGTTTGACATCTCCTTCTGAGTCTGCCAACTTTAAATCACTATCTTGTATATCCCCGTCTTTTACTGCTTCGTCTCCGAAGTATTTTATTATTTCCCAACCTAACTCTTTTATTATTTTATTCATATGAGATTTATATTTAGGATACGGATTATCTACTGATTGTGTATTTTTTCTATTTTGATTAATAGTTCTTCCATATGTTACGGTCTTGGTACGGTCTTGTTCGTAGTCATCTGTTTCAATTGTAAAGGCCATATCTTCTGTATCATTGATTGGAAAACCTATAAGTTCCCAACCTAATATGTTTGCGTGTTCTGGTGATACTCTAAAGTAATCATCTAATGAACCAAAGAAATCATACATACCTTCATCTGACATATCACTTGCATTTACACTTGTTCCAAAACCACTAACTTCTTTCATTAGTTTTTTTACTTGTGGTTGTTGGAAAAATTCAAATAACTTTTTAAATTTATTAGTCATCATATGTAAACTTATCAAAGTATCCAAAGGTTTGTTTAAATATTTTTTCTCTTTTCTTATCATCAACTTTGGACTACCTAATAGATTACGAATTTCTGTTCCACTTGATATACCACTAACTTTTACGGTTGGTGCTGTGTAAATGTATCCGTGTTCTTCAAATCCCTTTAAATTATTTGCGTTTGACTTTAAATCCTGATAATAAGTTAAACCACCTGATTTCTTTTTACCACCTTTTAATCTACCAGCGTCTTTTGCTCCAAACACATAAACTACTGCTGTTGTGTCTTCATCAAACTTTCTCAATAAATTATTTGCTACATAAGGAACTTTTTCTTTAATGATACGATTCTTTGGTATTCCCATTTTAACCATATGACGAACTTTTTCATTATAGTTCATTGGGTGTCTTGGTGGTTGTTTTATATCTGATGTTGTAATGTATGCTTCACCAAACTTACTTTGTAGTGCGTCGAATACTTTTTTGTGGTGTGGACCAAATGGTTGAAATCTACCTGGATAAATTGCTATTACTTTTTTAATTTCTTTTTGTTCGTTTACTTTTTTACTTGTATCGGTTTTCATAAATGGGCCACGAGAAATAGTTCTAAATTTAACTTTTAAATCTTGTCCAAATAATTTTTTTGGATTTAATATTCTTAAAGTAACGAGTTCTGTTTTATTATCTATTTTTCTTGCTTCAAAATCTATTTCTTTATATTTTTTACCTTTGTAAGTAAGATTAAATCCTGTAATATTTTTGTGTAGTTTTCCACGAACTACTGCTTGTTTTGCTCTCTCATCAATCTTTTTATATCCACTACCATAAGGAACTGAAGTATTACCTTTCTTCTTCATTTTCTTAACCATTTTACGACTTGGTGAAGGAACATCTCCTGCTCCTAATCCAAAGAATGATTCATTTTTCTTTTTGGTTTTCTTTTTCATAGAATTTATATAACTACGATAAACACCTGCTTGAGCTGTTTTACCCATTTCTTTTGCTCGTTGTTCCATAGCAACTGCTGCTTGGATTTTATGAGCGTGGGATTTACCACTACCTTTTATTTTACTAACGGATTTTTTTGCGTCATCTACGGTAGCGAACTTTAATCCGTGTATTGTTCCTTTTGGATTTTCGTCTGTGTATAAATCCGAATGACTTGATGAACCTCTATGTTGTCCTTTTTTTCTTGGAACTCTTTTTGCTTCTTTTATATCTTTTGTACCTGTTAACTCATAACCTAAAACTTCTGCATTTTCTACTCTTTCCTTTTCAAATTTTTTTTTATCACTCTTTGATAGTTCTCCACCAAATCCTTCATTAATAATTCCACCTCGTTCACTATACCATTTTCTAAATTTTGCTGGTGTACCTACGGTAACTTGACCTGTTGCAATTTTTTCTGCTGCTTTTTTAATAGTTGGTAAAGCACTTCTCTTTAATAAAAATATATCTTTAACTTTAATTTGATTAACGAGTATTTCGTTCCACCCGTGTTCTGATTTTTTATCTTTTTGACTTAATATGTGTTTTTTAATTTGTTTTTTGTATTTATCAATAATACCATAACACATATCAATATATTTTTTAATCCAATCTCTTTTGTATGGGCCTAATTGTTTTTTAAGTTCTGCTTCATATATGTCACGGTCATAATGAGTATCACCATAACCTGTTTCTTTTCTTACTTTGGGTTCAAGTTTTCTTTCTATTTTATCCCAAGAATTTTCGTCTATTTTGAGTTTTTCAGTTCCACTTTTTATTTCTTTCCTCATTTTTCTACCGATAGTATCACCGGCTAACCAATATGGGTCAATCCATCTACGACCTGTTTTGTCTGGGTGGGATTGCATATCTCTTGTGCTTGCAACTAATAAAGTTCCTTCTATTTGATAAATGATACCACCACCTGATTGTATACCTTGTCCTTTTGCAAGTTTCTCACCTTTGTCTACTGATGTAAATGTAGATAGTGTTCCTTTTTTTCCAACAATTCTTGCAACTTGTTTTATATCTCTTGCATATTCTGCATTACCAACGTGAAATACACTTACTTTTTCTTTACCGATAATACTTTGTATTTTTTTAGTAGATAGTGGAACCCATTTAGTATACCAACCACCAAATGTAGAATTAAATGTTGATTTTGTATGAACTGATTGGAATTTTGGTTCTTCTTTTAATTTGTAATGTGGATATTCATCATCAACACCTTTTCTGTCTGCGTCAGGTTCTGCTGATTGTTTGTTTGTGGTTTTACTCGGTAATAACTTTTTGTCATTTCTGACTTTTCTAAATTTTAATGCAGGACGACCATTGATTAATAAATCACCTTTCTCATTGTAAGTGATTGACTTAACTTTTACTCTTTTGTTTTTAAACCTACCCATTAAAATATCATCACCGACTTTAATATCTAAGTCTGGTGATTCATTTAGAAAAGGTTTAACTAACCATTCTGTTAGTTTGTTTGACATAACTCTCCTACCATTTACGGCAAGACCAATATCTTGCTTTGTGTCTTGGACCTGGATTATCACAATTGTGTCTTGCTCTAAAATTAGCTCTTGCTTTTGGATTGGACTTTCTAATTCTCATTGTTCCACCTTTAGCATCACCACCTTGTCCAAAGTTTACTTTAACTACATTTCCTTTTGGGTTTTTTACATATACTTTAAATTTTTTAGTATCACCTTGCATTGGTTTACCAAGTTTTACTTTACGACCTTGATATTCTGCTTCATTGATATCTTCTGGTAATCTTAGATATTCCAATGTGTATCCGTGTGCTTCACCATTTTCTTCGTAGAATATTTCAGTAACTTCTTTTACACAATTAGGAACTTTTCGTCCACCTTTGTCTTTCATACCGACTTGTTTGTATCCTACCCAACAACTTCCTCTTGCCTCTTTCATAGTATTTTCCTTAATATCTGCCATATCACCTGAACCTTTTCTTTTCCAAGCACTTGTTCCTTTTTTTCTATTGAAATATTTTACCTGATAAGGTGTTAATAAATCTACATTATGTTTTAACCACAACCATTGAAATCCTAATGGTAAAGAATGATTATGTGCTTTACCTATTTTTTTCAATACTTTTAACGAACTATCTAATTTACCTGGTTTATCAGAAATTGATTTGTTCTGATTGACTGCTTTGTCGATAGCTTGTGCAAATTTTGGTTTAACATAAACTTTTGACATTGTTATCCTTTTTTCCAACCACCACCGGCTGCTTTGTATTGTTTTGCTGCCCAAGCATTTGCATAAGCACTTGGATATACATCAAACTTTTTCTTTGCCTGTGATTTATAATAAGACCACTTTGACGGATTTGTTGGTTTGTTTTCTTCAAAAAACATATTTAGTTTTTTTTCTGTAACTACTTCTTTTATTGTTTCTTTTACTAATGATTTTAAGTTCATTATTGTCTCCCTCTTTGTTCGTCCTGCACAATGTGCTTTTTGACTAAATCCTTTTGGATTATTACAATCAATGCTTTTTTTATACTTGTCTGACCAATCCTCTTTTACATCTGGATTATAATATCTATGTTCTCCGTCCTCTTGATTGGCTGGAACTGGTGCTACATTTCTAATATAATTTGGTTGGTTTAACATTTCTTTATAAACTTCAAATGCTTTATTTTTTAATTTTCTCATTTCACTTGACGATAATCTTTGTTTCTTTTTACCAATTTCTCTTGGTTCGTCCAAGTGTTTTGCAAATTCTTGTATCTTCATATCTATCTCGGTGGTTTGGAATCCCAAGGCCCCCAATGTCCCGTATCTACCATTTTCTTTGCTGCTTCCGCAGGTGTGTAAGTATAAGTCTTATATCCTGGATATGGTATTCCACCCAATTCATAATATCTTCTTTTAGTGGTAGCGATTGTTTTTCCATTTGAAAAATCTAATACTGCACCACCCTTTTCTATCCAACAATGACCAAATGGTCTTCTGTCAGTTCTCAATATAGCGACTCCGTGACACAATTTAAAATCATTGTCTCCCATTTTGGTAATGATAAAATTACCATTTGCTTGATAACAATCTCCAGCCATTATGCACCTGTTTTACTCATTACTGGTTTCTTACCTTTACTTCTTTGTTTACCTTTCTTGGAATCACCGGCTTTCTTTTGGTCTCTTCGTTTACGATTAACAAATGCTGCTCTACCTTTTGGACCGAGTTTACGAGCTTTCTCGGCACTCAAACAAGCAGCGTATGCACCACCTTCTTTTCCGTCTCCACATTTTCCTAACTTTTGTCCGTCTGAACCATATCTGTCCCAACCACCTCCGGTCGTTCCACCTGAACCACCTTTCTTAAACCATTGTCTTAGGTCTTCGTTAGTGATTGAACCACAATGAATACAACGACTATCGTCAATCAATTCTGTGATTGCTTCTCTAATGATTTGTGATACTTTACTCATTATGAAAATAAGTTTACAACTGTATTTGCTGATGAACTAACATATTTCAAACCTACATTATACATACTACCACTTCTTAATCCGGTTTTTATTTCACCACCGTCTTCTGCGATAAGTCTGTAATTTGCTCCATATACGGTAAAAGCTGTATTTAAGTTAGAGCCTGTCGGTTCAAAGACTGAACCACTAATAACTCTAATTCGTTTTAGTGAACCATCTCTTTCTATTTTTTTTGTTCTACTAACAAAAGAACCTTGTGTTGCTGTCGCCATTTAATTTCTCCTAAATTGATATTGCTCGTTTAAACCAACCGAACAAAAATCTTTCTTGTTCAGGTTTTGAATTTACTAAATCATAATAAAATTTTAATCTATAACAACGAACTCTATCATTTGAAGGTTTGTATGTTTTGATTGCGTCCATTGTTCCTGGTCCCATACCTCCGTCAATTGCTATGTCTGCTCCTTTGGCAACACAAGCTCGTTGTAAAATCTTTACTGCGGTTCCTCTACCTTGATTTACACACATATCAAAAAAGATATGTCTAAGGTTTTCTGGTAGTTCTTCTACTCGATTACGAACCCAGTAATCTCTTTTATAAATTTCCTTTGCTTCGTCCTCTGTAAGATTTTTTATATCTACATCTGGATAAAATCTTTTTGCTATACCGAAGTTTGTTTCTCCACCTAAATCTTTTGGGTCGTGAACATAACCACCTTCGTGGTGTAGAGTTATTCCTATAATTTCATCAAATGATATTAACATTATTTTCCCCTTAATATTTTTTGTTTACTAATCCAACTTAATGCTCTTTTGTTGGTAATTGGTTTTCTTAAAAATGTGCTTAATCCTTTTTTAACCAACATCTTAAATCTTTTCTTTGCTTGGTCTTCTGTTTTGTATTCATTATTATCCACAATCATAAAGTTACCAGAACCAAACAATCCTTGAAATGCACCGATATTTCTGTTTACTTCTTTGTGAGAGTCCGACACAATACTTTTTGGTAACACTCTATCACGATTTTCGTTTCTTTCAAGTGCTACTTCCAATGTAGTGTTAACGAATATCATATATGTTTGATATCCGATTTCTTCTAATTCTGCTTTTTCTCTTGCAATCTTTTGATAATCATCACCGGTTCCATCAATAATCATACCAAGTCTTCCGTTTTGATATAATCTTCTTCTTTCTGCCGTTAAGTCTTTTGCAAAATCTCTTAATCCACTATATTCTGGGTCTGTGGGATTGGTTAAATTACTAAATACTTCATCTGGTAATGCGTCAAGGTTTGTTCCGAACCCATATTTGTTTAGTAGGAATTTGAGTTCTTTGTCTGAATTAACCATTTTTAAACCACTTTGAGATACATTTACCTTATCGGGTATTCCAAACAATCCCTTAGCAATATAGGTTTTACCTGAACCGGGTCCACCTGCTAAGAAAACTGCTTTGAACATACCTGGGACTTTGTATCCTTCAACCAATTCAACACGAAGTTTTTTCTTTAAACACTCCTTATAAACTTGT
>BCSF01000758.1_pt1 | contig 11802 bp, 14 predicted proteins | sample 1016431 | NCBI WGS metagenome assembly BCSF01 (sample SAMD00045685;SAMD00045686;SAMD00045687;SAMD00045688;SAMD00045689;SAMD00045690;SAMD00045691;SAMD00045692;SAMD00045684;SAMD00045690;SAMD00045691;SAMD00045692;SAMD00045684;SAMD00045685;SAMD00045686;SAMD00045687;SAMD00045688;SAMD00045689, study...
TTATTAGTTTTACCTTTTAGAATGAAAGATAAAACAAAAGGCGGATTACATCTTGCCGAATCGACCTTAGAGAGACAACAGGTTGGATCACAGTGTGGTTTAGTTTTAAGAATGGGCCCAGATTGTTACAAGGACAAGGATAGATATCCTGATGGTCCTTGGTGCAAGGAGGGAGAATGGGTAATGTTTGCCCGTTATGCTGGCTCAAGAATAAAAATTGAGGGAGGAGAGATACGTCTGCTAAACGATGACGAAGTTTTAGCAACCATCAAGAATCCAGAGGATATCTTGCATGAATATTAATACCATAGGAGGAAACTATGCCAACTGAAGAAAAAATGGTTGATCTAGATACATCCGGCGAAGGAGCTGAGATCAAACTAGAAGAACAAAAAGACGAATCGGTAGTCGATACCGAAGCGCCGAAACAAGAAGAAACGAAACAAGAAGAAGTAAAAGAAGAACCTAAAGAAGAATTAAGCGAAGGAACAAAGCCTGAAGAAACTAAGAACGAAGAAAAATTAGAAGACTATAGCAAAGGAGTTCAAGCAAGAATTGCTAAATTAACTCGTAAAATGCGTGAGGCAGAGCGGAGAGAGAAGGCCGCTTTAGATTATGCAAAAGCAGTTGAAAGCAAAAGACAGACTTTGGATTCCAAGTTTGGACAAGTCAATAAAGACTATGTGACTCAATTTGAAAAAAGAGTTAAAGATGGAATGGAGTCGGCACAAAAAGAACTATCGTCAGCGATAGAGTCTGGTGATGCTACTGCACAAGTCAATGCTCAAAAGAGAATTGCCGCATTATCTATTGATGAAGCTAGACTAAATGTTATGAAGGAGACAGCTCCAGCACAAGAAAAACCAGTCAAATTAGAAGACGAGGTTAATCTACCTAGAGAAACTCCATCAGAATTACCTAACCCAGATCCTAGAGCGGAGACATGGGCTGCTAAAAATACATGGTTTGGACAAGATAGACCAATGACTTTTACAGCTTTTGAGATCCATAAAGATCTAGTTGAAAAGGAAGGGTATGACCCAAAATCAGATGAATATTACGCGGAAGTCGATAAAAGAATAAGACTTGAGTTCCCTAATAAATTTGATATAAAGGACAGTAATTCGTCGGCTAGACCGACGCAAACTGTAGCTTCGGCTAGACGAGTAGTTAGGCCGGGCACAAAAACTGTGAAACTCACATCATCACAGGTAGCAATAGCTAAAAAATTAGGTGTGCCACTCGAAGAGTACGCAAAACAATTAAAAATCACGAAGGAGGTATAGCGTATGGAAAAAGAAAATAAAAACACTTCTCGTGCGAACCAATCTAGGTCTAAATCTGAAAGACCAAAGGTTTGGGTTCCACCATCATCTTTAGATGCACCCCCTGCACCTGATGGATTCAGGTACAGATGGATAAGAGCCGAGGTAGTTGGTTTCCAAGATACGAAAAACATAACTGGACGTTTAAGAGAAGGTTATGAATTAGTTCGTGCCGAAGAAGTCGAAAATGCAGGTGACTATCCGATTCTCGAAGACGGGAAATACAAGGGGGTTATCGGAGTTGGTGGCCTTTTACTTGCAAAGGTACCGGTTGAGATCGCGCAACAAAGATCGGACTATATGACAGGTCGTCATAAAGACCGAAGTGATGCAGTAGCAAACGATCTTATGAAGGAGCAGGATCAGAGGATGCCAATCAATGTTGATAGGCAGTCTCGTGTAACCTTCGGTGGTACAAAGAAATCCTAATTAGGAATTCTCGGGTTAATCCCTATCATCGATTTAACGTTAACCAATATGGTATAGGAGAAAACTATGGCAAATAGAAATAGTCAAGGTTTTGGACTGATCCCAGCTGGAAGATTAGGTGGTGGACCATCTATCCAAGGTCAAGGTAAGTACAAAATCGATGCTGGACACAGCACAACTATATACAATGGTGAATGTGTAAAAATCTCTAGCGGTTATGTAGTAGGCGGAAACGGTTCTGCTGCAGACATCTTAGGCGTTTTGAATGGAATTTTCTATAACGCGGCAACAACTTTGAAGCCGACGTTCTCGAACTTCTACAAAGCAACTATCACACCAGCTAACAGTGAAGACACAACAGCTTTTGTAATAGACGACCCTTACCAGCAATATGTGGTTGCAGCGGATGCAGCAACTGGAGTAACAACAATGTTAGAAACGTATGATATGAATTCATCAGCAGGTAGTGATACAACTGGTAAATCATCATCTACATTAGACATTGGAACGACTTCAGCGAACGGTAAACAATTTAGAATGCTAAGATCAGCGGAGGATCCTGAAAATGAGGATGCTACAGCTACTTTAGCTTCTGTGATTGTTGTATCGAATCTTAATTCGTTCAACGGCCACAATTAATAGGAGCATATAGACTATGGCAATATCAAGATCGCAACTAGTTAAAGAACTAGAACCAGGCCTAAATGCACTATTTGGGCTGGAATATAAAAGGTATGAAAATCAGCATGCTGAGATTTATACAGCGGAAAACAGTGACAGAGCTTTTGAAGAAGAAGTAATGTTATCTGGTTTCGCAAACGCGCAAGTAAAAGCAGAAGGTGCAGGAGTCTCTTTTGACGAAGCACAAGAAACTTTTACAGCGAGATACACTCACGAGACCGTAGCTTTAGCATTTGCTATCACGGAAGAAGCTATCGAAGATAATCTCTACGATAGACTAGCTTCTAGATACACAAAAGCTTTAGCAAGATCTATGAGTAACGCTAAACAAGTAAAAGCAGTTGAACCTCTAATCAACGGTTTTGGAACTTTCAAAACTGGAGATGGAGTTGCTTTATTTAGTGGTTCTCACCCAACTGTAGCGGGTACTTTCAAAAATACTCTATCTACAGCGGCGGATCTTAACGAAACTTCATTAGAACAGTCGATGATTGACATCGCGGCTATGACTGATGAAAGAGGTCTAAGAGTTGCAGCAAGAGGAGTAAAAATGATTATTCCTTCGGAGCTTCAGTTTACAGCTGAGAGATTGATGAAATCTCAAGGTAGAACTGGAACAGCTGACAACGATATCAACGCAATCGTATCTATGGGTATGGTTCCTCAAGGTTATAGAGTGAACAACTACCTAACAGACACAGATGCGTTCTATATCTTGACAGACGTGCCAAACGGCATGAAAATGTTCAATAGAGCACCATTAACGACTGCAATGGAAGGTGATTTCGACACTGGCAACGTAAGATACAAAGCTAGAGAAAGATATTCTTTTGGAGTATCAGACCCTAGAGGTATTTTCGCGTCACCAGGTGCGTAATAACTAATTAAAAAGGGGGCTTTCGGGCCCCCTTTTTTTATGGTAGAGAAGAGATAATCATGAAGACATTTAGAGTACAGATAAGAGCATATGGCTATTATGCTTCCTTTGATATTGTGTCAGAGGATGAGGATAAAGCCTTTGAAAATGCACTAGTTGACAAACTAGGAAAAAATGATATTGTCTGGGAAAAAGATGGATTCATTGATTCGTCTAAATTATGGCTAACTTATGAGGAGACCATAGATGCAAATAGAAGTCAGAGACCTCTACAAACAGAAGAGAAGTCTCGAGACAGAATGGGCGGTGCATCAGCGTGATAACCAAAGGTATACTTTGGACATGGTAAGGATTGACAATAAGATTAGAGAAGTTGTCAATGCTATCAAGTTAGAAGAAGCTAGAATAGCTAATCTAACTAATAAGATAGAGGACGCTGCGCCAGAAGTTTCTGTAGCTACTTAGTAAAAAGCTACATCTTGGATAAATATCAAACCATATGACAGGCTCTCTTGCACTCTACTAAAAAAGAGAGTATAAATCCCTTACTGTATAATTATTAATGATCATAGACGCGTACAGTCGACGGCCTAGAGACTATGATCTGTAAACTAGGAGGATATAATTATGGCAAAAACAACGTTCTCAGGACCGGTAATATCGAAAAATGGTTTCGTAAACACAGGACCTGATATGGCTATTAGCTTAACAGCTGATACAACTTTAACAGTTGCTACACACGCAGGTAAAATCTTACTTTGCAATGACGCTGATGGTAAATTTACTTTACCAAGTATCAATGTAAATAGTAATGGTGGCACTGCAGGTGATAACGACTTTAACAACCTAAACAATATCGGTGCATCTTTTCACTTTTATGTGGAAACAGCTGCAACTGATATGGACATCAAAACAGATGGCACTGACAAATTTAAAGGTGCAATCTTAATTGGTGTAGATGATGGTGCGAAAAAAGCTTTCGTTCCAGCTGCAACCAATGATGTTATTACTATGAATGGTTCTACAAAAGGTGGAATCGTTGGTAGTATCGTATCTTTCACAGCGATTGATACAGCTACATACTTAGTTCACAATTCTTTATTGATTGGATCAGGTACAATAGTAACACCATACGCAGACGCGTAATAAATAATTAGTGTGGGTCTTCGGGCCCACACTTTAATAGGAGATAAAAATGGCAACATCAGACCAACAGTTTTCTTGTAGAACTTCTGACGGTAGATTTGGTAGAGCAACAAACGCTTCAGGTTCATTTATTGGACCAGCTAGAATAACTTATATTCAAGTTGAAGGCGTTGCGAATAGTAATATCAAACTTTACGATGGAACAGATGCAACCGGAACTTTAGTATTCGAAGGTAATTGCGGAACTGAAGGACTTGATATCTATGTTCCTGGAAGCGGTATAAGAGTAGAAACTGGTATATATTTAGATTTAACAAATACAACATCTGTTACTATCGGATATACTGGCTAAGGAGTTTAATGGCTAACACTACTTCGGGAACAGCAACGTTCGACAAAACTTTTGCTATTGATGAGATAGTAGAGGAATCTTTTGAGCGTATTGGATTACAGAATGTAGCTGGTTACCAATTAAAATCAGCAAGAAGATCTCTTAATATCTTGTTCCAAGAATGGGGTAATAGAGGTATTCACTATTGGGAAATAGCTGATTTAAATATTGATTTGATTGAAGGACAATCAGATTATGATTTTTTTAGATCATCTGATGATGGCACAAGTGCAGTATCCACACCAAGTGGTGTATACGGAATCTCTGATGTATTAGAAGCACAACTTCGATCTAATAGAACTCAAACAACACAAGCTGATTCTCCGATGACAAAAGTAGATAGATCTACTTATGCAGCTTTTTCAAACAAATTATCAAAAGGAACACCTAATCAATATTGGGTCGAAAGATTTATAGATAAGGTAAGAATACACGTCTATCCAACACCTGATTCTACAAATGCATCTAAAGACATGCATATTTATTACATTAAAAGAATACAGGATGTAGGTGATTATACTAACGCAACAGATTTACCGTTTAGATTTGTGCCTTGTATGGTCTCTGGACTCTCTTATTATTTATCACAAAAATATAAACCAGAATTAATTCAGGCTATGAAACTAGCTTATGAAGACGAATTAGCAAGAGCTTTAGCAGAAGATGGGTCAGCTTCAAGCACATACATTACTCCTAAAGCATATTACCCAGGAACATAATGGCTAAATTTGCAACAGGTAAATACGCAAAAGCAATATCAGATAGATCAGGACTAGAGTTTCCATACAAAGAAATGGTTAGAGAATGGAACGGATCATTAGTTCATGTATCTGAATTTGAACCAAAACAGCCTCAGTTAGAACCAAAACCCATGAATGGTGATTCTATTTCTATACGTAATGTTAGACCAGCAAGAACAGAAAATGCTGTGTCGTATTTTTTATTAGAAGATGCTTTTCAAACTTATGCTGCAGGATCTAGAATTATAAATGTGACTGCACCAGGTCATGGTCTTACGAATGGAACAACTTATAGATTTAGAGGTCAGCCAACAACAGCGCCAGGCACAGGAACAGCTTATAATCCTGTAACAGGTGTTAATGGCACTTCTGTTTTTGCCTACGCAGATCCAGAAAGTTTTGATGGTATTTCAGGATCTAATATTGCAAAAGCCGCAGGCTATGCGATTACAACAGGATTATATGTAAACGATGCTAGAGTTTCTACAGATTACGCTGTAGCAAATTTCTTCTTCTTTACAGTAGACACAGATACTGCTACAAAAGGTGGAGTATCAGGAGGAGGATTAGGATGTTCAGTTGGGCCCGTTACATTGAGTGCATAATGATTTTTACTTATAGAGTATTAAAAAAACAACATTGTTGGTATCACAAAACTTAGACGGTTAGCTTAGATTACTGTAAGAGGAGAGCAGCATAAGGGCAGGAATTAGTTACAGCACTTTAGTTACACAAATTAGAAACTACACAGAAGTAGATTCAAATGTTTTATCTGCAGATCAATTAGAGAATATTATTTTAAATGCTCAATATAGAATAATGAGAGATGTTCCTATTGATGCTGATAGAAAACAACAAACAGGTAATTTAGTTACAGGACAAGAAACAATAAATGCTCCAGGAGGAGCTTTATTTATTAGAGGTATACAAGTTTACGATTCTACAAGTGCTACAACAGGAGCAAATAGTTGGTTAGAAAAGAAAGATGTTACTTATCTACAAGAATATTCTCCATCAACAGAATCTTCAAAAAGAGCTAAACCAAAATATTACGCTATGTTTGGTAATGCTACGGGAGACGGTGATACTAATTCTGGACGTATATTTTTATCCCCTACACCAGACAGCACGTACAAATTTAGAGTGCATTATAACAAAATGCCAGCAACTCTAGCTTCAGATAACACTACAAATTATATTAGTTTAAACTTCCCAAATGGCCTATTATATTGCTGTTTGGCAGAGACTTATGGCTTCCTAAAAGGCCCAGCAGATATGTTGACATTATACGAGCAAAAGTATACACAAGAGATACAGAAGTTTGCGAATGAGCAAGTTGGAAGACGAAGAAGAGATGACTATACAGACGGTACAGTCAGACTACCAATTAACTCACCAAACCCTTAGGAGATAAATTATGGCAATAACATCGGCAATTTGTACAAGTTTTAAAGTAGAACTATTAAAAGGTGTTCACAATTTTACAGCAACGACTGGTAACACTTTTAAAATTGCTTTGTATGACAGTGATGCAACATTAGGTGCATCAACTACTGCATTCTCTTCATCAGAAGAAATTACAAACACATCTGGAACTGCTTACACTTCTGGCGGTGCTACGTTAACAAGCGTTACTCCAGTAGCGGATAGCACAACTGCAGTTTGTGATTTTGCGGATGTAAGTTATTCATCAGCTTCTTTCACAGCTAACGGTGCATTAATTTACAACTCATCTGCAACGAACGCAGCTGTTTGTGCAATCGCTTTTGGTTCTGATAAAACTGCAACTAACGGAACTTTTACAATTCAGTTTCCTACAGCAAACGCTACAAACGCAATCATAAGATTAGCATAGGAGGACCACTATGTCGGTTCAATCAGGATGGAGTCGATTCACCTGGGGTCAAGCGTATTGGAACCGTGATGCATTACTAGCAACAGGCTGGGGTGCAAAAGCATGGAACGATGGTGAGTATGGTAATCTAGCTGATGAAACAATTTCATTAACAGGTGTATCCGCTACTTCTAATATTGGAGCGTTAGGAGTTTTAGCAAACGCATTAGTAGAACCAACAGGAGTTTCTTCTACAGCATCAACAGGCTCTATTTCACCAGTTATACCTAAAACAGTAGAAGTCGGTGGTGTATCTTTTCAATCATCTGTCAATTCAATTACAAATGTTATACAAGTATCTTTCGCTGTATCAGGAGTGTCTTCAACATCAGCAACAGGTGTAATAGATCCTGCAGATCAATTTATGGGTCTAACAGGACAAGAAGTTTCTGTTGATCAAGGAACAGCCGTTGCACCAAATGAAGATGTGTCTGTCACAGGACAAGCTATAACTTCAGCACAAGGAACAGCAGAAGGTGTAACTTCACACCAAGCTGATTTAACTGGTTTTGCAATAACACCAGGTTTAGGTTCTGTGGTTGTACCAAATGATGCAGCACTTTTAAGTGGTCTTGAAATAGAATCTAATTTAGGAGTTCTTGTAGGTTTAGGTTCTTCTGTAGTAACGTTAGCTAGCCAAGTTATGACTGGTTCAACAGGCACTTTAGCTCCTGCAGATGTTATGGGATTAACAGGTGTTTCTGCAACCGCTTCTGTAGGTACGGTAGATCCTGCAGATCAAGTTATGGGATTAACTGGACAATCAGCTACAGTTAGTGTAGGAGCAGTAGATGTTATAGCATATGCTAATATTGACACCGGTTCAAACACGTCGTATAGTAATATTTCAACGGGTTCGAATACATCGTATTCAGATGTTGCAACAGGCTCAAATACAAGCTATAACGACGTAACAGGAGAAGCAGCTTAATATGGCATCGACATATACACCCCTAGGTATTGAACTTCAGGCAACTGGTGAAAATGCTGGAACATGGGGAACAAAGACAAATACAAATTTACAGATCGTAGAGCAGATATCTGGTGGTTATACTACACAGGCTGTATCTGATTCTGGTGATACAACTTTATCCGTATCTGATGGATCTACAGGTGCAACGCTTTCTCATAGAATTATTGAATTTACAGGATCACTAACAGCAGGAAGAAACGTAACGATTCCTCTTGATGTACAAAACTTTTACATTCTTAAAAACTCAACTTCAGGATCTCAAACTGTAACATTTAAATATGCTACAGGTTCCGGTGACTCTGTTGCAGTAGCAAACGGTAAAACATCTTTAGTGTATGCAAAAGCTGATGATGGCACTAATCCAAACTTAGCTTCTGTTGCATTAGCAAGTGATCTTGTTGATGATACATCACCACAATTAGGTGGTAACTTAGATACTAACTCTTTCATGATAGACTTTGATACCTCTCACGGTATTAGAGATGAAAACGCAAACGAACAATTATTTTTTAGCACAACATCTTCAGCTGTAAACTATGTAAATATTACTAACGCTGCTACAGGTGGTGATCCAAAAGTAGCTGCAGCAGGTGATGATTCAAATGTTGATTTAGCCTTATCACCAAAAGGGTCTGGTGAAATCGTAGTTGGAACAGGATCAGCTGCATCAACGATTACATCAAGCGGTGCATATGATTTAGTTTTAGATACGAACTCTGGAACAAACTCTGGTAATATTACAATTACAGATGGTGCAAACGGAGCGATTACAGCAACACCAAACGGAACAGGAGAATTTGTTGTAGGTGGTAATACAAACCCTGGAACACTAGTTTTAAATTGCGAGTCCAACTCCCACGGAATTAAGCTGCAATCTCCGGCCCACTCAAGTTCACAATCTTATACATTAAAATTCCCTACAGGCAACGTAACAGCAGACAGATTTTTAAAAGTTGCATCAGTTACAGGTTCAGGAACAACAGGCGTTGGTCAATTATCTTTTGCTGAAGTATCTGGTGGTACATCATACCAAGCTGTTAAAACTTCAGGCTTTACTGCAGTAGCAGGAGAAGGATATTTTTGTAATACAACATCAGCAGCTTTCACAGCAACATTACCTGGATCAGCAACGATTGGTGATGAAATAACTTTTATAGATTATGCAGGTACGTTTGATACAAACAATTTAACTATTGGGAGAAACTCACACAACATACAGGGTTCTGCAGCAGATTTAACAGTGTCAACCGAGAGAGCTGGTTTTACATTGGTTTACGTAGACTCGACTCAAGGTTGGCTATTAAAGGATAAATAATAGCTATGTCTGAATATAAAGGTATAAAGGGGTTTCAAGTTCAAACCCGTACAGAAGATCCAACACCATTTGCACAAGCGATTGCAAATAATCCTTATGCAGGTGCTTGGGGTTCTGGTGGTAGTTTAAATACAGCCAGACAACTTTTGGCAGGAGCAGGAACTGTATCCGCAGGTTTAGCAGTTGGTGGTCAAGTGCCTCCAATTAAAGGTGAAACAGAACAATATGATGGCTCTTCATGGACAGAGGTAAATGATTTAGCAACAGCGAGAGCTGGATTAGGTTTATCTGGCACAAGCACAGCAGCGATAGCTGCTACTGGAGACATAGGCACAGGTTATTCTAGTGCTGTTGAATCTTGGAATGGATCTTCTTGGACAGAAGTTGCAGAATTAAATACAGGTAGATCAAAACCAGTTCAAACTGGAATCTCAACAGCAGCAAATCTCATGGGTGGGGTATCTCCTAGTTCTAACCATTCTGATCTTTTTGAACAATGGAATGGATCAGCTTGGACGGAGACAACTGAATTTAACACTGGAAGAGCACAATTAGGAGGTGCAGGTGTAAATACAGCCACATTAATTTATGGTGGTAATAAAAGTGGTCCTAGTGATACAGGTGTAACAGAGTATTGGAATGGCTCCTCATGGACAGAGGTTGCAGATTTAACAACTACAAGAAAAGGTTTGTCAGGGGGAGGCACTTATAATTCAGCTTTAGCTGTGGCTGGCGACCATGCGGGTCCAGGAACTTTAGATTACAGCACACTAACAGAGTCTTGGAACAATACCGCTTGGACTGAAGCTGCAGATTTAAGTACAGGAAGAAATAGTGGAGCAAGTGATGGTCCAAGTAATTCAGTTAATTTAGCTTTTGGTGGTTATGATGGATCAAATAATGTTAGCTCAACTGAAGAATGGACTTTCTCTGGCCTCCCGCCAAGCACACCCGCAGCTGGATACTCAGACGCAATCGTTGGACAAATGTATTACAATTCAACAACAGGACAATTTAAAGCTATTAAAAATGGTGGTCCACCTATTGGATCATGGTCTAGTGGTGGAAACTTACCACAAAATATGATTCTTCAAGGTGCGTTTGGTGGAAGAGATTCAGTAACAACTGGTGGAGGTTCAATTTCTACGGGTTATGTTGGAGATAGTTTTCAATACAATGGTGTATCTTGGAGTGAAATAACTGAATTAAGTACAGTAAGAAATCAAAGTGCAGGATTAGGAACGCAAAATTCAGGATTAGTGGCCGGAGGTTATAGGGCTTCACCTGCAGCAGTTGTAGGTGTTGTTGAAAATTGGAATGGATCATCTTGGACAGAAGTAGCAGATGTGTCCCCTGTAAGAACTGGAGCAGGAACAGCAGGAGTTTATACTGCAGGATTAGTTTTTGGTGGTAGTCAACCTCCTCTCACAGCATCAACAATGACTTGGAATGGATCAGCTTGGACTGAAGTTAATGATTTAAATGCTGCTAGAAATAGGTTTATGGGACAAGCTATTGGAACTCAAACAGCTGCTTTAGCTGTAGAGGGTGAAGGTGTAAATGGAACTGAAAGTTGGAACGGATCAGCTTGGACTGAAGTAACTGATTTAAATACGGCTAGACATTTAGGTGGTGGAAGTGGATTAAACACTTCTGCTATAGTATCATCAGGTAGAACTGGAGCACCTGGATATAACCCTAACGCTGCCTGTGAATCTTGGGACGGATCTTCTTGGACAGAAGTAGCTGATGTATCATCTGCTAGAGCTTATTTAAGTTCAGCTGGAACGGCTGCAGGAAATACCAACAGTGAATCTATAATATTTGGGGGTGCAACAACAAGTTCAACTGCAAACACCGCAGCTACAGAAGAATGGAACGCAGCAGATTTTACAATTAACCCCGTGACAACAAGTTAATTATGATTTATAAACAAAGAAAAGGAGGAAGCAACTATGGCATATAAATATTGTACAGCGACTAACTGGGGCAAAAACTTTTTCACTCACGAAGAGAGAAAACAGTTTCACC
>BCSF01000759.1_pt1 | contig 11735 bp, 15 predicted proteins | sample 1016431 | NCBI WGS metagenome assembly BCSF01 (sample SAMD00045685;SAMD00045686;SAMD00045687;SAMD00045688;SAMD00045689;SAMD00045690;SAMD00045691;SAMD00045692;SAMD00045684;SAMD00045690;SAMD00045691;SAMD00045692;SAMD00045684;SAMD00045685;SAMD00045686;SAMD00045687;SAMD00045688;SAMD00045689, study...
ATTATGCTGCCTCCTCAAAATACAGTTGTGATACTTTAATCCCACACTTCTCAAGAAACTGAAGTCCTTCCTTGGATTTGTACGGATCAGAGTACACAACCTCAATTACACCAGCAGAGTATAACATCTTTGCACAAGAAATGCATAGAGAGCAACCTGAGTATTGAAGCGGAAAACTTGGGTGCTTCTTTGTGGGCTGATGAATTCTATGAATTTGTTTCTGAACTCAATGTTAATAAAACTAAAAAAGCGGCTGTTCTAGAGTCCACCGTCCCTCACAAATCACAACAAGAAGCAGAAGCATTTTGTAAATCCCAGAACATTCCGTATGATTTGGTTTCGGCACCAAACCCTAGAGAACTGATTACTAAGCTGGCAAACTATGAGGCTTTGGTTTTCTTTCCAAAGTTGACGGAAACGTTTTGCCGTTTAGCAACTGAAGCAAAGATGGTTGGTTGTAAGGTTGTTACAAACGGTAGATTGGGTTGCGCCAGCGAAGAATTTTTCTCCTGGCAAGATAGAGAAGAAATAATCTCATACCTTAAAAACAGAAAGACCGAAATCATTGATGGTTTTTATGCCATGATCCCAGACTCAAAAAACACGAAACAAAACAAAGAAGAAAATACCTTCAAGATTGTTGTTCCTTGTTATAATGCTGAAAAGTATATTGATAAGTGCATTAACAGCATTAAGGATCAAACATACAAAAACTTTCAGTGCATTATACTTGATGATGCTTCAACAGACGAGACATCTGAAAAAACTTTATCACTTATAGAGGGAGATGATAGATTTTCTCTTGTATCAAATGATACGAATATAGGTGTTGTTGCTAATACTCACAAAGGTGTTGAAGAGATTTGTTCAAGTCCCGAAGACATTGTTGTAGTGGTTGATGGTGATGATTGGTTGTCGAACAGATATTCACTTGAATTGATTAATACCAAGTATAAAAAAGATGGTTGTTGGATGACTTATGGAAGCCATGAAAAATGGGATGGTGTTGGGGTTCCTTCAAGAGGTGATTTCTGTCATCACGAAGTGCCACAAGATGTCATAGAAAAAAATATCTATCGTGAATCACCATGGATGACTTCGGCTATGAGGACTTTTAAATATGGTCTATGGAATAAGATTGAAGTCAATGACCTTAAGGATTTGGCTGGTAATTTTTATCGTGCTGGGGGCGAGCTTTCTTATATGTTCCCTATGTTAGAAATGGCAAGAGAGAAGGCTCTATACGTTCGTGATATGGTTTATGTTTATAACTTGGGAACACCAACAAATGACCATCTTGTCAACCGCAAAGAACAATTACAGAACGAACAAATGATTCGAAGAAGAAAAAAATACGAAAGAATAACAAGTTATGATTAAATCTTTTTGGTATACAGGGGATGGGAATAACTTTGGAGACATCCTAGGACCCACCATTTTACATCATTTGACTCAAAACCAAATATCTCCATCATTAGATGAAGGGTCTTTAGTATCAATAGGTTCTATCGTGAACTTAAATTACCCCCACCCAGTAGTGTTTTGGGGCTCTGGAATAATATCTCAAGATATAGAGTTGTATTCCCCCGAGAGGCACAAGTATTTGGCGGTACGTGGACCAAAAACCAGAGGAAGACTTCTTGAGCTTGGTATTGATTGCCCAGAAATCTATGGCGATCCGGCACTTCTTCTTCCTGTTTTATTTCATAAAGAGCAGTTTGAAAATGAAGAGAAAAACGAAATAGGGTTATTGCCGCATTGGGTAGATTCTCAGGTGTTTCTAGAACAACAAGAAAACTTTGAGAATAGTAAGTTTATTGACATTCGAGGTAACGCAGATTCTATTATCAAGGATGTTGTAAATTCTAATTTGGTCATCACATCAACTCTTCACGGTTTGATCCTCTGTGAGTCTTATGGCGTTCCATGTGTATATGTCCGAGTTGGCGAAAAAGTAATGGGTGGAACCTTTAAATATGAAGACTATTTCAATTCCACCAATCGTGATCTCTATCATTTGGATTACTCTAATAAGCAAATGAACTTGAAAGAGATTGTAGATTACCAAAAAACAATTCCAGAACCAGAGATTGATCTCAAACCATTGATCAATGCGTTCCCTTATAAAATTTTGAACAATAGAGTCCTAGAGTTAGTAGAAGAAAAAGACAAATGAATGTTTATTTCTCATATTGGTGGGACCCCCCTGGGAAAAAAGAATTTAGTGCTCTAAAGTACACTCCTAAACAAAGCGGAAAGTGGGAAAATCTCACAGTTGTTGATGACCTACAGTCAGCAGATGTTGTGGTTGTTTTTGATGTTTGTTGTGCCTCTGAGAGAGAATATCTTTTATCTGGAAAGACAAATAAAAAAATACTTTGGTTTACCAGAGAACCACCCGACATTCACCCTGGTAATCTTACAAGAGAGAAAGAATTCCGCAATGAACTAGAAAGCCGAGGGATAGAGTTTTATGATTACCTATCAGACGAGATCCCGCTATTATCGACTTGGCATGTTCACGGTGATTATGACTACTATTCAGCACTTGATTACCAAAACAAAAGTAAATTATTATCTACCATTATTTCACATAAGTCAACTAATGACCCAGATATAATCAAAGCCGTCTCACAAGGGGTATCTCAAGAAGAGTTTAACAGTGGCTTGGAACATTTCCTGCATAAGTTAGTGCAGAGTTTCTCACAAGAAAACTCTCAAGGCAGAGGATACAGTGCTAGAAAACTAATCATGACAAAGGCTATTATAGAAAGTGCTGGGTTAGACGTTTTTGGTAGAATCAACGATACTGCTTTAGCCAAAAGTTTAGCATCTTATTCAGATGAGATAAAAACTTGTTTTCTTGGGTCAGTAAACCCAAGCGAAAAATATACAGCTTATAGAGACTATCACTATTCTCTAGTATTTGAGAACAGTTCTCATTTGAATTATTTCAGCGAAAAAATAAATGATTCTTTTTTAGAGTGGACAATGCCAGTTTACTGGGGATGTAAAAACATAGAAGACTATTTCCCCAAGGAGGCTTTAATAAAAATAGAGAAAGATGATATATTAGATCCAGGTGGGTTTATATCGAAACTCAACGCACTAAAAAATCCTTCAAAGTTAAAAATGTAGGCTATTAAAGAAAGTAGAGATCTTATCTTAAAAAAATATAACCTAATGGCGCAAATAAAAGATCGCGTATAAACATGGAAAAGATATACTCAAAAGTTTCTCCGGGTGTGTTGTTGCATATTGTATCTCGTAAAGAAGAGATCAATACTTCAAGAACAGACATATCTCCAGAAGATGAATATTTGCAACTTTCTTCTTTTATTTTGGAAAAAGGTAAAACGTTTCGACCTCACAAGCATATAATATTTGAAAAAACAACAGATATAGCCCAAGAATCATGGGTAGTCTTAGACGGATCAGTTCGGGTCATTTTTTATGATTTGAATGATGAAATTATTGCGGAAAGAGATTTGAACCAAGGCGATGTCTCTTTGACGTTCAGAGGCGGTCACAATTATCTTATCTTGTCTGATACAGCTACTATCTATGAATTTAAGACTGGTCCTTATCTAGGACAAGAATATGATAAGGTTTTTATTGATGAGTGAAATAAAGATAAACATGGGCTGTGGCTGGAGAAACTTTGGACCTGATTGGGTTCACATCGACGCCGGGGATTATGATCATTTAGATTATAAATCAATTACAAATCTCGACCAATATAAAGATGAGACAGTGGACTTAATTTATGCATCTCACGTAATTGAGTACTTTGATCGGGAAGAGGTTGTTTCACTATTAAAAGAGTGGAACAGGGTTCTTAAAAAAGGAGGCACTTTAAGGATTGCTGTTCCTGATTTTGAGACTTTAACTTGGTTGTATCGGGAAGACAAAATAGAACTAAAGCATATGCTCGGACCTTTGTACGGTAAAATGAAAATGGGAGACCAAACAATATATCATAAAACAACTTACGATATAAAGTCTCTGACAACAGTATTAGAAAGTGCAGGCTTTAAAAACATTAAAAGATACAGGTGGACCGAGACTGAGCACGCCAATCATGACGATCATTCGCAGGCATATATCCCACACATGGACAAAGAGAATGGTTATCTAATCAGTTTGAATGTTGAAGGAATAAAATAGTGTTTGAAGTGGTTTCTAAATTTGAAGATGAGATAGCTAATTTTTTTGGCGCTCCCTATGCCGTAGCAGTTGATTGTTGCACACATGGAATAGAGTTGTGTCTAAGGTATCAAAATATACAAGAAATAATAGTACCTAAAAGAACATACCTTTCAGTCCCAATGTTAGCAAATAAGTTGAACATAGGTTTGGATTGGAAAGATGAAAACTGGAAAGACTTCTATTATATCGGAAACACCAATATTATTGATGCAGCAGTTCTATGGAGAAAAGACAGCTACATCCCAGGAACATATATGTGTGTTAGTTTCCAATTCAAAAAACATCTAAGCTTGGGTCGAGGTGGAATTATTTTAACGGATAATAAAAAAGCGGCTAGAATATTAAAGAAGATGAGTTATGACGGAAGAGAATTGGATGGAACCCCTTGGGTAGAGCAAAATATTGACACAATAGGGTATCACTATTATATGACTCCAGAAACTGCCCAAAAAGGACTGGATAAACTACCAGAGGCTATTAACACAAAACCAAGGCAATGGGTAATAACTGATTGGTCTGATCTAACAACTATGGATTGTTTTAAAAAGGGAAATAATAATGACTAAAAAAGCTTTAATTACTGGGATATCTGGACAAGATGGTAGTTATCTATCTGAATATCTTCTTTCGTTAGGGTATGAAGTTCACGGTATAGTGCGTAGAAATTCTGTAGCCGAAAACCAAACTCAAAGACTTCATCATCTAAACGGAGCAATACAGACTTACTATGGTGATATGACCGATATTTTATCGCTACAAAAAATATTTAGCCAAGTAAAGCCAGATGAGGTCTATAATTTGGCGGCGATGAGTCATGTTAGGGTTAGTTTTGATGTTCCTCATTTTACAATTAACACTAATGGTCTTGGTGTCTTGAACGTATTAGAGACTTATAGGACACACGCTCCCGATGCAAAATACTATCAAGCCAGTTCTTCTGAAATGTTTGGTAATACGGTTGATGATGACGGAGTACAGAGATTAACAACCCCAATGAACCCAACAAGTCCGTATGGCTGTGCCAAGCTTTTAGGCTTTCATCTGACAAAACACTACAGAAACGCCTACAAATTACATGCTTGTAATGGAATTTTGTTTAATCATGAATCACCTCGTAGGGGAAGTAATTTTGTTACTAACAAGGTTGTCAAGACAGCCGTAGAAATCAAGAAAGGTCTTAAAGACAAGCTTGAGTTAGGAAACTTAGATTCAAGCAGGGACTGGGGTCATTCAAGAGATTACGTTCGTGCCATGCACATGATTGTCAATCATGAAACTCCTGAAGAATTTATTGTAGCAACTGGCGAAACTAGAACTGTTAGAGATTTGTGCGAGATTACATTTAATTGTTTGGATCTGAATTACGAAGATTATGTCGTACAAAACCCAAAATATATGCGACCAGAAGAGCTAAGATATCTCAAGGGTGATGCATCCAAGGCTAGAGAAGTCCTTGGGTGGAAGCCAGAATATAACTTTGAATCCATGATCGAGGAAATGGTCGGTCATTGGATGGAAACAATTTAAAGGAGAAAAAAATGAAACTATCTAGCCAAGCAGTAAATTGTCTACTTATAACTCTTCAAAAATGTTTAGCTGAACAAGAGGACATCACAGGGCTGCTGAATGACTGGGATCTGACAGTAAAAGATGACGAAGTTTTTGTTGTAAATCCCCCAACATATAACCCAGGCTTTGTAGTAGAAGAATAAACAATGCCATTGTATGACTATCGATGTAAAATTTGCGAAAATGTGTTTTCATACAGACATTCTCACAAAGAGTTGATGGTTGAGTGCGAATCTTGTGAGAAAGAAACTTTAGAAAAAGTTTTTGGTTATACAAGCAACTTTGTAAAAAAAGCACAAAAAAGTAAGAATGCCAGAGTATCTGTAGAGCAAGAGATCGAAAGAGTTCGGGATGAATTACAAAAAGACAAAGATAGGTTAAAAAATAGATGACAATTATACTATCTGTCTTGTTGGTTCTAAGTGTTGCGTTGAACATATCGCTTGTTTGGTACCTAAGGCAACTAGCAGAGAACTATTCAGAAATGAATGGGGAGATCTTGTCTGTTCGGGCTGATACTGAAAATATGCTAGATCATATGGAAAAAGTCTATAATATGGATAGGATCTATGGTGATTCTACCATAGAAGGATTACTAGCACATATGAAAGATTTTGGAGAAACTCTTCAAGCTTTTACACAAAGATTTACCCTAACTTTAGAAGATGAAGAGAATGAAGAAGAAATCGACTAAAACACATTACTTCACAAAAGATACAGAGCAGGCAATAATTGATTATTGCATGACTGACAACCAGGCGATTAGAACACAACTATACATTGAACATATACAGCCTGCGTTTGAAGAGTTAGTTAATAAGATTGTTTATACTTATAAATTTACATCTTTAGAAAACATAGACTCGTTAAAAGATGAGTGTAAAATTTGGCTTACAACTATCCTAGGCAAGTTTGATGCCTCTAAGGGCACAAAAGCTTTTTCTTATTTTTCAGTAGTCACCAAAAACTGGTTCACGCACAAAGCTAAAAAACAAACACAAAAAAACAAAAGAGAAGTAAATTATGACTCTATGGTCCGTGAGGTCGAAGCGATTTCAAGCGCCAATGGAGAGTATGATACTATACTTGATGAAGTTGAATCAAAACAGTTTTGGGAACTCCTTCTAAAGGAGACCGAAAGCTGGAAAAGCCTAAACCTTAAAGAGAATGAAAAAAAGGTATTAGATGCTGTTTTGATACTGTTAAACAACATTGATCAGATTGAGATCTTCAATAAAAAAGCGATATATTTGTATCTTAGAGAAATAACAGGTCTCAACACTAAACAAATCGTAAGCTGCCTCAACAAAATGCGAGTTAGATTTCGTCATTTCAAAAGAAAATGGAATGAAGGAGAAATAAAATAATAGCCTACTTAAGGTATATGAGGGGTTTAAATGATAAAAAAAGACTTAGATGCCTTAATTGAGCAAACATTAGACAATATCAAAAGCGACAGAGAAGAAACTGAATACTTCTTAGAAAATTTAAAAGAGTATATGAAAGTTTCCTCTGAGAGATTCCATGATGCTGGAACCACTGCTGCCAAGTTTCTAGAAACCTTACAAAGAAGCAATGAACAGTTGGTTAAGTGAGCTACCCTTGTGGATAAAAAGGACTCTCACAAACTCGACCAAGCACTCAGCGACAACGATAAGGAAGAACTTTTCGACATAATCAAGGGAGAATAAATGAATGACAAAGCTCCCCACAGATGATACTAATCAAACAACTGCTGATCAAAAAAAATTAAGACCTCAACGTAAAGCTCTGAAATTAGAAAGAGCATACGATCCAAGCAGTTCTGATTTTCTAGAGTCGGTTCAAAGACAGTTAATCAATTCTTATAAAACTTCAACATATGAAGGTAAAACAGAATTTAATGCTGTGGTATTAAAAAATGTTTATGTGGGAACTGTCGCCGCAGCAGCTAATGATTACGAGGTTAGAGTAAGGGCAAGAGTAGACGAACTACACAGCCATTTACCCAAGCCCAAGCAGGGGGATGAGTGCTCAATCATAGATTTATACCCTGAGTTCATTGCGGAGTCTGAGGAAGAATTAGGCGGTCAACCTATGCCAGGCGAAATAATAAGAGTAAAATTCATAGATCGCCATCAGACCTCTTTGAAATATTCAAATGGTGTTATACTTCAGCGTGGTCTGGGATCTAAAGAGGTTTTTTCTGGTATAAAAGACAGTCCTTTGTTGAAGTTTGTAAAATGCAGAGAGACAAAAAAGAAACCAGGCGTAAAGCCACCCGAGGGAGAAAAACTAGACGGAGGCAACGAGGCACCAGAAGGAGGTGCCAGACCTGGCGGAGCCAATGGACCTGGCGGTAACACTCCTGGGGAACAACCAGAAAGTGAAGGTGGAGCCCCAGAATGGTCGATACCAGGCGATCCTGCACCGGGCACCGAGGGACCAGTCGCTAGCACCGATCCACAAGACGTATTAGAAAGAGAGCGGGCTAGGAAAAAATCTGAAGCTGAAATTAAGTGTGATAAAGAATATTTGCTTGGTCTTGTTAGGGAAAAAATTGACAGACCTGCACAAATAGAATCACCACAAGAACTTCTCGATAAGATCAAGGAACTTGTTCCGTGGGGCACTGCCGCCGACGGCGGACTTGACACAATTGAAAAAATTGCAAAATTACACCCGCTTATTCGCCTAAAAGTTGCAGAAATATTTAATGAACTAAGTGAAGAATATGGCATAAAGCTTGTCATTACTGGTAAAAAACCATACAGAACAACAGCAGAATCCAGAAGAATTGCAAGACAAAACAACAAGTGGGCAAAAACCAATGAAGGTGGATCATGGCACAACTATGGTTTTGCATTTGACTGTGTAGAACACTTTGATAAGTCTGCATATTACTTAACAGCACGACTTAAATTCAGAAATTCACCCGCAGGTCAGCGCCCCGGCGCTGTTTTTAAGCCACCCGCAAAAGAATTCATGTCCCATGGACCAGATGGAAAATGGAAAGACTCCCCGGTTGTTAGGTTGTTTAAACGTGCATCTTTCCCGTTTGAGTGGGGTGGAGACTGGGACCCAAGAGTCTTTGGCAGAGGAGGAGATTGGATTCATTTTGATGCACGGCATATCTTAAGATCATATGGTATTACATCAATAGACCAAGTCAAGGAGATGGTGATTATCTCCGAAAATGTTGACGAAGAGGGGTATATAAAACTAACAAACATACCTCCCGCAGAGGAATAAGACAAAATGTCCGACTACAAGATACCATTAAATCAAGGCAGAAATAATCTTCCAAGAAAGAAGATAAATCAGTTATCACAGAATAACAATCTGCGCCAAGAAAATAATGGAGTCTTTAATCAAAAGACTTTTGAGGCAATAACAAAATACAACGGAACACCTGCGGAAAAAATAATCCAAGGGCTCACGAACCAGTATATAATACTAGGTCAAGATAGAATTAGGGGCGTAGATTCAGGGTATGGCGGACAAGGCTCTACACAAGCTTCTTGTATTGATATCGTAGCTGGTTTTGGCGGAGTTATGGGAAGAGGGGAGGATGATGATGGATTTCCTCTCTATACAGATAAAAGCCCTGAGGTTGATGCCGCTAGAATATACATTTCTCAAAAATCAAACATTGATGATTATTTCTATTTGCCGGACGGAGAAAATGGTCGATCCTACGGAAAGTCAGCAATTGCTATAAAGGCGGATGATGTCAGAGTGGTCGCCCGTAGTGGCATTAAGTTAGTTACAGGGACAGATACACATGATATGGGACCAGGCATCCCAAATGATACAAAATATGGTATTGATTTGATTGGCGGCAGCGGCGATTCTGAATTGGAGCCCATAGTGAAAGCAGAAAAGCTAAAAGCAACACTAGGCAATTTATCAGAACTTATTTTAGACTTAGCTGGAATCATATGGTTGATAACGCTATCGCAACAAGCAACAAATAATCTTGTGGGTAATCATGTTCATCCACCCCCAACTCCTCAAACTCCGTTTATTCCTCCATCTCCGACTACGGATTTAGCTGCATCGTTAATAAACAAGAGTTTAGATTCTGTAGCAGAAGATGTAACTACGTACATGAAAAATATTTTAGCTTGGGAGGTCAATTCGCTGGACGAATTAGGCGAAGATTATTTCGGCAGCCCAGATAATTACACTAGTTAGAAGTTATAAGATGAAAATCTCCAGAAGACAAAAAGAAATAGTAAATCCTTTTCCCGAACAGTTTACTGATGCGGTTAATGCTGGTGTATCTACTGGCGGAAGAAATGGAAACTATGATTACGAGAGCGAGAGAAACAAATGGATCATAGAAGGGATACAAGACAGTTATCTCAACTATGGAACTTTCCCATCTATTGGGAAAAGATTAAGCATAATTGGACCAATCCAAGAAGGCGATAACGTTATAACAATTGCCGACGCTATGGCATATTGTGCTCTTTATCCTCAAAACGCCACAGTTGATAAATCCTTATCAGCGTTAACTTCTGGAGACCCAGTATATAACCCAGGTGTGGACCCATTGATTATAACAAGGGTTTCTGAAGAAGAATCGCAAAATCAACTTGTTAAGATGCTTAAGAGTCTCGACGAGGTAGACTCTCTGTATAAGTTTATAACGCCTAGTGCTCCTGAAAGCCTGACGGCTGAACTATCCTTTTTGGACAAAGAACCAACCCAAGGGTTGAAAAATTTATCGGGCGACAGGCAGGAATTACTGTATAACGCTCTTACTTCTAGAATGACTGTTGTTAATAAACAAGAAAATACTCTTAGAACAAAAGCAATTAGGCAGTCGCTAGGCAATAATCCCGAAGGACCTCTTATTGCTCCTCCGCCAGACTATTACCCACTATCTGAGGAGCGTTATACAGTAATTCCTGCCTGTCGCCCGATAAATTTTTCAACCCTTGGGTTGGTTCTTTGTCCAAAAAGGATAGTTCACTATTATAATCCTAGGGATAGGAACGTTTATTTTCTTTTTAGAACCTCAACTCGTGATGCATCTGCGTATGATTTGAGCAGCGCCGAAGCAGACTCACAGGATGTCAATGCTCGTTTTAACACTTTTAGGGAACAAGCATTAAGAAACATATATGACTTTTGTGAGAAAACGCTCGAAGAAGATGATATCCAGACTTTGTCCGAAAATTTGATAATTGATACAAATTACGGTGACACATATCGCCCTACTCCACCACTTGGGTATACTGTCTGGATTTTGGCTGCCAGGATCCCTATAACGTACTTAGCAACTCAGGAAGATGTTTCACCAGAGATAGAATATGGTCCAAAAGACTCTGGATCCAGCCGTCTGGCAATCACTAAGAATGTGATAGAAAAACTAGAGCCTCTCAATAGTGTCGTTTTTACTTATGAACAAATGAAGCGGTACGTTAGGAACACTTTAGATGTTTTAAGATTTTACGATAATAAATTAATTGAGGATGGGATAGATTTTCAGTCCCTATCTGGACTAAGACTATAGAACGAGATCATAAGACTCTCACAGATCATAAACCTAACCGACGCTCTTTTTGAGTCAAATGGAATCTTCTTGGAAGATTCTGATGTCTTAGAGTTTAGGTTTGATGAGAATTTTAACGTATTGTTTTACGGGATAAATGGAACAGTTTACTTCAAAGGAATAGGAAGAGACCCTGAAACTCTTGAACTGCCTCCTGAGCAACTAACTGAGCTTCTAAATGAAAGAAAGCCCATATCTAGTGCGTACCTGAACTATTTTGAATCAACAACCTCAACTACCATGGGGTATCTTTTTAATTCTCCAAATATTTCTGCTCTCTCGATAAGACTCGGTTCAGGTGAGCTTCCGCCTTGGACTGAGTTTCTACCAAAGTATACTTATCCCAATCCGAACGCAAACTCATTCTTGGCACAAGGTATTGAAAGAGCCTTTGGAAATAAGGGTAAGTCTACAA
>BCSF01000760.1_pt1 | contig 11733 bp, 15 predicted proteins | sample 1016431 | NCBI WGS metagenome assembly BCSF01 (sample SAMD00045685;SAMD00045686;SAMD00045687;SAMD00045688;SAMD00045689;SAMD00045690;SAMD00045691;SAMD00045692;SAMD00045684;SAMD00045690;SAMD00045691;SAMD00045692;SAMD00045684;SAMD00045685;SAMD00045686;SAMD00045687;SAMD00045688;SAMD00045689, study...
GCAAAAGGAAGCGCAGCAAAGTCTGCAAGTGGTGCAGCGATGTCAAAATATGATGTCGAAGTAGAAGCTAGACTCAAAGCACTTGAAGCAAAGGTTGCAGCACTGGAATCCAGTGATAAAGCACAACAAGAAGTTGATGCAAGGTTTCTAGCACTTGAACAAAAAGTTCAACAGCTCTGGAACTAATAGGTTTCTTGCTTATCCTAAAAGCAAGTGGTGCGGATGGGTAACTCCCGCCCTGTTTCTTGCTTCAGGATAAAGAGCAAGTGGCGTGCATGAAAGACCTTATAGAGACCCTTGACATCAAGGGTCTTTTTTTGTATGATATATAGAAAGAAACTTTTTTATTAATGTCTGAATATAAACGGACAGCACTGGTGCTTGGTGCTGGTGGATTCATTGGAAGTCATATGGTTAAACGACTTCGCGCAGAAGGATACTGGGTGCGAGGAGTTGATATTAAGCATACTGAATTTTCTCTTTCCGAAGCAAATGAATTTGTTGATGGAGATTTGCGTGATGTAGATTTTGTTCGTCGCGTTATTCAGTTTAAAGGATATCAAGGTAACTTCCTTGCAGATGTTCCTTATCAGCATATCCGTCCCTTTGATGAAATCTATCAGTTTGCTGCTGATATGGGTGGTGCAGGTTTTGTTTTCACTGGAGAAAACGATGCAGAGATCATGCATAACTCTTGTGCTATTAACCTGAATGTCCTTGAGGAAGTTCGTAAACTCAATGAGACTTTTGATGGTGAAGTGAAAGACTGGACTGAATGTAATCGTCCTAAACTGGAACAACCAACCAAGATCTTCTATAGTTCTTCGGCGTGTATGTATCCAGAGCACAATCAACTTGACCCCGATAACCCCGACTGCCGTGAAGAATCAGCATACCCAGCAGCCCCAGACTCCGAGTACGGTTGGGAAAAACTCTTCAGTGAGCGGTTGTATTTCGCTTATAATAGGAATCATGGCATTCCTGTTAGGATTGCTCGCTACCACAACATCTTCGGACCAGAAGGAACCTGGGAAGGTGGAAGAGAGAAAGCACCAGCTGCAATCTGCCGTAAAGTCGCTTACCTCCCGGAGCAGGGTGGAGCAATCGAGGTGTGGGGAGATGGCTTACAGACTCGTTCCTTCTTGTTCGTTGATGAATGCATTGAAGCGACTAGAAGGTTGATGGATAGTGACTTTATGGGTCCTGTAAATATTGGATCTGAAGAGATGGTAACCATCAATGAACTGGTAGATACCACTGCTCGTGTTGCTAATAAAGAAGTTCAGAAAATTCACCTTGACGTTTCTCACACAGGTGTTCGTGGACGTAACTCTAATAACGATTTGATTCGTGAAAAACTGGAATGGGATTATTCTCAGACTCTTGAAGAGGGTATTCGCAAAACTTACAATTGGATTTTAGAACAAACTAAAAATTGAGATATGATTAAACTTGTTATTCTTGATGTCGATGGTGTAATGACTGACGGCAAGAAGTATTATGATCGCGACGGTAATGTTGTGATGAAAAACTTCTGCGATAAAGATTGGACAGCAGTCAAACGTTTTCGTGCTATTGGAATCCCTGTTGTATTTCTGACTGGAGATCCCTTCAACGCTAAAATTCTTAGTAATAGAAACCTCCCATACGTCGTCAATCGTGGTGAAGGATTTCATAGAGATAAAGTCAACTTCTTAGATGAAATTCTTGAGAAGTATGAATGTGAAGCAGATGATGTCGTTTATCTTGGTGACGATCTGTTTGATTATGGTATAATGGAGGTTGTGGGACATCCATATTCAATGGCAGATTCTCCCGCGATGCTTCAAAATATTTCTGTTCCTCTTGCTTGCAAGGGTGGAGAGAATGCTATCATGTATCTGTTTGAAGATCTGGAGGAACTGGAGATTATTCCCCGTGTTCCTTATGATGTTGTTATGGAAAAAATCTACGAACTTGATTTGAAGGAAAAATTCTGATGAAAGATATTTCTCTTTATGGTCACTTGACGATTGATACCATTCTTGATGGTTCAAAAGAAAAAAAGACCTTGGGTTCTATGGCAAACGTCTGGAAGGCATTGCTAGAACTAGATGCGACTCTTGATATTGGTCTCTCACCTATTGATGTAGGACAGGCACTGATCTATATTGACAAACCTGCTGCTCAGAGATACTCTAAAGTTCAGTTAAGTTTGGTCGAACACCAAGCAAAAATTTTTGAATCAAAAATTCATCATCTTATTTACCTGAATGAGTTGACTAGAACTGATTTTATCCCTGCTCTGGACGGTATTATCACTGCAGACATCTGTCCTGGTAGGTCTGTCAACAAAGATCTACTCAAGCATGTAGACTACCTGTTTATCTCTGATGAGGATATTGATGGTGATCTGTCTGACTACACAGAGGCAACAAGAGGGTGGGTAATCCTGCATAGTGCCTCTGGTAGTGTGGTCTCAAATGGAAACGAAGAGTTTTTCTACAAGTTGCCAGAGGAGTTGATGCTCAAGGATGTGAATGTTCTTGGTGCAGGTGATACATTTGCCTCTTGTTTCTTGCATAAATTACTACAGAATGAAGGAGATATCCGTAGTTGGATTGAATTTGCTCATTTAAAGACGACTGAAATCATTAGGAATTCAATATGAAACCAAATATTCTTGTCCCTATGGCAGGACTTGGGAGTCGCTTCGTCAAAGAAGGATTCAAGGTTCCCAAGCAATTAATTAATATCAAAGATAAGCATCTGATTGACATCTCTCTTGATTGTTTGAATTATGAGGGATGTAATCTCATTTTTGTGGTTCGTGATGAAACAGTCTACAATCATCATATGGATGAACTTCTGCGAAAGAAGTTTGGTGATGATATCAAAGTAGTTATTCTCGATAAACTTACAGATGGATCGGTTTGTAGTTGCCTCTACGCTGAGGAATATATTGATAACGACGCTCCTCTTATTATTCATACTCTGGATATTGAGTTCAGACCCGTTTTTAATCCTCATGTTATGACGGAGATGGATGCTGATGGTTTGATTCTTACGTTCAAATCTAATTCAGCAAATTATAGTTATGCTAAACTTGGTGCTGATGGATTTGTAACAGAAACCGCAGAGAAGAAAGCGATTAGTAATAATGCATGTGTGGGGATCTACGGATTCAAAAAAGGATCTGACTTCTGCAAGTATGCACGAGACATGATCAAGCGCGATTTACGCACAAAGAATGAGTTTTACATCTCACCGCTGTACAATTTGTTTATTGAAGACAACAAACAGATCAAGACTAAATCTGTAGATAAGATGCACGTCTTTGGTACTCCCGATGAATTTCACTTTTACAAAGATAATGTCACTCGTCGTGTTGGTGATAAACCTATTGCCATTTGTTCTGATCATTCTGGCTTTGAGGCAAAAGAAATCTTCAAAGATGTTTTAGAAAAACATGGTCTGAAATATATTGACTTTGGAACGGTATTGAATCGTGATTGTGACTATCGTGACTACATTGCGTCTGCAGTAAAGTCTATCGGTGAGCGTGATTGTGACTATGGATTTGGATTCTGTCGCACAGGACAGGGTGTTAATATTTGTGCCAACAAGTATAAAGGTATTAGATCTGCTTTGATCTATGATAATTTTGCCATGGAGATGGCAATCAGACACAATTGTGCAAACTTCTTTGCTATCCCAGCAAAGGATGCAGATTATGATGTATTAGACAAGTATCTTGAGATCTGCTCTTCCAATACTTTTGATGGTGGTCGTCATCAGATTCGTATTCAGGAGTTAGAGAAGTGAAACTAGCAAATATTGATGACTTCAAAGCTGGATGGTTTGTAGGAGACTTTGAACCATCTATTTTTAAGAATCCATTCTTTGAAGTAGCGCATCATAAGCATAAAAAAGGATGTGAAACTTTCCCTCATTATCACAAAGTTACTAATGAATTGAATTACATTGTGAGTGGTGAACTCATGGTGTCTGGTAAACACATGAAAGCAGGTGATATGTGGATATACGAACCTAATGAGGTCTCTGATGTTGAGTTTATTGCAGACTCTGAATTGATTATAGTAAGATGGCCATCGATTCCCTCAGACAAATATCCGGCATGAAACTGATTGCACACAGAGGAAATATTAATGGTCCTAATCCAGAGACTGAGAATACCGTCAATCAAATTGATAAGTGTATTGAAGAGGGTTATGATGTAGAGATTGATTTGTGGTATAATATTACCACGCAAACCTTTTGGTTAGGTCATGATCATCCAAAAGAGATCATAACCTTCTATGAATTAGCAAAAAGATCTCAATATTTGTGGGTTCACTGCAAAGATATTACTACTCTTGACTTCATGAGTCGCACATCTTTCAACTTTTTTTGGCATCAAAAAGACGATTATACGCTTACAAGCAAAGGTCACATCTGGTCTTACCCAGGAAAGACATATACCCCCTCCACAGTTGTGGTTATGCCTGAGGAAGTTGACATGAACTGGGATGTTCTAAAAGTTACTCATTGTCATGGTGTTTGTTCCGATTATGTATCAAAATTAAAATGACTTCTACAATTGTTCCCGCTCTCAAAGAGCTCAAAAAATTTGATAAAGTAAATGTAGTGGACGTAGGTGCTGCTAGAGCATCATTTTTGGTTGAATTAGATAAACTTGTTGACCTGAGCAAAGTATTTGCTGTAGGAATTGACCCAATCAGTCATGGTATTGAAGGTCATTATGATAAGTTTTATCATGCATGTGTCGATAATGTAGACACTCCTAAGACTCAAATGTTCTATAAGAACAGGAGTGACGATCAAGCATCATCTTTGTACTCTACAATCGGAGAACAAGTTGGTGAGATTGATATTCTCAATCTTAATAGTATTATCAACGATGATATTCCCGATGATACTATTCACTTTATCAAAATTGATGCAGAGGGAAAAGATTTGCATATTGTCAAGTCCCTTTCTGAGGAAGTTCTTGCAAGAACTAAGTTCATTGCTATCGAATGCCCGCACGATAGGGCAAGATATGATGGTGAATCCACCAAAGATGAGTGTATTCAGTATTTTGATACAATCGGATTTGATGTATTCTTCTGTCATGACACTAATAATGGATCAGGTATTAGTGATGTTGTCTTTATTAATCGCAACAACTCATGAAAGTAGCACTCTGTCTGTCGGGTCAACCAAGGGTAGTTGATATTGGATATCAGAAACTTAGTCAAGCAATTTTGCAGCACAATGATGTTGATGTGTTCATCCACACCTGGTTTGACCCAGAAAATTTGAGCACACAATCAGTAATTCCGGGTAGAGAGTCACATACATTGGACTCTTTGGCAATTGAAAAGTTGCAACGTTACTATCAACCTAAAAAGATCTTGGTTGAAAAACCTAAAAGTTGGAAAAGATCTTATGGTTTCCCGGACAAATGCTTCACAAATGCATGGACATGGGCACTTGAAGTTCAGGGAGGACTGGATGTAGCAAAGGAATATATCAACAATACTACCCACAGCATGTTTTACAGCATGATGATGGCAAATCTGATCAAGGAGCAATATTCAGCAGAGACCGGGGTAGAGTATGATCTGGTGATTAGAAATAGGATTGACTACTCTCCTCACGTCGTGCTAAACTTGAATGATATTAGTATTGATGACGACACTTTGGTGTATCAAGACCTCAACCAACCTGATGGAATGATTAGTGATTGGTTTGGAATGGGAACAACAAATACAATGAATGTATTTTGTGGAGTATACAATCAAATTGGTCAATTAATTAGACAATCCAGTGAAGTTGATGGTTTTTGGTGCAACGAACTTCTACTGAAACACCACATTGAAAATAACAAAATCAAAAGAGCACCAGTAGATTTTCAAGTTCATTTCTGATATGAAAACAGTATTTGCAAAAGCACCACTTAGACTTGCCATGGCAGGAGGTGGCACTGATTTGTTACCATATTGGAGACATTATGGTGGTGTCGTTCTAAACGGAACCATTGATCAGTATGCATATTGCAAAATTGAACCATATCATGAGTGGTTGTTTCAGAGTGTTGATTTGAACGATGCTGAGGGATATTTTCCTTTAGATGAAAAGTATGTTGACACTAAGATGAAACTGCTTATCAATACCTATCAATATCTTACAAAGGGTATTGAGAGACATCCTGTAAAGATCACCACTTATGTTGAGGCACCTCCAGGTAGTGGTCTTGGTAGTTCTAGTGCTCTCGTTGTAGCACTTATATCTGCTATTGCAGAGTATTATAGTATTCCTCTTGGTGAATATGATATCGCTGAATATGCTGTAGAGATTGAAAGAAACATTTGTAATCTTCCTGGCGGTAAGCAAGATCAATTTGCTGCCGCTTTTGGTGGTTTCAACTTTATTGAGTTCTTACCTGATGGCAGAACCATTGTCAATCCGCTGAGATTGAATTTCAAAACACAAAATATGCTAGAGTTGAGCACGGTTCTATATTATGTTGGTAAACCCAGAATGAGTGAGAGAGTTATTGAGAATACAGCACAAAATCTTCTCAATAACGATGAAGCAACCCTGCAAGCAACCCATAGAATTAAGTCTGCTGCGATAGAATACAAGAGAAGTCTTCTTCTAGGTGACGTTGACAAGATTTGTGAGACCATGAACACGTATTGGAAGAATAAAATTCAAACAAATGAAAAAGTCGTTTCGCCTGAGTTGCTAGATAGTTATGAGTTTGCTTTGAAAAACGGAGCAAAGGCTGCTAAAATATCTGGTGCTGGTGGCGGTGGTCACATGATTCTCTTTACAGATTTTGAAAGGAGACATCAACTTATCAGTGCTCTCAAAGAAAGGAATGTGGGCAGAGTAGTTCCTTTCAAGTTCGTTAAACATGGAGTTGACGTATGGCGGGTGTAGAATTTCATCCTAAAGGATGGGGATATGAAAAATGGTTGGTGAATAAGGAGGAATACTGTGGTAAACTCCTTTATTTTGTCAAGGGAAAGAGGTGCTCTTGGCATTATCATAAACTTAAAGATGAAACATTTTACATTCACAAGGGAATGATTGAATTATTTTATTCATATGGCGATTACTTTGATCTAGCAGAAAAAATATTTTTATCTGAAGGTGATACTTTTCACATTCCAGTTGGGCTCAGACATCAAATGGTAGCTCATAGAGACACTGAACTTTTTGAATTTTCCACGCAACATTTTGACGATGATAGTTACAGAATTACACCAGGGGACTAAGTTATATCTTTTAGTTGGTGGTCGTGGCACACGGTTAGCATCTATTACAAAGGGAAAACCGAAACCTTTGGTTGATGTTCATCATAGGTCTTTCCTTGATTACGTCCTAGAAAATCTTTCTGGATTTTCAATTACTTTGGTATGCTCAGATCTAAACTATGACGAGTTTGTTCAATATGAAAAGCATGGTATTGAAGTATTCAATGAAGGGTCACCATCTGGAACTGCTGGATTCTTAAGTAAAATAGATTTACCAGAATCTTTTTATGTGATGATTGGTGTTACATTTGTTGCTGGAGATTTGAGTCTGGATGTTGATGAGGCAACTATTTTTGTAGCAGAAGAAGAGGTGACTCATGACGTTGGATATATTAGAGGGAAGAATGGTAAGGTCGTCTCTTTTGTAGAAAAGAATCCTGATGCATCTGGCAAAGAACTTGTTAGTCTTGGCATCTACAAATTGTTTAAGAAAGATTTAGATATTCCAAAAAAATTGCCAATCAGCATGGAATATGATATATTGCCAGAGATAGACGTTTCTTACAAAATCTTAAAGACACGTAGATTTGACATCGGAACACCCGACAGACTAAAAACATTTCAGGATTACATATGTTAAAGATTATCGGTGCCACTGGTAATGTTGGCAAAAGACTTTTGGAAAAATCTCTTGACGTTTGGCATGATGATGTAGAAGCAATCGCTACTCGTCTTGACAAAGATGAATTAGAGTATGATTTTGCCTCTCTAGGTCATGATGATGTCATCGCATTTTGCGCTGCCATCTCTGAACCCTCAGTGTGCTCCAATAATCCTGAACTGGCTAGAAAAGTAAACGTAATAAAAACCATTGAGTTTATCGAAAAATCCACTCAAAGAGGGGCAAGAGTTGTTTTTCTATCAAGTGATGCTGTATATGGTAACGTTGATAATCAATTTGACGAGCAGTGGCAAAAGAACCCTGTGGGTGTATATGGTAAAATGAAATCTGAAGTTGAAGAATATTTCAAAGGCAATGGATTAGTCAAAGTTCTTAGATCATCATTTAATTTCTTCAAAGAGGATAGATTTACCTCATATCTTGAGAAATGCTCATCAACTGGTGAAGTTGCTGAGATTTTTTCTCCTTTTGAAAGGTCTGTTATTCATCGTGATGATACTGTTGATGCTATTCTTAGTCTCTCCAGAAACTGGGATGGTCCTCAATTTATAAATTGTGGAGGACCTAAGACTGTTTGTAGATCGGAATTTGCACAAATCCTCAAGGAAGAGGTATTTCCTGATCTTGAATTTGAAGTTGTTAGACCTCCTGAAAGTTTCTACCGAGATAGACCCTCGACTGTTTCTATGATGTCACATCCATTGATTAATGTTTTAGGAAGACCTCAAAGATCACTCAGAGAGGCAGTATGCATGGAATTTAGCAAATGAAAAAGGTTTTGATCACCGGAATCACAGGTCAAGTTGGTTCTCAATTAGCAGATTATATTCTCAATAACACTGACTATGAAGTAGTTGGTATGATGCGGTGGCAAGAACCGCTTGATAACATCTACCATTTGACAGATCGCATCAATAAGAAAGATAAAATCAGTATTTACTATGCTGATTTGAATGATGGTATGTCTATTAGGAGAATGATTGAGGAAGTCAAACCTGATTACATTTCACATCTTGCTGCACAGTCATATCCAAAGACATCGTTTGATATTCCTATTGAAACCCTGCAGACAAACATTATTGGAACTGCTAATTTACTGGAGGCAATCCGTCAGACGCCAAAGTATGACCCTGTAGTGCATGTTTGTTCTTCCAGTGAGGTTTATGGTCGCGCACCTGTCGGCGTAACCTTGTCAGAGGACACACCCATGCATGGTGCAAGTCCTTATAGTATTAGTAAAATAGGCACAGACTACCTTGGTAGGTTTTACGGTGAGGCATATGGTATCAAAACATTCATGACTCGTATGGGAACTCACACAGGACCCAGAAGGAGTGATGTATTTTTTGAAAGTACAGTTGCCAAACAGATTGCTCTGATCGAAGCAGGATATCAAGAACCAATTGTGTATGTTGGAAATCTTTCCAGCACTCGTACATTTCAAGACGCAAGAGACGCTGTGAGAGCTTACTTTATGCTACTTGAAGCAAGTGCTGAAGGAAAGATTGAACCTGGTGAGTACTTCAATATCGCAGGTGAGGAGTCATATAAATTAGAAGAAGTGGTCGATCTCCTTTTGAGATTTAGCACACGAAGGGATATTGTCGTTCAGACTGATGTTAATCGTTTGCGTCCAATAGATGCAGACTATCAAATGTTTGATAATACCAAAATAAAAAATGCAATTGATTGGAAACCAGAGATCCCTACAGGTCAGATGTTCCACGATCTCCTTGATCATTGGAGAGAGCAAATTAAGAATGGACGTGTTCCACTAAACCGTTGACTTTTCATGTCGGCAATTCTATAATATAAAAAATACAATCAACTATGGACAAGAGCAATAAGATCGTTATTTGGGGTCATAAGCACTATACAGATACTGCATCATACTTTTTGGTGTGTATTTTTAGGACATTTCAAAAACTTGGGTATGATGTCTATTGGTTTGATGATAGAGATCATCCAAGTGCTAGAGAGTTTGATTATAACAATTGTATTTTCTTTATTGACAATCAATCAGGAACAGACATTAACTGCCCTGTAGTTTCTAGTGGCATCTATATTTCTTGGGATAGATTCCGTAACCTTGATAAGTATCTTGGTAACGTCAAGCGCCTCATCAACATGAGGGTTCCTGAGTTCAAGCGTCCTAACCCTGATGGTGTGCGTTTTATTGAGGCAGATAAAGGTGTTATCTATGATAAAACACCTGAAGTTCCCTATGAGGTGATGTATTTCTCTCTGGCAACAAATATTTGGCCAGAGGAAATGGAGATTGAAGATATTGATATCACCAGAGATAATGCGTATAACTTCATCGGAACTATTCACGCACCTAGACCTAATGCAGAACCTTTACATCAACAGTTTATTGAGATCGTAAAGCAAAATGGTATTACCTTCAACCACTATGACGCAGAGACTGCACATGTCCCCTCGGGTGATCGTGCTGTGGATGAGGACACTAATATTAAGTTGATGCAGAAGTCTTTCTTTGTCCCTGACTTTAGACCACAAGAGCAGAAAGACACTCTTTATGTGTCCTGTCGCGTGATGAAAGCAATTAGTTATGGTTGTCCTGTTGTATGTGATGCTCCTTATGTAAAAGACTTTATTGATAAGGAAGTCTTATGTGCTGAGACTGCACAAGAAATCTTTGATCTTGGTGTAAAGCATCAGTATGATAAGGAAAGAATGCGTCACTTGTTTGAAGTTGTCAAGCGAGATCATACATACATGAACCGCTGCAACGGAATCATCGAAATCATCAACGGTCTTTGATATGATTGGGTTTAATTATCTTGGAAAGATGGGGCAACTGGGGAACCAGATGTTCCAATACGCATCTCTTCGTGGTATTGCAAAAAATAGGGGATTCAACTTCTGTATTCCCTTTCATAATGAGGTTGTTGTAGATAGTTTGGGAAATAAACTCAAGATTGAACTTTTCAATCCTTTTGTAATGTCTAATGTGACTCAGTTGAATATTCAATTGATTGATCAAGACAGACCTAACGTGGAAGAGAGCACTTTTGCTTTTGATGAAAAACTATTCAATGAGTGCCCTGACTGGGTAAACCTTCAAGGATATTTTCAAACTGAAAAATACTTCAAAAATATTGAAGATGAGATTAGGCAAGATTTCACTTTCAAGAATGAGATTGCCTTACTGTGTAAACATCGTATGAGTGAAGTGGATCGTCCAGTTGCACTTCATATTCGTCGTGGTGATTTCATCAAGAACTCTGCAAATCATCATAATCTTGGTCTTGACTATTATGCATCTGCTCTCGAACGATTTGAAAGTGATCGAACGGTAATTATTTTTTCAGATGATCCTGATTGGTGTAAAGAACAAGAATTGTTTGAGGATGATCGCTTCTTGGTATCGGAGGGAAATGACAGTTATACTGATTTGTGTTTGATGAGTCTTTGTAGTGATTTCATCATTGCTAATTCAACATTCTCTTGGTGGGGAGCATGGTTGTCTAAGAGCATGAACAAGGTTGTGTGTGCCCCAGACCCTAACAAATGGTTTGGTCCAAACAACGCTCACCTAGATGCCTCTGATATAATGTTAGAAGACTGGACTATTATTAAATGATATATGTAACTGGTGCTAACGGTCTAGTTGGTAGTAGATTATGCGCTTGTCTTGGTGACTATGATGTCACCAAGATTTCTTATAGGGATGAAGTACCAGATGTTTTTGAATCTCATGAAAAGTCTTTTCTGATTCATCTTGGTTGGTCATCCACGACAAGAGCAAAAGATAAATCCATACAAAAAGATGTAATCAAC
>BCSF01000762.1_pt1 | contig 11706 bp, 15 predicted proteins | sample 1016431 | NCBI WGS metagenome assembly BCSF01 (sample SAMD00045685;SAMD00045686;SAMD00045687;SAMD00045688;SAMD00045689;SAMD00045690;SAMD00045691;SAMD00045692;SAMD00045684;SAMD00045690;SAMD00045691;SAMD00045692;SAMD00045684;SAMD00045685;SAMD00045686;SAMD00045687;SAMD00045688;SAMD00045689, study...
GCCGCGATCCGTGCCAGCCTGGGTCGCACCAGCCAGCAAGCAGGTGATTAAGACCAGATCGTGCGCGGCTTGACTTGAGTACAAATTGGCAGCTGATGTCGTCGGGGATGTTAAACAGCTCAAGTGTCTCAGCCAAGCAAAATTCACCCGGCTGCAGCATGAACGGGTCATCCTCTGTTCTGCCTGAAATGTCAACGCGGATCAGCTCAGGGTCACAGATGTTTTCAACCATCAGGTAGAGACCTAGGCGCAAGTCAAGGCTGGCTGGGTTCAGCAACTCTGCGTCAAACGGGACGACCATCTGGCTTTTTTGACACCTTGCCTTGATCTCCCAGTCACACAGAACCGACATTCGTTGTTTTTAAGTGCAACCTATTGTGCCTCGACAAATATGGCCCAGCCGCTCCTGGGGCCATTGACTTGCCAACGTTGATGAAATGCAGCTTGCCGCACGCTGACGCGATAGCCAGACAGCGCAGGGTTGTGGGAACCCCTTTCAATATCTGGCAGGCCAAGCGGATCGCTCATCAGCCAACTCGCGTCGTTGCTGTATCGCCCGCTGTAGCCGTGAATGACAGACCAGTGTCCGCAAGCTTCACTGCCGCACATCGGCGGTTCACCGCGCAGCATGTCACCTCGGTGATACCAACCGGCCATCACGATGACGCCCGCGTCAATGGCCTCCATCACGTCTTCTGCATCAGCATTGTCAACAAAACGAACCTGCAGGCCCAGGCTCGTCAGTGCTTTGACGTGAGCGTAAACAGAGGTTGTGTCGCCGTATCGCTCCCTTATCTGTTCGTACTCCTCTTGCGTGGCGATTTTTTTGAAATAAGCCGCCGCCATCGCCCCAGACGAGGTGAAGCACTTACGTTCACCGCCGGGAAGGTCTAGTTGTCGGAAATAGCGAGGCAAGTACACCTCCTGGTCAATGCCGCTGGCCTTCCACGCCTGAAACCATTCAGCGTCTTCAGACAATAATTCTGCGGGCATGGCCTCCTCTAGCTGCTTGATGGCAGCCATGCGATGCGGAACATCCGGTTTGTACCATTCAAAAAATGGAAGCAGCGACAGCACGGATGTGACCGCTAGAGCTGGCCTGATCTTGCTTGATCGCAAGTGGCTACGCCAGAGCTGTATCCAGCGATGAAGATGACCATCGAACCGCAGAGCAACAGCGTTACCGCGCCGCCTGCAATGAACCAACCAGTCGCTGAGAACGCGGATAGCTTCACTTCTCAACACGAGTGTCAGGCAGAAGCATTTCACGCACATGCTTGACCGCCAAGTCATCCAGATCGTTATCAGTGCGTGCGACGATCTTCTCCAGCATCGCCACAATCAATTCTTTGAACGCTCTTGATTTCCACATGGTCATCAAGATCGGTTTGAGAATTAAAAGCATGGGACTGCTTTGAACTTCACCAATACCTTAGTTCCGATTGCTGTGGCCTTCCAATCGGGCCACTGACTGCTCAAGATTTGCCAGTCGCGCAAAAATCTCTTGGTCGCGAGTCCTGATGTCTGCGTGGAGAACATCAAGCCGACTGGCTAAGTTGTCGACGGCGGTGGTTAGTCGTATTAACGAGTCCCGCCCTTGCTGGCTTTGACGGCTCATGCCGGTCAGCCCGGCAGACGCGACGCCGACAGACGCCCCAGCGACAGCAGCCCAGACTTCAACCACCATCTGACCCTTAGCGTCAAACCATCATGGCAGAAACCAAGGAAGCGCAAGGCCAAGAACAAGAGGATCAGGGCCATGGCTGGCTCGGCGATCTCGTCCGCATCACGATCATGCTCTGGGCCATGGGCATCATCACGGCCAACTATTTGGGTTACTTCAAAGGCTCCATTGATGTGACTTTCTCGGCCTCGCTGCTCGCCTCAACTGCTAGCACCTACGGTTTGACAATGAATAGAACAGGGAAGAAGAAAGAAGAGAAGAGCGTTATCGTTGACAACAAGGACACCAAAGCTGGCATCAAATGACCCGCGCACTTTTGGTATTGGGGATCACTTTGGCAGCTGCATTGCCTGCTCGTGCTGATCTCACCCACCGAATCAGTAGCAGCGTTCAACTCGATGTCGGGGGTGCTTCAACCCGTGCTGTTCGCGTTGGCAACAGCTACAGCATCAGCGGCAGCGGGGTCGACACCACTGACGGCAGCACCGCAGGTGTTATCGGTGGCCTGGGGGCTCACACCGCTGGCGTTGGGGCATTAACCACGGTGACCGCATCTCAAAGCACCGACGGCAACGCTTTTAGCTTTTCAAACTCTTACACAATCGGGGATACGGTGCCCACGTCAGCGCCAACAGTTGGCGAGGTTCCTGCCTTTGGCGACGTTACTTCCGAGTCTGCAGGCACCGCCTCAACACTGGGAGGCACACTGACCACAGCCGGGGCCATCACTGTGACGGCAGGGGGAGCGAACACCAGCGCCATCGGGCAGGTGATCAGTGAACTGCAAAGCCGCTAGTGCGCTTTTGCTGCTCGTGGCATCACCAGCGGCAGCAGTGCCAGTGGTCCCGAATTTTTCACAGGGAGTCGTCTCGACGCACACCGAGACGAAGACCATCGTGAAAGAGAGCATCGTCTCGGAGTCACACCGCACTGGCTGGGAGTACACGGTCAGCGGCAGTGGAGTTAAACCGAGCAGCGGCACCGTGAGCCCTGCTGTTAGCGGCACAGGCTTAGATCTTGCTAATCGCAGCAGCTGGGTGCAGTCAACGCCGGGTGCTGCCTTTCAGTTCGCGGAGACGTACCAAGGCCCTGGCCTGATTGAGAAAGTGACTATTGACAGAGAAACCATCATTGAAAGCGTGACCGACTCCACCAGCACGTTCAGCCAATGAGAGCGACAGCAACTGCACTGCTGCTCGGTTTGATCTACGGCACACCTGCCGCTGCACAGGTGAGCGCAACTGCATCGCCTGTGAGCAATAGCAGTGGCTCAGTGGTCAATCAAGCTGTGCAGGTCACTCCAGGTCAATATCAAAAATTCAGCTTCGGGTCTGGGATTCAGTGTGACGGAGCAACGCTAAACATCTCTCCATTCCTGTCCGGCGTCCACTCTTTTGGCAAGCCGAACAACGAGTATTACCAGGAGCCGGTCTACGACAACAGCGACAATTACGGTCTCAAAGATCCAGAAACAGGCTTAGACGGACCAGACGGAATCCCCGACAATCCGGGCCGAGTCCTGTTTATGAAGCCAATGAGGACGGGCTATCGCAGCAACTACAGCAACAATTTCGGCATCACGGCCACTATCTCAGTGCCGCTAGATCGCCGCGCTATTAACCAGTGTCTCAAGGCGGCAGAGAAGCAAGTCGCGCTGTACGAACAAAGCCTCGCTGACAAGAGACTTAACTACGAAATGGGGCGTTTAAAAGCTTGTGCGCAGGCAATCCGGGAAGGCTATGGCTGGTCAGACAACAGTCCGTTCAAAGCCATCTGTGCTGACGTAGTTCTCAAGCCAATTCCTGTGGAAGGCCACACCCACGCCATCACTTACCCACAGCCCGACGTAAAGCCATTAGTGCGCGATTCCGATCTCGTTGCGCCAGGATCCGCTCCCGTAAAGATACCGGTTTCTCCTTTTTCAAAAGAAGCTTCTTCACGACCTTCTTCGTGATCGGCTTAGCCAGCTTTTGCAGCACTGATGCAATCGGCTTGCTCAAGATGGCTGCAGTGGTGGCAAATGCGGCAGTTACCGCAACTGATACCGTCGGGCCAACATCAGGCACATAGTTGTTGACGACTTGGCCAACAGGCACAGGATCCCAGATCTTCACGCACTTGCCGTCTTGCAGCTCATAACCCGCCAGGACTTCTGTTCCTAATTTGTTAAACGATCCGATTTCTTTCGCGCCAAAGGGTGGGCATGGCGCGCTTGGTGGCAATCTTGGACTGTCGGGACCAGGACCCGGCACATCAACAGAGGGGAGCACGGCCGGGGCTTTTGGTTCCGGCTTTTTTGTGTCTGCTTGTGGCGGCTGCACCCATGTGAAATCGCGTGGCCTGTAATCAGGCGCGTCATAGACAGGGACCGCCCCATCGCACAGCGTGACGTTGCCGCGTGGGTCATCCTCGAAGGTTTGAACACCGCTGCCCTTGCTGATTCGCGCACGCACGCATCCAGGCATTTCAATCACTGGATACTTTGCAGACGTAACCGGTGGAGCCGTTGGTAAAACAGGGGGCGGGATTGGCTGACCCACAGAGATGTCAGGCACGCCGATTCTTCGTACACCTATCTCACGAATTTGCGGCATGAAGTCAGAGCGGTTTACAGCAGGCCAGCTATGGGTTGAAGCTACCAAGCACAGAGAAGGCCCGCCGCTCGTTTACGTCTGCAGGTCTGGCAAGTCTTCAATGCTGTTTACTGACCCTGCGGCGCTACTGAAGTTTGTGCGCTGGCCTAAGTCAACACCCACAGGCCAAGCCCTGCGTGAATGGCTGGAACATTGGGATGCACCAGAAGTTGAACCACAAGCCGAAACTAAAATGGTGACGTGATTGCAGGCCCAGTCGCTTTGGGCAGCTTGGGCATCTCCGGGACGGGCACTTGCTTGAGGATTGATTCCGTCAGCTCTAGCTTCAGCTCGCTGGCGTAATTTTTGACCATTGATGGAACGCGGGTGTAAGCCACCACGCCCATCACAGCCATCGTTCCAGACATCACAAAGCCGAGAACACCGAGCAGGTGGTAGACATTTTGCATAGCAAAAAGGCCCCTGTGAAGGGGCCAAGAAACGTGTGAGGTTCCAGCTAAAAGCTAGCTCAGAACTTGTACTTGACGCCAGTCTTCAGGCCATAGCCAGCGTCGAGGCCGTCGTACTTGGCGTAAGACACTTCACCGTAAGCATCCAGCTTTTCTGACACAGGTGCAGAAACGCCAGTCTTGGCAGAGAAGCCAACAGAGGTGCTGCCTGCATCAGGCTGGAGCCAGGAAGGACCGCCTTGGATGTAAAAGGCGCCAGACTCATAGCCAACGTGACCGTCAAGAACGGCACCGCCAAAATCAGAGCCAGACCAGACACCATTCCACTCAGGATTGAGGTAGAACCCGTCGGCTTTGGCCGCAGGAGATGCCAGCACAGCTGCCGCAGAAACGACGGCACCACTCACAAGAAGAGTTTTGAGCATGAGAAAAACTATCTTTTGCCTTGGCCACGGTAAGGCTTACGGCCTTTTTTTGGGCGTGAGTGTTGACCATTTCCCTGTTTGGTCCGTTTTGGTTTACCGACAACAAAAGTGTTGCCACTTAGGGACTTGGCCATCAGTAGCCGTCAGTTGAATCCAAGTTGCGGTACTTCTCCGCCAAGCCAACAAACAAGCCGTGCTTTGGATGCGAGATCATGTCGCGGCCATCGAGGAAAAACAGCTCCTCCATCCAAAGCGTCCGGGCCTTCATCACTTCAACATCAGTCGCGCCGTAGCTGGCGGTGATCAAAGGGTCAGGCCGCTGCATCACCAGGGAACTCCAGAGCCTGAAACAGGAGTGCGCTGCACGTCGATTTGTGCCTGGAGCGCAGCTTCGATTTCAGCAACCTTGTCCGCACCACCAAGCTTGGCCTGCACAGCAGCAACTGCCCAAGATTCAGTCAGCTCTGAATATGCAGTCAGATCTGCATCATCTTCAGGCTGGTCAAGGCCAACGCTGCCGTATGCACCAGCAGAGTAGGTGCCGTCAGAGGCTGAAACCGTGTAGTGAACATTGGTCACCGCACCGGACGCCAAAAGACGATCCATGGTGCCAACGGCCCAGGTGAAAGTTGTGGTGGGTGTAGACATTGGGAAAGTCCTTGCAGGTGGATTTTAACTGCTGATTAGCAAGCCATCAGCACACAAGGTACGCAATAACTGCCATCAGCGTAAGTGGTAGAAACCGTGGTACTCGTCACTTTGGCAATGGTCTTGGAACGCACAATGTCATCATCCTGCGGTTTTGCCGTTCCATCACCAGCAGACATCAGCAGATCACCGCGTGCAACAGTTGTACCTTGTGCAATACGGATAACAAAGTCACCCGTCATCGCGCAGTAGAAATCGTTGGTGTAGGTGTCATCGTCATCGTCCCAGGCTTGAAAGACGCCAGCCACGTTGACATCACCTTCAACATCGCTGATCTTCATGCGGTTCAGCTGCTCGTTGTTCTCCTCACCCCATTCGCACATTTCATCAAGGTTGCTCAGCACAGAGCCTCGCAAGATCTCAGTACGCGCTGCTCCAGAAGCAAGTTGCGACCAACGGGTAAGGTGACCACCGTTGTAGGAAACAGTGCTGCCAGAAACTGAGATGGAGCCTTCTAGAGCGCCAGCTTGATAAAAATTAACTATGGCACCATCATTTGTATTTCTGCCAAAGTTTGTACAACTATTTCCATCTGCAGCAATGCTAATAAGTGGAGTAGGTCTTATTGTTAATCCTGCAGCTCCGCCAGCAGCTGGGTTGGCATTGGTTTGATTTCCAAAATACAAATAACCGTTCGATCCAATCCGCATCCGCTCGGTGTCACTTGCTCCGGTGTTGAACTGAAGCGCATCACCACTTGTATTGCATCTAATAGAAGCCCTTTTACTGTTGCCGCCATCTTCCCAACCAATCGCTCCTGTGTCGTTTGATGATTGAGCAAGTGTTAAGCCAAACTGAGGCGAGCTGTGACCGATGCCTACCTTGCCATCACTCGCAATACGCATCCGCTCCGTATCATTTGTCGAAAAACTCATAAACCCGTTTTCACGGAGAAGCAATGCGGCATCGTTGCCAGATGTAAGGATATTGAACCCGTTGCTTGCTCCGTTGCTGCCTGTAGTGCTATTAGTAAGAGCTAAATAACTAGCTGTTCCTGATGGAGAATGTATCTCCAGTGCATTGAAGTTAGTTCCAAAACTTGAAGGAGTGCAGCCAATACCTACACTACCTGAGCTGTCGATACGCATCCGCTCGGAAGCGTTAGCTGCAAATCTTAAAGAATCGGTACCATTGTCGTAAGTAATCTTGCCTTGCGCGACTGAATCTGTATCGCCAAAACGGAATTCACAGAACTCATTAGTTGCTGCTTTTAAGTTTTGAATTACATAACTACTGCCGTCCCCAATAGTTAAATTGTAGTCAGGCGACTTAGTTCCAATACCAACATTGCCACCGCCAGGGTTTAGGGCTAAATGTCTTGCAGTGCTGCCAGGATTATTACCCTGTTCAGACTGCAAATAGGCAATGCGTTGATTTACATCTGTGTTATGCCAAACCCCGCCAATAGTCAAACCACCAGAATTGGTTGATGAAGCGGTACTTGCAAAAAATCTTGCAATATCTACTTCGGTTCCTACCGATTGACCACTGCCGCCTGCTACAAATAAATTCGCACCACTATTGCTTGTCGTCCCAACCAACAACCGCCCAGAGCTGTCGATCCGCGCTCGCTCTGATGCGCCTGTTTGAAAGCGCATGTAATTGTTGTTGTGGTCATACAAAATCTGACCTTGATATTCGGCAACACCAGAAGTGCCATCTGAAAAGAAGATTGATCCACTATTAGAAGCTCCACTGCGGATTGTCATCCCACAGTTCCCACTGTTTGCAATCGTCAAATCGTCGGCATTGATATCGCCTTCAGTCGTCGTGCCCAACAACAGCCGCCCAGAGCTGTCGATTCGCATCCGCTCGGTATTAGTGGTAGCAAAACGCAAGCTGTCACCATTGTGTGCATAAGTAATAAAGCCTCGATATTCTGAATCGCCTGAAGTGCCGTCGGAGAAAAAGATGTTGCCATTACTGCTAGTACCGCTGCGGATTGTTATTCCAGTTTCGGCTGAAGTTGCAACAGTTAGATCATCAGCAGATGAACTGCCTTCAGTCGTCGTGCCCAGGAGCAAGCGGCCCGAGCTGTCGATGCGGAGGCGCTCGGTGTTGCCTGTATTAAAAACTAAAGCTGTATCGCCAAAGCTCGCCAAGGTGTTCTGACTGCCGTCTAAGAAATTTATTGTGTCCCCAGAGCCAGTCTGAAGATAAAGGTTGTTATCAGTGTTTCTTGAATAAATTCTTGCTGTTCCTGCCGAAGGGATTGCAACAGACCCTAATGAAATAGCACCAGAAACATCAAGTGATGTGCTGGGCGTTGTTCCGATGCCAACATTGCCACTGCTATCAATAACAAGCCGCTGCGTGCCGCCCGTAGACACACCAATACTGTTGGCAGCAGGAAACAGGATCCCCGTATCTTGATCGTCAGCATTCGCAATCCCTGGTGCGGCTGCCGTTCCAGCAGGTGCATTCCTCAACAGGTCTGATATAGATACCTTCTTAGTCGTGTTTGCGCTGACTTTGACGATCGGCAGCACGTCTGTTGCAGCACACTGCGTCAGGGCAGTCAGTTCCGTGATTTTGGTGTTTGCCATGACGCCAGCTCAATAACAAGAGTGTAAAAGGAAGTGCTTAGAAGATCAGCACCCAGCATTCACCGTCGCCACCTTTTCCAGAAGTAGCGTTTCGATTGCCGCCACCACCGCCACCAGGCGTGGATCCGTTACCAGAATTAAACGCTCCACCGTTGCCTCCGAAAAAACTGCTTCCCGGAGACCCATCACCCGCATTTTCATAAGAACCAGCACCACCAGCACCGCCATAAAGAGCATTGCCGCCGTCAGGGCTCCCAGCCCTGTCACCATTAAGTTCGCTTGTGCCGCCATATCCACCAGACATCAGGCTGAAGGATTGGTATGACACCTGAGTAGTGCTATGACTACCCACGCCTAATGGTGTAGATGATGTAACACTTCGCTGAGCGTTATTAGTAGTAGCGGCTACCCCACCTAGTCCAGCGTATGCAGTGACATGACTACCAAAGGTACTATTAGTGCCACTTGACCCATTACCGGGGTTACCAGTTGAACCAGCACCTCCTTCGCCAAGAGTAATTGTTTCAGTAGATCCTAAATCTGACAGTTTCAAAAGGGCGATTGAGCAAGCCCCGCCACCACCACCGCCGCCACCAGAACTACTGCCATTTATGCTGCCTCCGCCGCCCCCACCACCCCACAACAAGACGATTGCAGTCGTGCCAGTGTCGGGTTTTGTCCAGGTATGTGTGCGGGTTGATCCAGTACCTGAACCAGCGGCAAACGTGTATTTAGTGAACGACGAAGAGCTGATAATGCTCCACAACAATGAAGTGCCGTTTGTTGTTAGCGCCTTGCCGTCGTTGCCACTTTGACTGGGGAGCAACGCAGCAATCGCATCAGCAACAGTCGTTTGACCTGTGCCGCCGTTTGCAATCGGAGTTACACCGCCAACCGTGAAACCAGCAGGATCTAAAACACCAACAGTGATCCACGCTGAATTAGCAGCATTGCGAATCTTCCAAACAGGAGGACTCGATGAAGTATCAACCCAGGGCTGGAACGCCACCTTCGTGGTCGGTTCTGACGATCCAGAGCTTTGTGTAAATAACGCCTCTAAATTGTCGTTAATATCAGACCTAACGTTCGGAAACGTGGCGTTCTGAATCGTTTGGTCTGACTGAGGAGCCATTACAGGGCACGACCGAATCCAGTTGCAGTGTAACTGAATCCAGTATTTGAAGCACCTGACAGCGTTGCCGTAAACCCTGTCGTGCTCTTGGTCAACGTCACAAAACCATTCGCACCAAGATTGGTCGGCGTGATGATGACTTCTGGTGTTTGATGGAACGCATTGTCAAATGTCACCGCATTGCCAGACGTTCCAGTGCCGGTTTCTGTCCGCCGCGACAGCTCAAGCGTTGCACCTAGCTGATCCACTGAAACGTTGGTCAACTGGTCAGTGGTTTCAAGCTCTGCCTTGATCTGAACGTGACGGCCTTGCACCACAGCAGCAACAAACTCAGCCCAAGGCGTGTAGTCCGACTCAGACGGTGATGCTGCCGTAGCAGTCCTGAAGTACGTCACCACGTTGACCACATCGGAAGTGGTGCCATCAAACAGGCCGGTTGCGCTATCGAACAAGCCAGACCGCGAATCAAACAGAGCGCCTGTTGTCTCAGTCGGGCTGCTGACGATGCTGCGGCGAATGATGAAATCAAACGTGTCGCCAAAATCAAAGGTGTCTTGGAACTGGTATTCAGCCGCTCCATCGCCAATGAAGTACAAGTTGTCGGCATAACCCAAGGCAACGTATGGATCTGGCACCAAATCAAGGTTGCCTGAGACAACACTGCAGTTGGTCTTTGTGCCGTTAAAGGGCGTGCTCAGGTTGTGCTCTTCATAAGTCTTGGCGGTGTAACGAGCCTCAGGCTGTGGCAGTGAGACCTCAAACGCCGTCTCGTTTTCAGAGCGGACACCTAAGAAGTCCTCTGCTTTGACGAAATACGTCCCAGCAAGCAACGGCACCTGCTTCTGCGTTGAGATGCCGGACACGCTGTCCACAATGCGGTTGCTGGCGTTCCATTCAGCAGAAGCCAATGCCCGTGGATCGTGCCTGATGACGATGCGGCCACCCAGCTGCACATCAAGCTCATCAACCTTTTTCCATGACAAGATCGCCAACGTGTCAGTTGTTGGTGTCAGGCTCAGATCACGGATGTCGTTTGGTGCGGCACCTAAGCCCTGGACTGTGTAGTTCGCGAGCGTGGGTTTACTGAACAGGATGTTGCTGCTGCTGATGCAGCTGACTTGAACCTGATAATTGCCGACCTTGGCATCAAGGATGTCAAACGTTGTGCCCTGGACGATGACCTCAGTGAAGTTGTCATCCTCGTGCCGGTAACGAACCCGGAACCGCTTGGTGGTCTGACCCGCTGGAACGCGCCAGTGCCATGTGATCTTGATGGCAACCTGACCATTCAGGACAAACTGAACCTCTTTGGTTGGAACGGTTCCGCCAACAGGCACCGTCGCCAAAACCTCAAGGTCTTCTGGCGGCTCAGGGATGACATCAAGGTTGGTGGTGTCGCGTGGCTGTAGCGCCTCGCCATCCTCAACAAATGCATACTTGCTGGCGTTGTAAGCAACAGCATTGATCGTGTAGAGCATGTTGTCTTGCTCTTCAACCGACAACACACGCCAAGTGGTTGGCTGAATGTTGTTGTCGCCTAAGCCAAGGCTTTCAAGCACCCAGATGCTGTTGGCGTTTGGTGTGGCTGCAAAGTCACGATCAACAGTGATCACGCCGTTGGTGATGTCAGTGACGCGCAGCTTTTCGTCTGCGACTTCACCATCAACCGTTCCATCCGGCAAGATCACATACAAGAACGACCCAGTGCCAAAGTTCAGATCTGTGTTGGCGGTGTCGTCAACAGTGATCGTGTTGCTGGTGGCAGATTTGATGCGCCCGCCTTTACGCGCACCAGAAATCACAGGGTCTGCAATCTGAATGATCTGCCCTGGGCGCACGGTTTGCCCTGCATCAAGGCTGCTGGTGAAGCTGACAACCTCTTTTTCGTACTTCTCGGAATACAGAATCCACTTGCCGATGCGTGCCGCCTGACCACGGCTGGTGCAAGCAAAGGCGCTGAACTCCTTACGCACCACGCCGTACTTGGCGATGCCGTCATGATCTTCAACGACCTCATAGGCCGTATCCTGCAGATCAATGTCTAGGTAGCTGACGACAACAACAGTCGGGCGAGTCTTCAGGCTGCTGCCGCTGTAGTTAAATCCATCCTCTGTGACGTTGGCGGTTGTGAACAGATAGGCAGCATCTTTTGGTGCGTCCTGCACAAT
>BCSF01000763.1_pt1 | contig 11703 bp, 4 predicted proteins | sample 1016431 | NCBI WGS metagenome assembly BCSF01 (sample SAMD00045685;SAMD00045686;SAMD00045687;SAMD00045688;SAMD00045689;SAMD00045690;SAMD00045691;SAMD00045692;SAMD00045684;SAMD00045690;SAMD00045691;SAMD00045692;SAMD00045684;SAMD00045685;SAMD00045686;SAMD00045687;SAMD00045688;SAMD00045689, study...
AAGAGATGCCTCTGTTAGTAAACAGTGTACCGAATCTCGCACAGGGCGTATCACAACAGCCTGACAATCTCAGGTATCCCGGTCAGTGTGACGAACAAATAAACGCTTGGGCTACTGTTGTTGAGGGGTTAGTTAAAAGACCACCTACTACATACACGAAGAAGATCGACAGTAGCGATCCCGGTGTTAACTTATTCACGCACTTCGTAAAGAGAGATGAAACGAATAAGTACTGTGTAACGGTATCGTTGGGTAACAGCGTATCGATTGGACAAGTAGGTGTTATTGATCTTGAGACGGGTAATAATGTATCGGTAGCTGTAACTTCTATAGCTACTAGTTATCTTAGTGGTATCAGTAATCCATTAGCCGATTTACGAGCACTGACGGTAGCTGACTATACGTTCCTTGTTAATAAGAAGAAAGAGGTAGCTAAAGATACGCAATCTTACAGTAGTATACCGGATAGAGAAGCACTCATTGTCGTCAAGTTAGGGGACTACGATAAATTATACAGTATATATATTAACGATATATTGGTTCCTTTCAGTACGTTACACGGTTCCGAACACAACCCCGGTTCTAATTATGTTGCATCTTATAAAAGTGGGCCGTCTTCTGGTGGTGACGCTTTTCAAGCAGATACAGAACATATCGCACAGGATTTATCTGATTTAATATCAGTGGAATACGCTACATCAAAGATAGGGATTACAGATATTACTTTTTCAGATGGAGGAAGTAATTGGTTACAAGGAACACGTATTATACGCTGGGGTGGATTTGGTGTACAGAATACAAGCCTTCTTAAAGAAAAGGTAGAGTTTTATGTTACGCAGACAGTAGGGGGAGTAAGGAATACATCAGCTAAAGGCGTGTGTGAAGTACGAAACGGAGAAATAACTGATTTTATAATTACTAATTCTGGAAGTAATTACAACCTAGACACAGCCACTTATCCGTTGTCTATGGAAATATTACAGCTTGCTTATAAAAACGGATGGTGGCCTATTACATTATTATCAGGGGACCCTCCTATTGCACCAGCTACCATTACTCCTACTGTTAGTACTATAGAGCCGTTTATTGTAGAACAAGAAGGAAGTGTAATACGAATAAGGAAAACAAAAAATGTATCAAATGGCGGTAATAATTATCTGTTAAAAGTAGAGCATAAAGCTAATTCAGATAACGAACCCGGCGTGGGTCAAAGTTGGGAATTTTATTGGGAGGAGACTACTTCTTCGGCTGGCTCGTCTGCTTGGGTAAGCGGTACTGACTATAATAAAGGTACTGATTTCGATGTACGAACCACGGATGGATTAGCGAATGAAGCTTTAGAAGCTGTATATAAAGAAGTCTCAAGTATTACAGACTTACCTAAGCAGTGCTTTAATAACTTTACTGTTAAAGTAAAAGGCGATGCTGATATAGACCAAGACGATTATTTTGTAAGATTTACCACTGATAATAAAAATAAATTTGGTAAAGGCAGTTGGGTTGAAACGGTAGGGTGGAATCAAGATGAAAGTGAGACTGGTTTAATTGAGGGAGTGCAGACTAAAGTAGATGCTACCACGATGCCTGTTACTCTTGTGCCTAAATTTGGAAAGGTATCCCTCGGACAAGACCCAAACTTAATATATAGTTTTAGATTACAGACACCCCAAGAGGACGAAGAGGTAGAGGTTCCTAATGAAAAAGGCTGGAGAACAAGACAAGCAGGAGACGACAACACCAACCCATTCCCATCTTTCGTAGGTAATAAGATCAACGATGTATTCTTCTTTAAGAACCGTTTAGGATTCCTCACAGATAGCAATGTTATCTTTAGTGAAGCAGATGAATACTTTAACTTCTTTCGTACTACCACACAACAGCTACTAGACAGTGCACCGATAGACGTCGGATTAAGCCACACAAAGGTAGCTATTCTTCAACACGCTGTGCCATTCCAAGAGAAGCTGATGTTATTCAGTAAGCAGTCACAGTTTGTATTACGTGGAGCTGACATATTAAGTCCTAAGACTGTAGCTATATCTCCTGTTACTGAGTACGATATATCAGACAGTGTACAACCAATAGCTCTAGGTAATTATATATACTTCACTTTTAGACGGAACGACTTTGAAGGGATGTACGAATACTTTGTTGATAACAACACAGAGACATTCAACAGCGAAGAGATCACATCACAGATTCCTAAGTACATAACAAAACAAGTAGAGAAGATAGCTGGATCACAAGCAGAGAATACTATTGTTGTTGGTACAAGTGGAGATCGTAATACATTGTTTGTATATAAGTACTTCTGGTCGAACAAAGAAAAGATACAAAGTGCTTGGATGAAGTTCACCTTTGGTCGAGAGGTACGAGGGTTTGATTTTATTGACAGTAACTTGCATCTGTTCACTAAGGACGACGACGGGTTACACCTTGAGAAGCTTACACTTGAAGACGGTATAAAAGATGCTGGGTTGGATTATACGTTATACTTAGACAGTAAGATAGATGGTAGTACATTAACTACTAGTTACGACGCTGCTGATAAGACTACTACGATTAGCGGTTTTGAATACAACGTAAGTCTAGCAAACGATATAGCTCTGTATACTAAGTTAGGTAATGAGAGAGCTGTAAGTATAGCAGGTTCTAACTCTTTAAGTATTAGTGGTTATCTAGCTAATTATGTAACACACGGCGGTACGATCTATAAATGCGAAACTACACATACATCTCCTAGTTCTTTTGTGGCTGTTGATACTACTGTAACTCCTAATGTTACATATTGGTCTGTTAGTACTGATGTATCTTCTGCTCCTGCTTGGTCTGCTGGTAAGTTCTACAACAACGATAAATACTTTGTAGCTGGTATCCCGTACAAGATGTTGTACAGGTTCTCCGATCAAACACTTAAACAACCAACAGAGCGGGGCGGACGAAGTGCATCTGATTACGCTTTTCAAACGATCCGTAACGGTAGTATAAACTACGCAGAGACTGGACACTTCACTGTAGAAGTAACTCCGAAGTTCAGAGATAAGTATACATACGCATTTAATCCTGACATCGTTGGTGCTAACTTAACACTTAATGCTTTCACCCCACAGGACGGTCACTTCCGATTCCCTGTACAGTGCCAACCTAACGAAGCTAAGATAGAAGTTGTTACCGATTCTGCTTTACCAGTTAAGCTATTAGCGGCAGAGTTTGAATCGATGATGATACCGAGAAGTAGAAGATATGGAGCTTAGAATAGATGAAGCACACGGTGATATGGATGCAGTTGATCTGTACGACGACTTACGGGAGGCAGATATGTTAGAGATACTCGGACTTATGCACCACCCGAAAGATGCTGTTATGATGTCTTACGCTTGTAGTACAAAGTGTTACAGTGTGAAAGATGAGATGAACAACTTGTACTGTTCGTTTGGTGTCGCTCCTATCGAAGGTACTAATATCGGAAGTGCTTGGTTATTAGGTACTCGACGGTTACCAAAGATTAAGAAGTTCTTTCTGAAACACTCAAGGGATCGGATGGAGGAACTGTTAGAAGGTTTTGATTACTTAACGAACTACGTCATGCGTAGTAACAAGCTGAGTATTAAATGGTTGGAGTGGCTCGGTGCTGAGTTTAACGATTGTCAGTACGACGGGTATCTGTCATTTATATTAGAGAGGAAGTAAAGATATGTGTTTTCCAGCAATAGGTGCGGCAGTAGTAGGGGCGACAGCGGCTAAGTCCATGTCGGCAGTTGCTTTAGGAATGGTTGGAGCGTCTACGGTAGCTAGTATAGCCTCTCCTTTAGTTTCTTATGTAGGACAGAGACAGCAAGCTAAAGCACAGAGGGGATTCCAAAAACAAGCACAAGCAGCAGAGGATCAAAGATTTTTAGCTGAACAATCTGCTATACGAATGCAGGAGGCACAGAAACAAAAAGCAGCAGGAGAGGAACTTAATGATATATCAATGAGAACACAAGCTGCTATGGGTACTGCGGTAGCTCAAGCTGCTAACCGTGGTATTACTGGTTTATCTGAGGAAGCATTTTACGACGACATCGCCAGACAAGCTGGTAATGTACAATCAAGAATAGCACAGCAACAAGGAATGGGTGAGGTCAGTACAGCTATGGCTCTTGAACAAGCCGAGTTTGTTACTACTCAAAGACAGATAGGGCTATCTAAACCAATTCAAAGACCAAGTCTTGCACTTTCTGGATTCCAATCGTTGAGTGGGGGTTTGGGTGCATATACTAGAGGCCGACAAATAGGGGCTACTTACGAATCTTAACATGGCTGAATTATTTCCCAAACCCAAGCTTCAAGCTACTGTTAGTCCGTCAGGTTGGCGTAGTGCTAAAGTACAAACACAACAAGCTGCTAAGTCTCCTTTAGACGATTTAGCTAAAGCTCTCGGAGTTACTAGTCAAATCAGTCAACAAGTAGCAGGGCTTCAAGCATTTGAGTATAAGCAAGGAGTTAAAGAAGGAGAGATCGCAGCTGCATCAGCAGACTTAGACGAAGCATTAAAAGGTTTTGATACAGTAGGTGAAGACTTAGTAGAAAAAGGTTTGATGCCTCGGTCTCAGTTAGCTGGTTATCAAGTAGGGTTTAGGAAGCAAACAGGAAGAAGAGAAGCTAAATCTGGACTAAACGCAGCGTTAAACGCTAGACTTAACGAAGTAGATTTAAACCCAGAGACAGGTAACTACGATGTTATCCAACAAATAATTCAGGAAGAAGAGACCGCTGCTATTGAAAGGCTTCGTAAGGCGGGTGGGGGCGAGCTGGCGTTACAAGGTTTTAGTGAGTATTCGTCTGAAATAAAAGACAGGTTTACATTACAAGCTACAGAAGTAAGGCATAAAGCTATAGATAAATTTAACAAAAGTATGCACACAGCTGAGCTTAATAATGACTTCAGCGAGCGTGCAGGTATGTTGGAGACCGAGGAAGATGTAAATAGTTTCAAAGCTGATTTAAAAGCTAGGATGGATGAAATTCATACTAAATCTAAAATACCTAAGTCGGAAGTTATTGAGATGGTGTGGAATAATTTCGCTTCCCCTACCATTAGAGGTTTGTTATCCGGTGAGAACCCACAGCCAGATAAAGCTGAAGAATTATTAAATACTATATCAGATATAGAAACAGTTAAAGGAGCTAAGTTAGGTAACATCAATAGACAGGGAGCTGCGATAAAATCAACAGCTACGTCGTTTAGGGATCAGATAGCTAAAGCTAGAGAGAAAATAGAGAACGACACTCCTGATATAGCTGATAGAATAAAACGTGAATACGGCGTTAACGCTCCAGCTATAGCGGGTGGACCTACTGGTGATGCTGCTATAGATGAAAGGTCAGTTAGGGAGATAACAGCTCAGTTAGTACACGCTGGTTATACTGAAGAAGAAGCAGGCGAAATAGCCACTCAAGTATATAGCGATAGCGATGTAGCAGGGTACACTAGATATTTAAGTAAGTTCTTAGATAACGAATCTACTAGAGAAGCGTTTGGTGATGCATTTATGTCTTTCTCTCGTATGCGTTTAGAGCAAGCACAGCTTGGTTCGATGTATCTAACAAATAAGGAACAAGAGCAGTTAACGGAAAAGTATAGAACTTTAAAAGAAACCAATCCTGAATTAAGTCCAGCCGAGTTTTTAAATACTGGAGGTGACGGTCTAAAACTAGGACCTATAACAGATAAACAAGCACGTGCTGCTATCGGTAGTATTGATTTAGAGTATCAGAAAAAGAAGTGGTGGGGTGCCTCTGAGGCTAAACGGGTAGGAGCTTCGTCATATAAAGAACGCTTGAGGACAAACACTGAAGCTCTTTATATGGAGCGTGGTATATTACCTACTGGTATTAAACCTAGAATAGACCAGCTGATAGAACCATACGAAACAACTTTTATTAATCTTTATAACAATCTAACAAGAGATGCAGCTGCTGCTATAGACCCAGACAATCCTGATCGTGAACAGTTAATGATCGAAAAGGAAAAAGAAATAAGCGAGCAGTTGTTAGGCAGATTCACTAGACTTCAAGAAACTATAAAAATAGTAGATACACGAACAAAACAACGAGCAGCGGAGGTAGCTTTTGATGCTGACGATTTCAATGAGAAATTAGAAGAAGCTGAAGAAAATGTACAAGATTTGCGTGGTGTTTGGGATTCTTTTTTCAAAGGTCCAAATGTCCTTGGAGAAACTATACATGATGCTTATGAGTTTGGTTTTTATGGTGCTGACCCTCAAACATTAGCTCGTAGAGATTATGAGTTTAGACAGTTAACAGGAGCACAGTCCCCAATGAGAGAGAAAGCATTACAAGCTGCTGAAAAGTTTGAGATGTCTTTAGTAGATGAGGGTAAATTAATAGAAGAGTTCGATGATAAGGAAGCTCCACAAGCGTATAAAGAGACTGTTAAGTTGTTAAGAAAAAGATTTGGTTATAGATCGATAGATCAAGTACCTGATTACGACCCGACCGATCCTTTAGACTGGAGGCTTACGCCTGTGTTCGGTAAAGAGGAAGACTTGAGACCTGTGTTTAATGCGTACACGGCAGAGTTAGAAGCTTACTACCAATTACCAATACAAGAACAGAATATAGAGGGAGATAAGTTTTCTACCCTTCGTAAGATGCGTGATAAGTTTGGTGTGTTCGATCCGCCTGTTAGGGATGATAAAGGCAGGTTAACAAGAGAGAGCATGAAGTTATTTATTGCAACTCAACGAAATTTGTTTAAGCAGTAATTCCTATGGCTAATCCAGATGATGATGAATGGTGGGCTTCTACTGCTCCTACTCCAGTAACTGTACCTAGTGATGTATTTTACGGCGAAGCTGATGATGAATGGTGGGAAAGCACTAAGCCGCAAGTAAGCCATGCGTCATTAGACCCTACACCGGAAGAACTAGAAGATGATGACTACTGGAATGGTTTTACATCTTGGGCTAGGAGACAAGGACCAGTAACGAGAACCCTCGGACGTATACCAGTAAGAGCAGGTGAGGATTTATATAACGCACTAAATGAGTTCTTTGAGTTTTCTACAAGAGCTAATTGGGAGGATGAAATTTTTGATGAACCGCAAAGTGCAGTAGAAGATATAACAGCAGAGATAGGTTCTTGGTTGGGGACGTTTTGGATACCCGGAGGTGCTGCTGCTAAAGTAGTGTCATCAGTTAGTAAAGCTACAGGTATAACTAAAAAGGCCACGAAACTTTCTGGGTTAATATCAACAACAGCGAAAGGAAAGAAGGTCGTAAGAGTAGGTCAAATAGCTGCTGAAGGTGCTTTAAGGGGTGCAGTAGCTGATTATATAACAACGGATGTAGAGGACTTGGACGGAGGCTTAGCTATACAGCGTAGGTTAGAGGCTACAATAGAGGGCGGATTATTAGGTGCTGGCGTTAACTTAACCACATTCGGTGTAGGGAGACATGTTAGTTTAGCGTGGCGTAAGTTCAGGGCGTTAAAGAGAGTAAGGCAAGCATCTGAAGGTAAAGCAGACCCAGTAGGTGCGTTAAAAGAATTAAAGAAAGTTATCGAAGACGAGAACCAAATAAAGGACGACGTACTCGCAGAACTTAAACCTAGCGACGATTTAATAGATGAAGCTGATCCAGAACTTAATAAAATTTTTGATGAAGAACCCGCACCTAAAGTAGAGGAGCCTAAACCTCCTGTTGAAGAAGTAGCTAAAGAAGTAGGAGAACCTAAAGCTGCCGACCCAACCCCGCCTAAGGTAGAGAAAGACCCTGAGCTTCAAATAGAAGAGTACATAGATAGAGCTACTAGCTTGCCGGACCAAATAAGAAGGATGGTGACTTTAGAGCACGGCGTGGCTACACGGTTAAATCCTAAGATAAACAACTTAATCGAGTTATTGAACAAGGGGGATACATCGAGTGTTAGAGAATTAGTATCTACCCTAGAAGTTGACATTAGAAGATATAGGAAACTAATGGAAATTAGAGCTAGGGCTGGTAAGATAACAGGTCAATCTCTAAGAGCTTTTGCTGCTGATCCTTTAGATTTCTTTAGCAAGTCAATGACCTACAAGCCTGAAGTTATTAGAAGAATGAATCAGATAGATAGTCTTCTTAAATTAACTAGAGATGTTAAGTCGGGTAAAATAAAAGATGAAGTTATAATTAAAGAATTAAACAGGGAAATAGCAGATGTTGAAAGTGTTATAAAAGGAAAGTCATTAGCAGATGCGTTAAATGATTCGTTTGGTATAACTGTGGATGATTCTGTTACTACTATTTGGGGTAATTATAAATCAAGGATAGCTAAGAACGTTGCTAATACTCTAAAGAAGAAATCACCACAACAAAAAGCTGCCTTAGATATATTCTCTACAAGGATAACAAAAACATTATCAGACGCTGTTAAGTCTGACACTAAGATAGCTAAGAAGGTTTCATCTGTATTAGATAATGTACAAGATATATTAGCTAATCCTGAGAAGTATAGGGAATCTATATCTAAAACAATCAAGGAAATAACCGATGCTAAAAATATAAAAGCAGAGGATAAGAGTAAAGCTATAGCTACCTTAACTGATTTAGTAGAAGGTAAAGAAGGTAAGAGGTTATTTGATTTATTACCGAATAGAGAAAAGTTAGTTTCTAAAATAATTAACGAAGAGTTAGATGAAATAGGAACCTCCTTAACTAAAGCCGTTAAAGATGGAACAGAGAAAGAATTACTTGAGCAAGTAGTAAGGAAAATATCAGATAAAACCGATTTAGGACCAATAGAAAAAGAAGTGTTACTAGATCATGTTAGAGCTGATTTAAGTAATTCTTTAGCCGAAATGCGTGACCAAGTTATTCGGAAGTTTCGGTCTAAAGAGTTGTTTCAAAAGTTTAATTTACGAGCAAACATACGGGAACTAGATGAGATGTCAGATAAAAGCATCAAGGAAATACGAGAGTATCTATCTAGGAAAGTAGGAGAGAAACAAACCCCAGCGGATATAAAAGCGTTACAAGTGGAAGCTCGTGAGGCTCTTAAAGTTTTAAAGGATAAAGTAAAGCAAGCGGATATAGACGCTGAGAACGAACTCACTAAAAGATTCGTCAAGGAGTTATCCGGTATGCAGGAGTTTGATATTAGTGCTATGGGTAACTTTGAACTTATGTTGAGAGCTTTTGAAAAGTTACGCTTAAACATGATGTTATTCAGTCCTAGAACTTGGTTAGTTGGCGTACCGTCTGCTGCTTTTAACGTGGCTTACCAACCTTTACAACAGTCTGTTAAAACTTTTATTAAAGCTAAAACTAATCCATTTGAGGATATATCTACAGCTCAAGCTTTTAAATTAGCACAAGCTGAGATACAAGGAATGAGCGAATACTTCTCAAACTACACTATGTTCTGGGAGTTAATAAAAGAAACATACAGAAATAATGGGCAGTCAGCTATACTCCCTAGATCGTTCAGAAGACACGAAGAAGATTTAATTGAGGCAGGTACAGGTGCGGTAGAATCAAAACCACTAAAGGTTACATTTAAAGATAAGAAAAAACTAGCTGAACTAATTCGTAAGTACGGTGTTAAAAACGAAGCTAACGAAAAAGGATTCAGGAAGTTTATGTTAGAATTGGTAGAGGGGGAACCTACTACGCAGATGGGGCGGATACTCGATCCAGTATTTTCTATTAGCTTTCGGGCTATGGGTATATTAGATGAACCTTTTAAAGCTATGGGTCTAATGAGAGCTTTGCGTTCTCAAGCTTTACGAGAAGGAATATCAAAAGGATTGGATGAGAAAGCTTTAAATACCTATGTAGAGAAGAGAATGAAGGAAGCTTTAGTCGAGAAGGATGGGTTGCCTCAATGGGCTGGTAAGGAAGAGTTTGATGAAGTAGAACAGTTAGGATTAGCTATGACATATCAAGCTGATTACGCTGATAAATACTTCTCTCAAGCTGCTCGTGCATTTTCTAATTGGAGTCGAGGCGGAGAAGACGCACATTACAATCCACTTAAAATATTATTTAGGTTGCAAGTTCCATTTATTAAGACACCCACAGCTATTGCTCAGTTCGGGTTAGATCATTTTCCACCTACAGCTGGTATAGGTATTGTTTGGAAATCAGTTTTAGGACGATCACCGTTACACCAGCAGTTAAAAACTTTATCTAAAGAGATTGAACAGAATACAGCAGCATTGACAGCTAAAGAAGCCTCGCCTGAAATAAAACAAAAAGCACAGGAATCTTTAGATGATCTCCTAAAGCAACAGCAAGAGTTGACTCTAAAAGTTAAAGAACAAGAAGCAGAAGCAATGACGAATATGATATTAGGCACAGCCCTAACCAGTTCTTTAGCTTTTGCTGCAACCACAGGTGCTATTACAGGGACAGGAGCATACTTAACTCAGGAGCAAAAAGATAGATTAATAGATGCTGGTTGGAGACCTAATAGTATAATGATAGGGGATAAGCGTGTTAGTTATGGACGTTTAGAACCTTGGTCTACGTTTATGTCTTCTATGGCTGATATTGTTCATTACATGGGCATGACTGGTCAGCATTTCGATGAATTAAGTGACACAGATAAAAGTTATGTAAATGCTCTTAAGTCGTCGATTGTAGAAAACATGACTAATAAGTTTTTTATTAAAGGTCTTTATGAATCATTAGAGTTAGCTTTAAATCCTAAAAAGAAATCTATGGACTTACCTGTGAATTTCTTAGCTTCTCTGTCTCCCAGTATTGTTAGGGATATAGCATCAATGAATGAGCAGTTCCAAAAAGAGGCAATTGAATGGCAAGCTCAAGCTAAGGAGCGTACATTAGGTCTACACCCCGGTCAGTACAGAAGAAATTTGCTAGGAGAAAAGGTAGATAGAGTATGGGGTATGGATGGTTTTTGGGGTATCATTAGTCCTGTTACATGGACAGATAAACCAAAAGATAAGTTGATGGAAGAGATCGCAGGTTTAAGGGGCAAGCTAGGACAGACACATGTATACAGAAAGAAAGGTGTTGATACTAGAAAGTTTTACCACAAGAAGACAGGACAATCCTTATATGATGCTTGGATGGATAAGATGGAGAAAGCTAGAGACTTCGATGGTCTTACTTTAAGAAACAGATTAAACATACTTATAAAATCACAAGAATATTTAACAGCACCTCAAATCAAAATTGATCCAGAAGATGTGCCTAAGTCAAAACTTATAATAAATGAAGTAAGTAAGTTTAGGAATGATGTATGGACGGAAATAGAGAATGATCCGAAATTTAGAGAAAACTTCCTAAGCAATGATGGAGACTCTTGGACTAATCAAATAACAAATGAGGGCTTACGTAATAAAGTACTAGAGCGTCTAACTGAGACTGTAGGCTTTTAAGGACTTGCTCTTCTCACTCAATAATTAATAATATACACTTAACATCATGGCTAACACCTACGTAGACTATACAGCAACAGCAGGGCAGACAGACTTTGCTTTTACTTTTGATTACTTAGAAGACGAACACGTTAAGGTGTTTGTTGACGGAGTAGAGCAAGCACTTACAACTAACTTTACTATTGATTTAACTTCTACTAAAAAGATAGTTCTTAGTAACCCAACAACACCGTTAACTGGTGGAGAGATCGTCCGAGTACGTCGTATATCAGACCCTGCCACTGACCTTGTAGACTTTGTAAATGGTTCTGTAT
>BCSF01000764.1_pt1 | contig 11693 bp, 14 predicted proteins | sample 1016431 | NCBI WGS metagenome assembly BCSF01 (sample SAMD00045685;SAMD00045686;SAMD00045687;SAMD00045688;SAMD00045689;SAMD00045690;SAMD00045691;SAMD00045692;SAMD00045684;SAMD00045690;SAMD00045691;SAMD00045692;SAMD00045684;SAMD00045685;SAMD00045686;SAMD00045687;SAMD00045688;SAMD00045689, study...
TGCCTTCACCGATACCTACCGCTTTTTCAACGTCTTCAGCACCAAGTCGAACGTAAAGATTGTATATCTCCGTTTGCTTCAACTTTTGGTAGCGGACTTAAAATAGCAATTGCCCAATTGGATGCTGGGAATGATCAGATCAAATATTTAGACTTTATTAACGACCCGAATTTTAAGTTTTATGCGCGCGCCGCGAAAAAGTTTGGATTTTTAGTTGACAAGTATGTTCCTTGGGTATTAACATATGATTTATTCACTGATGCTTCTATGAATTACATTGATTATTATGTTACTAATGAAGGCAATCAAATCACAGAGCAAAATTTCTTTAATGCATTTTATTATGATTCATATAAAGATGATTTAGCAATCTTACAAGATTTTATCAAAAATGCATACGAAAAATTTATTACGCTTCGCCCAATTTATGAAGAAGAAAAATCTATTATTGGCTGTAGCCAAAGTCAAGCCTTAGAAACAAAGTTTAGAGAGCAATTAGGCAACAATAGTCTATCCGTAAAAGAATTAATAGATCTGTATATTGATTTGAGGTATGTAGAAACAGAGATGCAAGGACCTACCGCTAAAAAGACAAAAGTAAGAGCGTATGAGATATACAGATCCCAAGCAGATACAGAAACAGCTAAAACGAACGTTACAAGATTTGTCGACCAGACATACAAAAACTTTATCTATCCAAAAAATTATGGTCAATTGAATCCTTCCCTTGACATCGTGGAATTGTCTGATATAGTAGACACAGTGGCTGAAACCGCTGTGGTTGTTCAGTCCACCAGTTACTAGGGAGGTAACTTGCTTTTTCAAGTTCTTGACGCAAAGCGCGATTGTGTTGGCTATTTCGCTGAAAATCAGATAAACTCTACGACGGATCTTCCATCAGAAGGTGGCACTTGGGAATATTCTAGTCATATGGGTGAAGGTAACTACGAAGTAGCACGCATCTACGCCAACGGAGCGACGATTACAGACGTTTGTCCGGAACATATGAAGGCTGACTGGGAGGAAATCAAAAAGACGCTTAGATCGTGTCTGAAAGCCTTCAAAACCGCTGACCTTTCTTTGGACGATAACTGCTTTTATGATGTGTTGCCCGAATATTTCTTGTATCGTTACATGAATGCGAAAAATGAGGTCACAAAGCACGTTTTGGAGACAGTTGATCGTCCTGAGAATTACCAGCATATGATGAATTTGGTTCAGATGCTCTCGGACATTGAGTCGAGGGACCTAAACATCGATATTGAGCCTATCAAGCATCTTTTGTCTTCTGTAAAGGGCAAGAACTTTCATCGCACTCTTCGCACGTCGCGTTGGGTGTGTGATTATAATGCGTGGGGGACGGTAACTGGCCGACTTTCGACAAAGCCTAAGTCTTTTCCGATTTTGACGATGGGCAAGGAGTTTCGAGGGTGCATTAAACCGAATAATGATTGGCTTTTGGAGCTTGATTTCAACGCAGCAGAGTTGAGAGTGCTTTTGGCGCTGTCAGAGCAGGATCAACCACAAAATGACATCCACGATTGGAATGTTCAGAACGTTTTCAACAATCAATTGACCCGCGAAGAAGCCAAAGTCAAGACTTTTGCTTGGTTGTATTCTTCCAATGAAAACAAGCAGTTAGAGCAGCTTTACAGCAAGGATTTTGTTCGAAATAAGTTCTGGGATGGCTTCAAAATCAAGACAGATTATGGTAGAATAATGGATAATGTAGACGAGCATCACGCTCTCAACTACATTGTACAAAGCACCACGATTGATATGGTGCATGAACAGGCATATAAGGTTTTTAAGCTTTTGGAGGGGATGAAAAGCAATGTCGCGTTCCTTATTCACGACGCAGTATACATCGATCTCGCAAACGACGAACGGCAGGCAATTGTAAAAATGCTTGACACGTTCAAGAAAACCCGCTATGGTAATTTCAAGGTCAATGTCTCAGCAGGCAGAAATCTTGGAGAAATGAAGGGATTGAAGTTATGAAAACATTACATTACAAGCTTGTCCGAGATCGAATTCCAGAGATCATCGAAGAAGCAGGCAAAACTCACCAAACTACCATTATTGATGGTGAGGAACTTAGAACTGCAGCGCTAAAAAAGCTTCTGGAAGAGGTGATGGAGTTTGTTGAAAACCCCAGCGCTGAAGAGGCTGCGGATATCGTGGAAATCCTCCACTTTATTCTCAATAGAGAAGGTATCACGGATGCTCAGGTTATGACGGCTGTCACTGTTAAGCGTATTGAGTGTGGCGGCTTTGATATGGGCTACTTGTTGGAGTGGGTTGAAGAATGATTGTTTTGGGATTAGGAAAAGCAGGTTGTAATATTTCGAAAGCTTTTTCAAAGTTCCCGGTATATCAAACTTTTGGCATCGACACTAACTCAGACGCAGATATCACAATTAAGGCCAAAAGGTCCCATGAAGAGTATGACTCCTCTTTTCCAGACCTTAAAAGGAAGCTAAAGTTTAAGGATGAAGACGTTCTTGTTGTCCTCGCTGGTGCTGGACAGATTTCTGGTGGTTCACTGCGTCTTTTAGAACAGCTTAGCAAGAATAGACTCACTGTTCTTTACATTGAAGGCGGTTTGACGATTATGTCCGAGGTTCAAAAAAAGCAAGATAAGGATGTACCTTCTGTTTTGCAAGAATATGCTCGATCTGGTGTATTGGAGCGAATTATCATGGTTAATAACGCACACATCGAACGTAGCATTGGTGATATGTCCATTATCGGTTATTACGATACCTTGAATCAAGCAATCGTAAACATCATTCACATGACAAACGTATTTAAGCATTCAGAGCCTGTAATTGGCAACTTTATCATCCCATCAGAATTGTCACGAATCTGCACGATTGGTGCTGTGACGTTGGAGGGTGACGATTACACACAGTATAAAGAAAAGTGGTTCTACCCCTTGACACACACGAAGGACGTGGTATACTACTATGGTATTGGAGAGGACGACCTGAAGAATGACGGCACTCTGTTCAGAAAAATTAACAACTTTGTTAAGTCTAGGCTTGACACGGGAGCCAATGTATCGTATGGTGTGTTCAGAACGAGTTACGAACAGAAATATTGTTATTGCATTCGGTATTCCTCTGTGGTACAATACATTGACAAACTTTTAGGCGATCAGGATATTAGCTGATCGTACTCTAACCCAAGAAAGGAAATAAAAAATGGGTATCAATTTAGACAAAATGCGAGAGAAGCTCGCAGCCTTGCGAGGTGAGGGTAAGGGTGGAGACTCCGTTTTCTGGCGTCCCGAGGATGGTGAGCAGGATATTCGTATCGTGCCTACTGCCGATGGCGACCCCTTTAAGGAGATGTGGTTCCACTACAATGTTGAAAAGGGCGGCTTCCTTTGTCCAAAGCGTAACTTTGGCGATGACTGTCCCGTATGCGAGTTTGCTTCTCAGCTATGGCGTGAGGGTGTAGACAACAACGACGATCATTCTAAGAAGACTGCGAAGTCTCTTTTCGTTCGTCAGCGTTTCTTCTCTCCGGTTATGGTCCGTGGTCAGGAGGATACAGGAGTTCGTATCTGGGGTTATGGAAAGACCGCATACGAGAATCTTCTTTCTCTCGTACTCAACCCTGAGTACGGTGATATTACCGATACGGAGTCTGGCACTGACCTTACTCTTACTTACGGTAAGCCCCCTGGAGCGTCGTTCCCTCAGACAAAGTTGGTCCCGCGTCGGCGTTCCTCCGCTCTCTGTGAGGATCTAACTCCAGATAAGTGCGCAGAGCTTCTTGACAGCATCCCCGAGTTCGGTGGGCTGTTTGAGCGAAAGACGACTGCTGATGTTCAGACGATGCTTGATAACTTTGTTAACTCGCAGGTCGATGATCCAGAGTCGGTTTCTAGCGAGACCACGAAGTATGGCAACAAGAACAACGATAGCGAGGTCAACGCCGTCGATGCCGCCTTCGCAGAGCTTGGCGCTCTTTAATTATCCCCTCCGCAGGGAGGCCCGGGGTTACAGGGGTCTCACATTCTAGAAAGGAAGAGTTATGACTAATACAACGAATCGTCTTGAGCAGCTAATTGCACTTCTTGAGGAGACTCGCGTCGACCACGATAAGTTCTTTAATGGCGGAAATAACGCCGCTGGAACTCGTGTCCGCAAGGCTATGCAAGAGGTAAAGGTTCTTGCTCAGGAGCTTCGCGTCGAGGTGCAGGACACCAAGAACGCAGGGTAAACTCTACCAACCGCAGGGGGGCACGGGTTACAGGTGCCCCACTTTTCACTTTAAAAGGGAGTTAAAAATGAGTGATTTTGTTAATCGGCTTAAGGAGCTGGAGATTTCAGAGGATAGTTTTGTAACCCTCAAGTACACTGAGGGAAATGATGTATGGCACATCAATGATGGATATGTTACTGATTCGGTACATGAGACCGCGACTGCTAGTTTGCTTGCTGGTTTGCTTGCATCTGGTATTCCGGTATATGGTGGCTGGGGCACTCCAAGCGTTGGCGACGATATTCTTAATAATCTACGCGACAATGGAGAGCTTGACGATTACGAGCGAGGAGAGGAATACTTTCAGGATTACATCACCGAGCGTCTTGCAGAGACCATTTATGACGGTGAGTATTCTCTAGAGTATTCAACCGAGCAGTATGATTACAAGCGTGGTCGTTGCGACATCTCTACCGAGGTTCAGGTTCGCTTTGGAGATATTTTGAATGCAGAGCTTGACACGGAGGGTCGTTTCAAGTATTTTGATGTGGATAGTTTTGTGTCTGGCTTTACTGTTTCAGTCCAGACTTCAAACGGAACCCTAACGTTCGATTAGAAAGGATATATAATGATTGTACGAAATAATAGGATTGTACTAGCAGCGTTCCTCAGCCTAATTATGGGCTTTGCTGCAGCAGTTTTCACTGGTTGTCCCAGTGCAGACGACGACGATTCAGCCGCCGATGATGATGATTCGGCAGGCGACGACGACGATAGCGCGGAGTGATGCGATGATCATTGTCGCTGTAATTCTGTCGGGTTGTTTAATATGGTATCTGTCAGAGTTACAGCGACAGATCAGCGAGATTGAGGAAAGTCTTTTAGCATTACATAAAGACTTTGCTGAGGAAATGTATAAAAGATACATGTTAGAAGAAGGGGATAAAAATGGCGAAGAGTAAATCAAAGGCTGGCAAGATTTCGATTGACGGTCTAAGAAGTCTCATTAATAAGACTTCAGGAGTGGAGTGTGCCCACAATCTAAATCAAGCAAATCCAACCGAGGTAAAGGAGTGGATTCCAACTGGCTCGCGCTGGCTTGATTCCATTATCTGCCGAGGACAGTTGGCTGGTATTCCAGTCGGCAAGTTTACGGAGATTGCTGGTCTTGAAGCAACAGGAAAGTCTTTTATGGCTGCGCAGATTGCTGCGAACGCACAGAAGATGGGAATGAATGTTGTTTATATGGACTCGGAGTCTGCTATTGACCCGGGCTTCTTGGAGCGCACGGGATGTGATTTAGAAAACCTTATTTACGTTCAGGCACAGAACGTTGAACATGTCCTTGAGACTGTCGAGGCAGTCTTGGATTCAGGAGCAGAGCGAACTCTATTCATTTGGGATTCACTTGCTTTGACCCCGACTGTTTCAGATGTAGAGGGAGATTTCAATCCGAACTCTACAATGGCTGTCAAGGCTCGTGTTCTATCAAAGGGAATGTCAAAGCTGACGGTTCCAATCGCAAACACACAGTCTGCGTTTTTGGTTCTCAATCAGTTGAAGACAAATATCCCACAGGGTCCAAATGCGCGTATTATTGCTATGACGACGCCTTACATCACTCCGGGTGGTAAGTCAATGCATTATGTTTACTCCCTGCGCATTTGGCTAACAGGAAGAAAGGCAAAGGCTGCCTTTATTGTAGATGATAGTGGCTTCCGCATTGGTTCAGAAGTAAAAGTTAAGTTGGAGAAGTCACGATTTGGAACTGCCGGTAGAAACTGCGCTTTCAAGATTCTTTGGGGCTCAGAAGACATCGGTGTGCAGGATAGAGAAAGTTGGCTGGAGGCAATTAAGATCTCCGATAACTTGAAGCAAGCAGGAGCTTGGTATTCATTGGTTTATCCAGACGGCACAGAAGAGAAGTTCCAGTCAGCCCATTGGTTAGATAAGTTAGAGGACGATAAATTTAGAAATCGAGTATTTGAGATTATGGATGAAGAGATTATCAAGAAGTTTGATAATCGCGAGGGAGACGCAGGCGATTTCTACGACGTAGATAAAGAAGAATAAGTAAATAAGGGTTGACAAAGAGGCGACTGTGGGGTATCATAACCTCACAGTCGCTTTCTACGTTAGGGGATAACAAATGAAAAGAGTAATGATTGTGGATGCTCTGAATGCTTACTTCAGGGCTTTCATTGTAAATCCAAGTATTTCAATCCACGGACAGCCTATTGGCGGTCTTAAGGGTTTTCTAAGCATTCTACAGAAGCTTTGCCGGGACATTAACCCGGACAGTATTGTGATTGTTTGGGACGGGCCAGGAGGCTCCCGTAAGCGCCGACAGCAAAACAAGAATTATAAGGAGGGTCGCAAGCCGATTCGGGTCAATCGACCCAATAACCTCACGCCGGAAGAACAACGTGAGAACATGGTATGGCAACAAGTACGTCTTATTGAGTATCTGAACGAGCTACCTGTTATTCAGTTCCGCTTTGATGAGATTGAAGCTGACGATGTAATCTCTTATGTTAGTCGCCTTCCACACTACGAAGGGTGGCAGAAGGTTATTGTTTCCAACGACAAGGACTTTATTCAGCTTTGTGATGATGAGACTGTTTTGTTCCGTCCGACTCAGAAGGTTGTTCACAACAAGATGAACATTGTTGAGCAGTTTGATATTCACCCTCGCAACTTTGCTGTTGCTCGGGCTATTGCAGGCGATGCTTCGGACAATCTTGTGGGTGTTCCGCGTGCTGGATTGAAGTCCATCGCAAAAAATCTTAATTTTCTGAGAGAAGATAAAGACGTGACATTACACGAGGTTTTCGATTTCTGTGAAAGCACAGACTCAAAAGCCAAGTTTTTCACCAACATTTTAGAGCACAAAGACATAGTTATAAGTAACTATAAACTGATGCAGCTGTACGCTCCGGCCATCTCGCTGCAGAGTCAAGAAAAGGTACATTACGCACTAAATAATTTCGAGCACGACTACAACAAGACCGAGATTCTTCGAATGATGAATCAGGATGGTTTTGGTGTCTTTAATTGGGAGGATCTGCACGGCACTATGAACAAAATTTGTATTGACAAAGCACTGAGAGAGGAGTAAGATGTGGCTATGAATCAAACTATTATTGGTAAAAACGAAAACGCTAACTTCTCAAAGTACGGAAAGTCCTTCCAAGAAAAGCTTTGTATGGTGATACTAGATGACCGTGCGTTCGCTGACCAGATTGAAGAAGTCCTTGATATTAACTTTTTGGAGTTAAACTACCTAAAACTATTTTTAACGAAGGTTTTCTCTTATCGCGAGAAGTATGGGGTTCACCCATCACGCGATATTATGAAGACTATCCTGCGTTCCGACTTGGACGCAGAGAACGAGCTAACAGCAAAGCAAGTACGCGAGTTTTATGTGCGCTCACAAATCGCGGATCTTACAGACGTAGAATATATTAAGGATACGTCGCTTGATTTCTGTAAAAAGCAGAATTTGAAGTCTGCGATGGTCAAGTCTATTGGCCTTCTACAGAACTCGTCTTATGATGAGATTTCACAAGTTATTAATGACTCGCTGAAACTTGGTATGGACAACGATGAGGGTTATGATTGGAAGAAGGACTTTGAGGAGCGATTTAAGCCTCGGTTCCGCAATCCTATCTCAACTGGTTGGGATCTAATTGATAACATCTCAAAGGGCGGTCTTGGGCAGAAGGAGCTTGGCGTTGTTATTGCTCCGACTGGTGCCGGTAAGTCAATGGTGCTCGTTCATCTTGGGACACAGGCTCTCAAGGCAGGCAAGACTGTTGTTCATTACACACTAGAACTTCAAGATACTGTTATTGGATCTCGTTATGACTCTTGTCTCACAAAGGTGCCTTTGGGTAGCCTTATGTCTTTCAAAGAGAAGATTTACGAAGAGGTTCAGGATATTGAAGGTCGCCTAATCGTCAAGGAGTATCCAACAAAGTCTGCGACAACTCACACGATTAAGACGCACCTTGAAAAGCTAAAGATGCGCAATATCAATGTTGATATGATTATCGTTGATTATGCCGATCTTCTTCGTCCGGTTCGCTCACAGAGAGAAAAGAGAAACGAACTAGAAACTATTTACGAAGAACTTCGCGGCATTGCATCAGAAATGCAGTGTCCTATCTGGACCGCTTCACAGACGAACCGCTCTGGTTTGAATGCCGAAGTCATTACAATGGAGGCGATTTCAGAAGCGTTCAACAAATGTTTCGTTTCAGACTTTATTTTCACTGTTTCCCGAACTGTGGATGATAAAGTTGCGAACGGTGGTCGCGTCTTTGTAGCAAAGAACAGAAATGGACCTGATGGTCTTGTATTCCCTATCTTTATGGATACAAGCACAGTCAGTATTAAGGTTTTGCAACCATCCGAAGAGGATGAAAATGTTGAAGTGGATGCTAAGAAGCAAAAGCAGTCACTTGTGGAAAAATACAAGAATTTCAAGAAAAACAAAGGAGATAACTAACAATGTACAACGAAGATCAAGTAAGAGAGGCGACACTCGATTATTTTGATGGCGATGAACTCGCTACAAACGTCTTTATGACGAAATATTGTCTTCGCGACAATAAGGGGAATTATGTTGAAAAGACCCCCGATGATATGCATCGTCGCATTGCTTCCGAGTTTGCTCGGATGGAAGATAAGTTTGGTGAGAACAACCTTACCGAATCAGAAATCTATTCTTACTTAAAGAACTTCAAATACATTGTCCCACAGGGCTCACCCATGATGGGGATTGGAAATAATTATGTTAATGTATCACTCTCTAACTGCGTTGTCGTGGAAAATCCTCAAGACTCCATTTCTTCTATTATGGACGCTGGTAAAGATATTGCTAACTTGTTTAAGCGCCGTTGTGGGGTTGGTCTTGATATTTCTGATTTGCGTCCCGAGGGTGCTCCCGTTAACAACTCTGCTCGCACTACTACTGGCGCTTGGTCTTTCGCAGATTTTTATTCTTATGTTTGTCGGATGATTGGCCAAAATGGTCGTCGTGGCGCTCTTATGATTTCTATGGATGTTCGTCACCCGGACATTCGTGAGTTTGTAAGAATGAAGCACGATTTGACCAAGGTTACAGGAGCCAATGTATCCGTAAAGATTACAGATGACTTTATGGAGGCTGTGAGGGACGGAGGAGAATTTACACTTCGTTTCCCTGTAGATGCCGAGACTCCAACACATATTAGCTCTATAAATGCTGTAGAACTTTGGAACGATATTGTTGAGTCTGCTACAAAGACTGCAGAGCCGGGACTTCTAATGTGGGACAACATCACCAAGAACCTGCCGGCGCACTCATACGCGCAGTTCCAAACAAAGACAACAAATCCTTGTGGAGAGATTCCTCTTTCTGCTTACGATTCTTGCCGTCTTATTTCTCTAAACCTTAAGCACCTTGTTCAGAATGCTTTCACAGAGAACGCTACTTTTGACTTCAATAAGCTAAGACAGATTGCGTCCGTAGGTATGCGTCTATCCGACAATCTTGTTGAGTTGGAGCTGGAAAAGTTAGAGAACATTCGTGCTGTTGCCGATTCAGACGATGAGAAAGAACTATGGACTAAGCTTTATGATGCTGCCGCAAATGGTCGCAGAACTGGTCTTGGAACTCACGGTCTTGCTGATGCTGTTGCGCGAATGAACCTTGCTTACGATTCAAACGAGGCGTTGGTTCTAATTGAGCAGATCTACGAGACTATTAGAGACACCGCTTACACTGAAAGTTGCTATCTCGCACAAGAGCGTGGCGCTTTCCCTGTATTTGATTGGGAGACAGAAAAGAACAATGCTTTCATTCAGCGTCTTCCAGAGGAGATCCAAGCTCTAATCCAAGCCCACGGTCGTCGTAACATTTCTATTCTTACGAATGCGCCTACTGGTTCTGTTTCTATTATGTCGCAGACTTCATCTGGTTTGGAGCCTGTATTCAAGAACTACTACATTCGTCGTCGCAAACTGTCACACAATGAGACAAATGTCACACCTGACTTTGTAGATGATCTTGGAGATCGTTGGTTGGAGTATAAGGTATTCCACCACAATGTTCAGGAGTGGATAAACGAGAACTTTACCAACCACAGAGAACTACCTCAACTACCTGATTTCTTTGTTGAGTCCGATTCTATTGATTGGTCACAGCGTGTCGCTATCCAGGCAGCAATCCAGAAGTCTATTGATCACTCTATCAGTTCTACAATCAACCTTCCAAAGGGCACAGAGCCAGAGGTTGTTGGTAGACTATACCAGCAAGGCTGGGAGTTGGGTCTAAAAGGCATTACTGTATATGTTGATGGTTCCCGAACTGGTGTTCTACTAACCGAGAGTGAGAAGAAAGAAGAGGAAACATTCCCACAGCACCGTGCTCCGAAGCGTCCTTTGGAATTAGAATGCAACATTCACCACACTACGATTAAGGGTGAGAAGTGGGTTATTATGGTTGGTCTCCTTGATGGCAAACCGTATGAGGTTATGGGAGGACTTTCAAATCTTATTGAGATCCCGAGAGGCAAAGCAACGGGTGTTCTAATCAAGCATCCCCGCAAGACTGTAAATTCTATTTATGACTTGCGTGTCGGCACAAATGGTGATACAGTTATTATCAAGGACCTTGTCAAGGTATTTGACAACGCCAACCACAGTGCTTTCACTCGTATGATTTCACTTGGTTTGCGTCACGGAGCGAACATTCAGTATGTCGTTGAGCAGTTGCAAAAGGATAAGGACTCTGATATGTTCTCATTCTCAAGATGTATTGCTCGGATCCTCAAGAATTACATTCCTGATGGACAACAAGCAACAGAAAAGACTTGCCCTGAATGTGGCTCCGAGGGTCTGATTTATGTTGAAGGCTGCGCGACTTGTACATCATGCGGCTATGCAAAGTGCGGATAGGAGATAAAATGAACTTTGTACCAGTAAATAACTATCTTTACGTTAGAACAGTAGAGGACAATGAAACCGAGGATGTGGGTATTCTACTTCCACAGGATTACCGATCTGTTGAATCGCCGTTTGCGGTGGTGGAACTACTACAGACTCATACAACCTCAAATAATGTGATGTGGGGCGCTGAGCTTCGTTTGGTTGTGGAGGCTCATATGCTTCGAGATATTGAGCATAACGGGCAAACCTTTACAGTGATTAAGGAAAACCACGTTATTGGGATTTTATCCGATTAAACAACTATTTAAGTTGTCGGGAGAATAACAATGAAACTAACCAAAGCAAGACTACAAGAAATCATCAAAGAAGAGATTGATGCCGTCAACGAAGAGAAGATGATTAAACTTTCTCTCACACAAAAGGAAGCAAACGCCCTTTTGATTGCTTTGGAGGGAGTAAAAGAGCAGTCCCCAGAGATTGAAGCTTTATACAACAAAATACTTGATACCGGTTTAGAAGACGGCGGATTTAGAGAGTAAAATCAA
>BCSF01000765.1_pt1 | contig 11686 bp, 16 predicted proteins | sample 1016431 | NCBI WGS metagenome assembly BCSF01 (sample SAMD00045685;SAMD00045686;SAMD00045687;SAMD00045688;SAMD00045689;SAMD00045690;SAMD00045691;SAMD00045692;SAMD00045684;SAMD00045690;SAMD00045691;SAMD00045692;SAMD00045684;SAMD00045685;SAMD00045686;SAMD00045687;SAMD00045688;SAMD00045689, study...
CTTCATAAGAATGTCCCGTCAACTTACAGACATCATCACGACTTACTCCCTCTTCCAGAATGTTAGTGACATATGAACTTCTGGTGGAATATAGAGTGAAGTGGTCGGAGAAGTTTTCCTTTAGTTCTGTTCGTATCTTCTCCCAGGCATTTGCATACATCCTGTAGGTGTAAGGACGGTTGGTCTTTGGGTTTGCAAAGACAAGGTCTGTTCCCTGAGGAGGTGGATACCCATTCTCCTTCCTCCACTCAAGGACAAACTCTTTCCACCGTTCCAAATACTTTGCGGTCCTACAGGGAACCTCCCTTGGGACCTTGGTCTTGGTCTTTCGGATGTCCAGGACTGCAATGGGTTCATCCTCCACTTCCTTCTTCAACCTTTCGGACCATCTCGTCTGAGGAATGATGTCCACATCGTCCCAAGTCAGACCTCTATCAATGGCTTCCTGTCGTTTGTTGTATCTCCCACAAAGTTCTGTCGGACGACATCCAGAACCATATGCAGTGAGTAGGTAGTGACGGAAACACATCCTCCAATAATGAACCTCTGGTCGGTTTACTCCTTTCGCATCTTTCTTTGACCATTTATCCATCCACCTCCAAACTTTCTCCCATTCCTTCAATGGGATGGGAGGGTTTGCAGAAAGGTCATCAAGATCCAGGACCTTAGTAGCAATGCGGGGTTTCCTGGTTACATACCCTTTGGGAATGAGATAGTTGTTATACCACTCATTGATGAGACCTATCTCACTATTGACCGTCCCATCCGTTGGGGGTTTGCGTTGACCTGCATTAGGTCCCCCATAAAACTTCCACCCTTCAGTCATCCTCCAGAACCTGTATTCGTCAAAGGTATCTGGTTGAAGGTCCGTTATCTTTTTGACCCCCTTAGTCGCAAAGTAGTTCTTTAGACCATTTTGAAAGAGAGACCTCTTACTTTTCCAGGTAACTTCTTGTATCTCACCTGTAACTACTCTCTGAAAACTTTTCTCTATCCAGTCATCCATCAACCACTGGATAGTCTTTGCAGTAATACTTCCTCCATCCTGTTCTATGGTCCTGAGTTTCATATACTCCTCAAGACCTCTTTCCTCTGCAAGAGACCTGTCTTCAGTCTTTAGTGACCTCTTTAGGTATGTTCTCTTCTGTGAACCTTGTGCGGGAACATAATATCTGAAATACCAACTGTTGGGTCTGTGAGCAAACCTCACTAACTCAAACTTCCCGTTCATCATCGGGACCTTCTCAACGACCGCACCCATCAGTCCCTCTCTCTGCAAGAAACGGTCCCGAATGCAGGTGTGTCAACAGGATGAGAGTGGGACACCAAGTCCAGGGGTCCTGAGACCTACGGGAACTTCAACCTATCGTTGACACACTGTTGACACAACCCCTATGACAGGGTCAGAAGTCCTGTTCTGACTGGGTCTAAAGCACCATTCCAGTTCTGTCCTGGAAATGCACTTCTGACCTTCCTCCAGTCCTGACGGGGGTTTACGGGGATGAGGTGTGTTGACACACTGTTGACACACCACCGAAAACACTGGGTTTAGGAGGGGTCGTTGACACGGTTGTTGACACGCAACTTCCGTGAACAGACATTTTCCCAAACCGAGGTCGTGTCAACGGGGTAGGACCCTCAAAAGGAACGACATCTCTGGGAAAAACCCGCAGAGAGGAGGGGAGTTCTTGTGAACCACCCCCATCTCCACAGTCCCCTGTCAGTCGTCAGTGAAGAAGTCCCTGAGGTCACCTGAACCCTGGTCTTCCCCAGAGGTCTCCACGAACCCTTCCAAAGGGTTGGAAGGTTGGACCGAGGGGACGATGCGATACCAGTCCTCAGTGACACCGTTCACGACCTTCTGGAAACGGTCACGACCAGGGTTGACCAGATACCCAAGACCCATTGCGACCTTTTTGAAGGTCCTGACCTTCCAGGGGTCACCCCAACGGTTGAGGTCCTCGTATTCAGGACTTCCAAAGACCTTGATGACCTCCTCACGGGACACCTCTCCAGGTCCATCCACCACTCCCTTGATGAAGTGCGTGAGGTCAGTCAGGAGGTCATCCCTTCCTGCAACGGACTTCAGGAGTTGACGGTCCACCAGGACAGTGTCGTCAAAGGGGACCAGTCCTTGGTCCAGATACTCCTTCACGCAGTGGATACAGGTCGCATAGAAGTCAGACCAGTCCTTGTCGGACCAAGTCCTCTTGTCCAACAGGTAACCGTCGTGAAGGTCCGCAGGAGTGAACCCTGAACGGTCATACAGAGTTCCGTAGTAGGTCCCGATAGGAACGAAGAACTGACGACGACGGTCCGAACGGTCGTTGTTGGAGATGGTGTAGTTGGTCGTCAGGACCATCTTCGGGGAGTGTTCCTCACTGAGGACATACTTCTTCTCCCCCTTGTCCTCCACAGTGAACCCGTCAGTAATGAGGTTGTAGAACCGTTCAAAGTTCAGTTCACGACTGGTATCCGAGAGAATGACGATGCGTCTATCGGGTGTGTAACCAGAGAACAAGAAACGGTTCCCTCCATCCTTCTCGTGTTTCATATCCACGGTGTGGATGGGTTTCACGCAGTTGAAGGACTTCCCGATAATGGACTTCCCGTTACCACCACTCTTCATTTCAGTGGTGCGGTCATAAAGGATGACCATCCGTCTGTTGTCAGGGGGATAGAAGTCGTGGAGGACATACCCATACGCAGTGGTCAGGGTCTGGAGGAGACCAGGGTTGGTCACCCATTTCCCGTGGTGTTCCTCCTTCGCAAGGTTCTGGAGGAAGTCCCACCACTTCCCTGAGGGACCTTCCTTCAGATGGTCCAGGTCAACCGCATAGTCCTTGACCTCGTTGTCCCAGACGAATGCATTGGGAGGGAGGTCCAAGTAGGGGTGGAGTTCGGGGTCATCGTCCTTATTGACGACCACCACTCCATTGGTGAAACAGAGGAACGCAGTGTTCGGGGTGTCCTTCAGAGGTTGTTGAGGGACCTTCAGGGTCTCCCCTGAACTCGTCGTGACCTCCACCTCAGGAAGACGAGGAAGGAAACGGGTCGTCCATTTGGAGAACAGGGTTTCAAACTCAAATATCCGTTCTTCCAAGTCCTTAGGGAGGTCACCCGCAATACCCGACAGGGTCTTGATGGTCTCCAAAGTCCACTCAAAAATACGGTCCTGGACCTGGATGTCCTTCTCATTCCCAATGATGCGAACACGACGACCACACTTCTGAACAATGAGGAATGGACCGTCTTCCTGTTCGTTCTCCCTGTATTTGTAGAACCCAAACTGAGGGAGAAACTTCTTCGCATAGAGGTATGCGTTCTGTTTATTCAGTTTTGCACACTTCTTCTTGTTATCCCTGTCCAGGAACCAGAAGAAGGTCTTCCGTATAGACCCTTGAGGGTCAATAACGGACATACTGTTCTTACCGATAAGTTCTCTTGCAGTAAACATAGATAGATACTCCTGTGATGTTGTTATTTCGTGAGAAATGTTGTTATTTTGTGCGAAAAGTGGTAAAATGAGAGATATATGGGTAACCGACGAAACGATATGAACCAAACTCTCAAAAAGGAAACTAAGAAAGTGAAGTCCAAGTTGAACTGGGAACTTCACTCCCCCAGCAAAGGTGTAGTCGTTATGTCCTGGGTCAGAAAGTAGGACGCACGACAGAAGGAGGAAGGAGTGTCTCAGGGACACTCTCCTTCAAGATGTTGACCTTCCAGGAGACCAGGGTGGAACCATCCTCCCTGGTTTTCATATGGTTAGAAAAACCAGTGAAGTCGTAGTTAGGGAAGGTCAGTTTCGGGTTCACATTGTTCTGAGAATGTTCAAAACAGAGTGTGAGACGAGGTCCAGTGTGGACAACCCGATAGGTCTTGATGAGGGTTTTGTGGTAGACCCAGGTCAAGAGGTTGTAGATGTCTCTTATCCACCTCTGCCCAAAGGGAACCGTCCCATTTGTCTGGGGGGAACCAAAGTGAGGAACATTTTCCTCATCCCACATCACCAGAAACTTCCGTTTCTTACTACGAGTGTGTTGAAGAATATCCCACAACTCCTTCGCATCAAAACCAACCTCAGTCAGTTCGTCGTGATAGAAGTTGAGACCATAGTGGGTGCGAACAGAACAATACATCTCTTTCACCCCCTCACTTGAAGGTGTCATAGATATGACCACCCTTATAAGAGGAGACCAGGACACCAAGACGACCGTTACGGGACTGGAACTTCACCGAGTGCGAAGAGACATTCTGAGACCACGCAATGCGTGTCTTCTGAGGTTGATAGAAGGTCCCCGTCTTAGTGGGGATAGTCATCAGTTGGTCGGTATACATACGACGGAACACCTCAGGTTGTTCCTGACGCAGTTGAATGAAAGGGACCAACTCCTCTTCAGAAAGAGGGGAGAACATCTCGTCTAACTGACCAAGGAGAATGAGTTGGTCCAGGTCAGGACGGGTAGTGGGAAGAACTTCCTGGAGTAACTCCAGGTCCAGACGGAGTTGGAAACTATTGAAGGGGGTAACACCTGCGAAAACCTCAGGTTTAGAAAACTCCTCAATAACCTTGTCCTTATCCCCGTCCTCACAGACACGGATACCAGTAGTCAACTTGTAGAACTCTACATTGGAGGTAAAGGTGAAGAAGACTTCTTCAGAACCCTCCTCGTGGAAAATAGAGATGGGAACTGCGGGGTATTCAGTGCGTTGATGGATACAGGGTTTGAAGTCAATAACCTTGTCCACCAGAACATCAATGGAACCGTGTTCAACGGGAAGTTGACCAAGAGTGTCACGCACTAACTCCTCCCAACCTTCATCCTCCTCACGAACCCACTTCAGGTGGAGAAGGTCCATAACCTGGAACAACTGGTCCCGAGTAAGGAGAATGAGGGAATGACCGACAGGGGTGTATTGGTTCTTACTCTTACGGTCAAGACCAAGACGACGGAGTTTCTTTTTGTTTTTACCAGACATAACGAGATAACAGAATAACAATGAAAAGTTGAGTGAAAGAGGAAGGAGACACCCTTCCTCCATTGGGATATCAGTCCTTCAACAGAAGGTTTTTCACGACGACTTCCCTGTAGTCCACAGTGAAGTTGGAGACACCTCCATAGAGGTCTTCGTCGCAATATTGCAACTGGTCCAACTCAAGTTGATATAGAGAACCAGGACCAGTGTGCAGGAACTCCTCTTCAGTCAGTTCATAACTGCATTCAATAGTTTCCTGCAGTTCGTATTGACCTGTTACCAGGAGTTGTTCATCCCACTTGAAGTAGACACGGAAGGTTGCAAGTGCAAGTTCTTCCTCAGGGGTCATATCATCCCCACATTTCTGGAGGGTCAGAAGATGACCAAGTTCATCACGGAGAGGACTAACCTCTCCCTTACCAAAACGGTCAACAATGGATAAAGGATATTCTTTTGTAGTAGTCATATCTAAAAGGGTAAGGTTGAATATCTGGACACACACTCGGTCTCCAAGAGGAGTGACGAACCACTCCTCCTGTCCTTGGGTTTATAGACGGTCCGAGGTCGTCTGAAGAGTTAGACCTTGGTCTTCACCTTTTGAAGTTCCAGATACTTCGCAGATGCAAGACGAACCTGTTCCGTGAAGACCTCAAAGTCACGGTCCTCAATACACTCCTTGAAGTTCTCAAGGTCACGCATCGTGAAATAGTGACAGATGTAAGTCCCCCATTTAGGGAAGAAGTTGGTGTCCTTAGAGGACATCACTTCCATAACAAGGTTCTGGTGTTCAGTGGTTCCGTAAACAGTCATTTTGAAAAGGGGTAAATGGACAAAAAGTAGACAGTAAGTTCCAGTCCCCACTGAAATGACAGTGGGGGAGTTTATTGACGGTCTGGTGTCGTCAGGACATCAGGAGTTTTCCTCCTCTTCCTCTTTAGAAGTCGCACCAAGTGCGAGGAAAGGGATACCACCGATGGTGGTGAGGATGTCCTCTGGAGTGAGGTGGGACATCAACTCCAGGTCCTCCTTGTGCATCTTCAAGAGATGGTTACGGAAGACCTCAAGACCCTGTTCCTTAGGAGTATCACGGAGTTGAAGGTCACTCACAGTGACAGAAGGTGCGAATGGACGGGTGCGAGACACACAGAGGTCCAACTCGTAAGGGTCCATAAAGGTGTGTTCAGAAGAAGGGTCTTCATCTCCTGGATAACCCCATTCAATGTCCATAGAGAGGTCATCGCAGGACATCTTCTTCTTGAAGTCCTCACGGTCCTTGCAACGGACAGAACAGGTGTTCTGACCTTCTGCATACACCTCTGTCTGAATACGGATGTTCTCCTTCCAGGTGAAGGTCTGACGGTAGAGGTCCAGAAGTTTCGGACCATCAACAGGAGGTTCATTGACTTCCTGGTTCCAGGACCAACGAGAGGAATGAATAGGTTCCCAGTTGTTCAGTTCAAACTCCAGAAGGTCTTCCAGAGTGCGTTCCAAACGAATGGACTGAGAACGAACATCAGAGTTGAAGTAAGACACCATCTCTTCACGAGTGGTGGGTGCAGGAGTTTCTGCAACAGAAGTCATAGGGATACGGGGGTAGGGGTTTATGACGAGGACTTGCACTCACGGTCTCCCTCTCCTCAGGAGGGGTTTATGGACGGTCCGTGGTCGTCCAGTCAGTAGTCAGTTCGTCTTCAGACGGAACGCAGGTCGCAGGTCCGAGTGCATCCCTTGGTCCTCAGTTCCGCAACCTTCAACAGGGTCTGCAGTTCCGCAGGGGTCAAAGGTTTCTTCCGAGTAGTGACCAAAGTCTTCATTCAGGAACTGGTTGAGAAAGGACAGGTAGTCGGACTGCGAGGGGGAGAAGTCAGAGAGGTCGTATTGACCTCCCTCTCCCCCGTTGATGTCCCTATTATAGGACGACTTCTCTGTGCAGAGACGCAGTGTTTGCAAACCGAAACATTTGGACGACTTCTCTGCAGAGAGACCGTCGTTGGTCTTGAGACGCAAAAAGGTCATCGCAACCACCACAGGAAGGACAGGTATCCAGAGAGGTCGTAGTCCCTTGGGTGTCTCTTGGACCCCTCGGGTGACCTCCCTCGGTTCCTATGCATTATAGGACGACTTCTCTGTGCAGAGACGCAGTGTTTACACTCTGTAGCATTTCCACGACATCTCTGCACGGAGACAGTCGTGGAGACCCGTTTTTACTGGCATTTCTGGGGTCCAGAAAGACCCAGAGGTCCCTCCTGCGACTGAAAATGCAGGTTTTTAGGGACTTGGTGCGTCGTATGAAACACCAGACGACGGTTTTCCACTGAGAAGTCGTTGCATCTCTGCAGAGAATGTCGTATGGTTTTCCTATGCACCCACTACGGGTGGGAACGGAATGACACCCTCTAACCCCAGCACTAACAAGTCCGTCTCTGAGTTCCTGGAGGAACTGGTGGCAGGAACCCACCAAGGGTCTGTGGACGACATCCTCCACATCACCAAGGTCATCAGGACTGCACGAGAGACCCTGACCGAAGAGGACTTCAGGGACCTGAGAGACAGGTGGGTGAAGTCCCAAGGGATGGACAAGGGTGGTCAGAAGGTGTGGTCAAAACTCCTGCAGATAGGTCTGGACGACCGACTGGAGGGACTGAAGGACCATCTCCCCTGCACCTACACAACCCTCCATCTGGTCCACTGTCTGTCCGACGAGGAACTGAAGGTCGGGGTTGAAGAGGGTCATATCCACCCCAAGGTCTCCCAAGGTTCTCTGAACCGATGGGTCAAATACTTCAGGTTTGAAGGACAGACCGAGGAGGTTCCAGAGGACTTCTCATCACTGGTGAAGGTCCTTGGACCTGCATCGGTGTCAGAAGAGGTCCTGACCCGTTTCAAGGGGGACCTGGAGAAGTTGGTAACGGTCTACGGGTTCAAGACCCAATACGAGGAAGACCAAACGATGGTCACCCTCAGACAACAGAGGTCTGTTGACCGTTCCCAGGAAATGGAAGGTCGTCTAACCAAGGACCTCAGGTCCACCTGGGACCGTGCAGAGGACAGTCTCAAGACCCTGTTCTCATTGGGGTCGTTAGAGGACTTGGTCCTGGCACCATTGCAGACCTTCACGGGTTTCCTGAACAAGGTCAGCAAAGGTCGTGAACAGTTCTGGGCACTGCACGGGACTGACTACATCCACAAAGTCGCACTGGAATACCTGCGGACCAATGCAAGAGCACAACGGTTCAACTACCGCAGAAGACTGAAGGAAGTTGCGACATCCCATCCGCAGTATGCGGAGATGGTGCGTAATACTCTTGAAGAATGGATGCAATATTGAGTTGTGAAACTGTTATTCCGTGATGAGATAACAACTTCACGAGATAACTCCGTCAAAAACGCAAACATAAAAAATATAATAAAAAATATACCTGCGTTGTCTATCTAAGGGAGCAGAAACTGGAAGGAAGAACTCTCAAGGTGAGAAACTACATAAATAGCAGTGTCCAGTCAGTAATATTTATGCATTTTCTGCATTCAGATATGTAACTCGGGGTTTTGATGTGAGGACAATAAAAGACCCCTGAACCAAAAAGGAACAGAGGTCAATGTCACACAGAAAAGTATCGTATTCCTATTTATTGGAACTACTGGAGGACTACAAGCAAAAGTTAGTAGACCCCAGATGGGAGTGGATGAAACCCATCACTCAGGAACTCATCCACCAAACCGAATACAAGATACACAACATTAGAGAACAAGAACTATGCACACTCTTCCAAGAGGAAAGAATATCAGCATCCATTTCACAGACGATGAACTTTCATTGTTGAAGGACTGGGAGCAATATTGCAGAAGCAACTACACGACAAAGTCGGGTTGGGTCAAACGCAATATTCACAAAGAACTGAAAGAGGTAATGTCAAAATGAAGTCCATCAGAGTAGAAGACATCACTGAGCAGATGTTGAAAGAACTCTCCAAAAAGAGTTCTATGAGAGAGGACAAGTTCCTGGATGAACTCGTCTCTCGGATGTATCTGCAGATGAAGCAGACAGGGAAGAAAGTCCTGTGAGGTCACCCAAACAGGACCTCCTCCAGGTTTGCATTGAGACCATTGCGGTCCTGAAGAACATCATTCAGGACCTGTCCGAACAAAACAAGAGACTAACCAATGAAGTATCAAGACTTAGGGGGACCAACTCCAACAAACTATCGTCCTGATGATAACTCCGCAAAGTTGTCACCAAGTGCGAGGCAGAAGGTAGATATGGTCTGTTCTGTATTCCACAGGAAATGGCAGAGAGACCGTGAAAAGAAGGTGAGAGAAGTTCAAGAGAACCTCAAGACCCTGTCTGACAGTATGTCCCTTGAAGAGGGTAACAAGAAGAAGAGAAAGAAGTCTCCGAAGGCAGACAGGGACGGTCGTGACAACTCTTTTGAGGTCAGTTCAGACACCAAGAGAGACGACAATGAAAACCTCATTATGGTTGGTGGCATTGCAGGTTACGATGAGGAGACGAAACCGAGAGTGAAGTCATACAAGGAGTTCAGGGAACAGTTAGACCTATTCCTGGAGAAGAAGAACAGGAACAAAAAGAGGTCACGCAACCCTGGGACTGTTGACGAGGACCCCAGGTCTAAGAAGATAAAGAAACTGAAAAATGATGATGCACATTGGAGAGGACTTGAATGATAAAAACAACACCTATAAACTCAGTAAGAGTTCTGAAGGTGGGAGTGACTTTGCACTTTCACTTCTCAGACAGCATTGTCTACAAAGGTGAGTGTTGGTGCATTCGGGGGAGAAACTATGAATACGGTCAACCCGTAGAGACTGCGAATGAGTTTCTCCAGAATGTCACCAGAGGTTGTCTGAATAGATGGACAGACCATATGAATGAGAAATATGGCATCCAGGTAGACAAAAACAAAGTGAACCCATCCACTGAAGTCAAAATGGAATATCAGTGTGTGGAGGAAATGACGACTGAAGAACGGAAGGTCTATGAAGAGTATGAATACATCTTGGGACCAGTCACAAAAAAATGGGTGGAAGAACAACTCCTCCACCCACAGGTCACGAAATAACGAGTTACAGGACTATCTCCAGTCAATGGAGAGGATGGTGATGTCTGCATCACATCCGTGACGGTCCTTCAGTTTGTGCATCACTGCACTCTCGGTTTGTCCTGCGTGTGACCCTGAAATGGACATCGTCCAGTTGTGTCTGGAGTATCCATTAGGTCTATTGAGGTTGTAGACCACCTTTGCGGTGAAGACGGTTCTGGTCATTGGGACCACTCCTTGAAGTGCGGTAACCAGAGGACCTCAAGGTCATCCCAGTCCTTGGAGAACCATCCCTGGAACTCCCTTCGCAGTGCAGTCCGTTCCTTTGATGCAGGAAGACGACGCAACTGGGACCAGACATCAGTCATCGTCCTGTCCTTCACCAGTTCCAGACGGAGGTTTTCAGACCAAGAGGTCATCGGACCACCTCCATCCGTGAACGGAACTTGTTCACGACCTTTTCCTTGTCCACATCCAGGTATTCCTGAAGGGACTGCAGGGACTTGTGACCTGAGATGTGTTGTATCTCCCTGAGGGACCAACCCTCCCGATACAACTCGGTCAGTTGGGTTCGTCTGAAGGAGTGAGAAGACACTCCAGACAGTCCATTCCAGTCGCAGACACGACGGAGTTCCTTGTCAAAGGACTGGACGGTGAGTGGTCTCTGTTCCCCTGTGGTGGTCTGGGTCGGGGACTGGTTGAAGAACAGGTAGTCAGAGGGGGCAAGACCCAGTGAACGAACCCTCAGGAGGAGTTTCCTCATCAGTTGGTCAGGGACGAACACTTCCCGTGTCTCCTTGGTTTTGGTGGTCTCCTTCTCCAGGACAACCATTCCCTGGTCAGGGACGAGGTTGCGAACACGGATGTTGAGGACCTCCCGAATACGACCTGCGGACCAGTAGAGGACCTCAGAGATAAGTCGGTATTTCTCGGGGAGATGGGTCTGGATGAGGTTCCGTTCCTCCTGCGAGAGGACCTTGGACTTCCCAGACCTGTTGACCTTGAACGAAACAGTCATTGGTGGGTTCCCTTGGAACAGACGCACTATACGACATCTCTGCACAGAGCAAGTCGTTCAGAACGGGGTTGGTTGAACTTTCCCGAGAACTTCAACCTCTAGTCCCAGTGAGGACGGGACTTCTTTCCTGGTCAACGGGTTTGAGACGAGAAACGAGACGAGGGGACGACATCTCTTGGTTTCAGGAGTCGTTTGGCGAATGCCACCATGCTGGAGTTCGTTACCGCCTTATTCGCTTGCACAAACGGCAGCAGTCCATTCCTCATCGGCAATGACCACAGGCATCCCTGAACTGGGGGATCAGACCCTGATGGATCGGACAGGTGAGCACCGTCACGCAGTGCCTGACGACCTCGTAGCGGAAGTACTGGCAGGTGATGCAGACAGCGCCAGAGCGAGCAGGACGCAGAACATCCACATCCAGGCAGTCCCACTCCCCAGAAGGCAGCACGGGGCGGGCAGCAGTCATCGCAAGCAGACAAGAACGCATGTACTACTTACTTTGTTTGGAGGGGTCAAGCGGCGTAGGCAGTTGCCCATAGACCGAAGAGGTCTCCGCTCAGTGCCCATAAGGTGTGCCGAGACCTGCTGACTTCATGAAGCGACTGCTCCTTCTTGCTTTCGCAACCGC
>BCSF01000766.1_pt1 | contig 11686 bp, 10 predicted proteins | sample 1016431 | NCBI WGS metagenome assembly BCSF01 (sample SAMD00045685;SAMD00045686;SAMD00045687;SAMD00045688;SAMD00045689;SAMD00045690;SAMD00045691;SAMD00045692;SAMD00045684;SAMD00045690;SAMD00045691;SAMD00045692;SAMD00045684;SAMD00045685;SAMD00045686;SAMD00045687;SAMD00045688;SAMD00045689, study...
CTTCTTTAATTTTTGGGTTTTTCTTTACTCTTCTAATAGCTTTTGTCCAATCAATTACTTTTCGTGGATACACTCCCGTTACTACATCTTCATCTAAGTCTAGCATACGAAAGACAGACTCAGGATTAAAAGCTAAATCAGCATCAATAAATAAAAGATGAGTATAATCTTCATTATCCATAAACAATTGCACTAATGTATTACGAGCCCTTGTTACCAAAGACTCATTACCGATCGTGCCAAATTGTAATTCTACTTTTTTAGTAGCTGCTAAAGCAGTAAGTTGTAAGCAGCTTTTAAAGTAATCTGCTGTAAGCATGTTGCCATAACAAGGAGTGCCTATAAATATTTTATTAGTCATAATTTTAATGCTTCATCGATTATTTTTTTAGGTTCTATTTCTACACAATTAGGGTAGGAAGAAATTAGATTGATATTTGATTCATATCCAAATCTATTAGGATCAGTCCCACCCCACAAAACTATACCTTTTTTATTAAAACTTTTGTTGGAACACATATGCTGTAAAACACTATCAATAGATATAAAAAAATCACAATATTTAGAAAGCACCATAAAATCTTCTCTTGTTTTAAACAAAAGTTCTCCTGTTTGACTATTAAACTTTGTTTCTCCTTGATATTCAGCTTGTTCATTTGAATGACCAAATGTTATAATAATGTGATTAGGAAAAGATTCATTTAATAGTTTTATTAATTCTTGGCCATAAACATAATTACGACCCCAATTATGTCTATTGTATGAATTTCCTTGAATAGCTTGACCTCCTGTAAATTGTAAAAGAATAAATTTACTCATTGCTTGAATGTGAGGCATAAGCTGTTTTTCAAGTTCTATATTTATATTGAAGTCTGGTCTCATATCATCAATTTCAACTTCATATAATTCTGCCCATTTTTTTATAATATGAGTATTTCCTTTTAACCAATCACTTCTGTAAGGATCCTTAAAAAAAATATTATCATATTGATTAAAACGACCTATAGTTTCATCGGAAAAAGGATTTTGATTCCAAATACTAGAATAAGCAACATGTGGAGAAAATTCAAATATTTCGGGAAAACCAGAACTAATTACAATTTTTTGATTATATTTTTCCCTTATGTTTTTAAATAAAGAAGTAAATTGAATATGTTTACCCGCACCTCCTTCAACGTGGTGCATATTAGGTTTGAACATAATCTACCTTTAAGTATTCTATTTTCTTTATCCATCCTTTTGGTATAGCGATAGCACCGCCACCTGATACTTCATCTTTATCTTTGCTATAGGAGCGCATAATAATTATTTTTTCAGGACCATTATGAACCATCCATCCTACTTCTTGGCACACGGCCAACGGAGCATCGACAACATCTTTTATATCAAGCCAACCTGTTTCTGTGTCACGAGCATCCAACCACGTAACACGAACCATTGGCACTTTATTTATGTTCATCGCTCCCCCTTATAAACAATATTTAAAGTATATCTTATTGAGCTGTTTCCCAAAGCTTGTAAATCACCATGTTCTAATTGTAAGCCGTTAAAAAACAAAGCTCTATTTTCTACAAAACCCATATGGGTAGATAATCTATTATTATATAAAAAACCTGTGCCGTTATTAATTAAAGGCTCACCCTTTACGTAAAACAAAAAATTAGCAACATTGTCACCATAGGTATCTTTGTGAAATAAAGGTTGACTTCCCTCTGCTACACTATTTTGAGATCTTATATTTGCACTAACTTGCATAGGAACTAAATTTCTATGAGGAAAGAAAAAATGTTTTATGTCGTCAAGAAGCCCATTGTGTTTTTCATTAAAATCAGAATCATAATAATATCTCCAACCAAAAACTCTACCTAAAGGATCTTCAGCATTTTCATATTCTGTTATTTCAATTAGTTCATTCTGTAATAAAAAAAGATATTGTGCGGACAAAAAATCATCAACACACATGACAAATTCTGTATTTTTATTCATCTTTATAAAAGATATTTAATGTGTATCTTTTTGAACTATCCCCCAATGCTTGTAAATCGCTATGCCAAATTTTACTGCCATTAAAAAATAAAGCTCTATTTTCAATAAAACCAATGTGAGTTGCTAATTGATTGTTTTTTAAAAAACCAGTTCCGTTATTTAAAAGAGGTTCTCCTTTAACATGAAGAAGAAAGTTGGCAACATTACCTTTATCATCATCAATATGAAACAAGGGTTCTTTACTATTATCTCTAATATGCGCGCTAACTGACAAGGGAATTAAATTTCTATGAGGAAAAAAATATTGTTTAATTAATTTAAGTAAAGGATCTTCGAGAAAACTTTTATTAAAAGTGTGACGAAGACCATATATTTGCCCTTCAGGGTTTTTTACTTCTTCATATTTTAAATTAACTAAAGTATCTTGAAGAGATTTTAGTGTAGTATTGTCTAAAAAATTATCGACATACATAACAAATTCAGTTGCTGCTATATGTTGCATTAGTTTTCTAGAGGATGTGGCTCATCTTTTTTAATTAAATGTAAGTTAAAAGATACCGATCTTCTCTCTTCATTTGGTGTTCTAAACGGATACACGCCGTGTGCTAACCAATTTGGAAACAGAAATATATCACCAACCTTTGGAGATTCTTGATGCTTATGTCCACTGAACGTCGCCGCTTGACCATTGAACCAACATATATCGCCAACAGTTGGGTAGTGATCTTCTTTCGCATATTCATCAGGTAGACTTGGTGGCACTCGTAAGTAACAAACACCAGATAGTTGACCCTCATGTATATGAAAAGGATTAAAGTCTCCTGACCATTGGCTCACGGCCCACATAGATTCAATAACCATTTTACCTACATAATTAGGTGAAATAGTTTCACTTGCTGGTGGTATAGAAATATAATTTTTAACCATCTCACCAATTAATTGAACCATTGGCATAAACTCTTCTGTGTTCATCCAGTCTTGAGGATAACGCACTTCTTGTTTAACATTACCTGCTAAGTTACCTGAATGATCAAACTCTTTTGATAATTTTTCATCTGTTAACATTTCTGTTGCTTTTTTATCTAGCATTTCAGTAATAAAGTCAGGCATCTTGCCTCTCATTATTGTAGGACCAAAAGGTCTAATAGTGTCAAACTTTAAGACTTGTTCAGTTTGTTGTTTCTTCTTAGCCATGCTTTTCCTTTCTACTTGCAAATATCTATTGTCATATAGCAATTATTTGCCTATAAATATAGTATTAATTAGGCTTATCTATATTCAAGGCCGAGCCTCCTTGCCTTTTGTTAACAATATCATGAATTGCTAAGGAGTACATGTTAAAGAAGATTTTTAGAAGAGTTCGTAAAGGATTAAAAGATATCGGCAGTTTTGCTGAAGACAATCCATTAGCTATTCTTGCAGGTTTAGGCTTAGGTTTTGGTAGTGGAATAATGCCAGGTGGTAAACCTTTCGGATTAGACACATTATTAGGTACTGGAAGAAATTTAATAGGTAATTTTGCAAAAGGTGCAACAGGACCATTAACTCATCAAGCAGCAGTTGAAGGGTCAGGTTTATTAGGTACAGCGCAAACTTTAGGTAAAAGTTTATTAGGAGACGGTGGGATTAAAGATCTTTTACCTTATTTTAATGCCTTTTTAGCTAAGCAACAATATGATCAAGAACGAGAAGATATTCTTAGAGAACAAGCAGAACAACGTGAAAGATACGATTTTGTTAATAACAAATATGGTAGCCCAGTAGGCGGTAGCCCTTTTGTTGACGATCGTTTTGAAATATATAAACCCTTTAAATATGACTCAGAGGGTAGAATAATTGAAAGTGCAGATGGAGGTATTGCTAAATTAAACATGGGTGGCGATGCTCTAAAAATGGGTGGCACAGGAGGAATGGGCGGAATGCCTTTTAACCCTAACAACAAAATATCAGGAATGATACCAGCTTTAGCTAAAGGTGGTGAATCAACAGGAGTTCCAGGTTTAACTGGCAATATGTCAAGCGATCAAATGATGAATAAAATAGAAGATAATCCAGGTATTACAGCTTTCTTTCCTCCAAGAATGGGAATGATAAGTGGCCCTGGTGGACCAAAAGATGATAAAATACCAGCAATGTTAAGTGATGGCGAGTTTGTATTTACAGCGAAAGCTGTGGACAATGCAGGTGGCCCACGTGCTATGTATAATATGATGAATAAATTAGATCCAGAATCTTCGAAAGGCAGAGGTATAATATAATGGCTGTTTCATACGGATTTGCACAACCTCCTGCGTATATAGAAGAGTTTCAACGTAACCTTTTACAAGGTGCTTTTGATGCTACAAAGTCTCCTTATGCTGGTGGTATACCAAAACAAGGTATTACAGGTTTTCAACCATTACAAACAGGTGCTATTCAAGGCACAGCAGGATTATATGGTATAGATCCTACAACAGGTAAGCCAACTGGTGCAGGAACAGCTTTTGATCCTTATTTTAAAACGGCTCAAGATGCAGTCGGCGTTGGTATGCAAGGAATTGGCGCTGGTCAAACAACATCAGCAATGGGTATTCCTTCTCTACAGTCAGCTCAACAACAGTTTGATCCATCTACAAGTAACTACAAACAATTTTTTAATCAGTATCAAAGTGATGTAACTAAAGAAGCATTGAAACAAATGGACGAGCAAGCTGCGATGCAGAGAAATCAGCTTCAAGATCAAGCACAAAACATAGGTGCTTTTGGTGGTTCACGTCAAGCAGTGCAAGAAGCAGAGTTAGATAAAAATCTACAAGATATTAAATCGCGAAGAATATTTCAAGATCTCGCACAGAACTTTGAACAAGCACAATCAAAAGCTATTGGAACTTCTGAAGCAGCAAGAGGTAGACAGTTATCAGCGGCTCCTATATTTGGTCAACTTGGTCAAACACAAGCTAATCTAGGTCAGCAAACAGCGCAACTTGGAGCACAGGTCGCGGGCCTCGGAGCACAACAATTTGGTATGCAACAACAAGGTTTAGGATCATTATTTACTTTAGGTGGAGCACAACAACAACAAGCACAACAACTTGAAAATGAAAAATTCAGACAAGCTGTTGAAACACAACAAGAACCACTTAAACGATTAGGATACTTCTCTGATATTATGCAAGGTTTACCTGCATATCAAGCAACTGCTCAGTATAATACGCCACCATATACTAATCCATTATTGGGTGCTATCGGTGCAGGACTTGGAACATATGGTATATTAAATAATCAAGGTGGAGGCGGTGCCTTTGGCTTAGGAACAATTTAGGAGGATAAATGGTAACAAGACCAGATCAACAAATCGGAATGGATGACATTTTCGATGAAACTGTCGATGAGGTTACGCCTATAGGACAATATCCTAAAACTATTTCTAGTCAGTTTTTTCCCAAAGAACCAAACATATTGCCGTTAGACGCAGCAAGTTATTTGTTGCCTTTCTTACGTGATCCTAATGATCCTCAATACAGTACGCCTTCTCTTACAGATGAACAAATAGATAAAATGTACGCGCCTACTGATTTTAGTAGTCAAAAAAAATTAGCCCTAGCACAGTTTGGTTTTGGTTTAATGAGACCAGCAGAGGGTGGTAGAATAGGTGCGGTATTAGCTGACTCAGGTGCACAACTTGCAGGAGATTTATCTAAAATAAAAATGGCTCAAGCTAATGAAGCTAAACAAAACAATGCAGCGAAGATAACTGCAAAACTACAACGAGATGCGCAAGACATATTAGAGAAAAAAGCAATTGATGAATCAAACAGAGGTATATTGATGAACATTGCAAACATGAATTATGATGCTGTTTTGAGTCAGAACAAACAGCAAATGACACTTTACAACGAGGTAATGAAAGCGGCTCAAGGTAAGTTTATGGATTACCAACTAGATGGTATAAAACCAAAACAAGTACAGATTGCTTACACAGATGAGAATGGAGATGTAGGAACTCCGTTTGACGCGTTTGTTGTACAAAACATCACGGAAGACGGAACAGGGCTCACGCCCCCACAATATTATAGACCAACAAATAAAATGGGTTCGGATGGTTATCCTATTATGGAACTGATAGAAAACCCTGAAGGTATTGTAGAAGTTCCTTTATCAATTACAGGTTCACCAAATGATTTTAAATCAGCAAAAGGTATGACAACATTTAGAGATTTGTTAACAGGTCTACAAACAACAGATAGAGCGTTATTAACACTTGATGAATTAGAAACATCTTTCCTTGAAAGACCAGGAAGAGCTGGTTTTATTGCAGGTATTAAAGGACGTTTTCAAACATACGCACAAATATTTAGTGATTTATATAACGAACAATTTAATGGATTCTTTAGTGAAGACGACTTAGTACAGTTTAATAATCAAGATGCTTTAGTTTATGAAACTGGTGAATTTAAAGGTCAGAAAATGACAAAGTTTCAAAACCTATCTACTACTATAAATTTATATTTACAAGATCCAGAAACACAAGCCAAAATAGCAAGTGGTGAAATATCTCCTGAAGAAGTATCTGCTTTACAATCCGCAAATAATGTTTTTGATCAATTAGCAGCAACAGGTTTAGCACAAATGCGCGTTGAAGCAGCAACAAGTGGAGTCAATGCATTTGGCGAACAGCGGTTTGAAGGAACAAATGGTAGAAGTGCAGCAAAAGAAACAGAATTAATATTTAAAAAATTACGATTGTTTGATTCTGATTTACCAGCCAACCAAGTTAGAGCAAACTCAATTATCTATGCAATAGCAAGGGCACGTAAATCATCAGGTCGATTAAACTTAGATGATATTGAACGTGCAGCAAAAGACTTAAACATCTATGGTGATTCATCTGCAGACGTTATTTCAAAAATTGGTGTGCTTAGAACTCAATTGGAGAGAAGTAGAGAAGATGCTTTAGCAAACATACAAATCATGTACGGCACAGGTAAAGATAACTATTTTGATAGACTCATTGACCTAGGTTACGGCACATACGATAGAAAAAGAACTTATGATTACACTACAGACGATAAAGCTAAAGGCTATGTAAAACCTGGACCACAAACATCAGGAATTGTTGATTTTGACTATTCAATAGGAGTTAAATAATGGCTAGCGTAATTTACGAATATGACATGAATCAACATGGAATAAATAAAAAAATTAGAATACAAGTTAGAGATTTAGTCAATAATCAAACGCCTGAGCAAGGTTTTCCAAGAGATCAATTAGAAGTTGATACACTTAATCAAATTATTGCAGTTGAGCTACAAAAAAATCAATCAGGATTAATTAATGAAGCAGCGGCTTTAGGTGAAAGACGACAAAATTTAATTAACGACCCAATCGGCACTTTAATAAAAGAACAAGCAACAAAAGCGTATGATACACCAGCAGGTCCTGCTGTAAACATTGGTACGACAGCAGCAGAAATAACTAAAATGTTACCTGGTGGTCAATCACCTGACTTTGGTAAAATGGGAGAAGGTATTCTTAACACAGGAGCTGCCGTCATAGCTGGTCCTGGTGAAGACATGTTTGGAAGAAATTTAAGTCAAGGTGATCCAAAACAATTACTAACAGATGTCGGAGTTATTGGAACCGATATGGCTTTAGCTGCTGGATTATTAAATGACTCGGCAAGATTAAATCCTGTGTATGGAAATACTACTGCAAAAAATTTATTTTTTAATGCACTACGCAAGAATCCTGCTTTAGGTTTTGCTACGATTGTAGGAACAAACGTTGCTGCGAAATACGGTGGTGACATGATATATGATAAAATTAATGACATGACACGTATTATAATGCAACTTCCTGATCCCGAAGCTGCGTACAAGAACAATGAACAGATTCGTAACTTAATGGATGCAAGAGAAGAATTAATGTGGTCAGGCGGTGCAATGGGATTACAACATATCTTTCCCCTTGTTAAAAGATTAGTTGGTAAATCAATCGGTGTAAATAAAAACATGACACTTCAAGTTGGTGAAGTGATGGATGAAACAGGAAAAATGGTTCCTATCAATGCCAACATGTTAGAAATTGCTAAACGATACGATATTCCAATGAACGTATTTTCTACGTCTTCATCTGGTTTTGTAAAAGGTGCAGGTTCTGTAATTGGTTTATTTCCTTTTGTTGCTACGAAAGCAAGGCAAGCACAAAACGCACAACAAGTAGCATTAGCAAAACAAGTTAATAATGTTTTAAATGATCTATCACCAATTGGTTTGTTTAAAGATGCCAATGAAGTTTCTAGTAAAAGTTTTAAAACAATGATTAATAAATTTACGACTACTAAAACAGCTTTGTATAACAGAGCTTTTAACATTTCTGATAAAGTAAATGATGCTTTTATTCCAACAGCTAGAATAAAAGAAGTAGCTGAGAATTTAGAGCTTATGTATTATGGTGGTAAACGTGATAAACAAAAAACAAATCTACGATTAAATAATCCTGACTACAACAGGCCAAGTTCAGTTGATGAATTACTACAAGGTTTTACGGGGAAAACAGACGAGTTTGTTGATGCCCTTATAGATTTTCAATATTTAAGCGACGAGCATATTACAGGTAGACAATTTAAAAGACTACAATCACAATTCAATTCTTTAAAAAGACAAGCAGCAGGAGATCCTAAACTTGGAACAGATTTAGGTGGAGTAGATGACTTTACTGATGCTATGATTAAAACATTAAATGATTTTGAAAATTTTAAAAAGTTTGATGATCCTGGTAAACAAGCTTTAGTAAATCAATTTAGTGGTGCCATGGGTATTGCTAATGACTTTTTCTTTAATAATGTAAACTACACAAAAGGTAGAACAGCGCAAATACTTGGTTTAAGTGATAAAAATATTGCTAAAGCAACAGATGATGTTGATCCAACTATGTTAACGGGTGAGCAAGTATTAAAAATATTATTTAACGATGAAACTTTGTATTCGCCATCTGCTATAAAAGAAATGCAAACAGCTATGCCGCCTATAAAATTAGATGATGGTAGAGTGGTAGATCCTGTTAAAGCTGTAGCAAGATCTTATATTGATGATCAACTACGAGCGACTACAAGATATATAAGTGGTAACTTAAATGTTACAGGTGAGGCTGGTTTTGGTGCAAGAGGCATGGGCTTTCTTTCAGGCAAAGAACCTGTTAGATCTGTTAAAACAGCAAACTTTAATATTCCAATTATTGATATAAAAGCTTTAAAAAAATCTTTTGGTTTAGATAACCCTAATACAAAAGAATCATTTGAATTAATATTTGGTAAAGAACAATATGATAAAATACAAAACGTACTCGCTTTAGGTGAACAAATACAACAAACAAGTTTTGGTGATGTATCTGCCTTTGTTAAACGTCGTGGTTTCTTAGGTGGTGTTAACGCTATTACAAACTTAGCCTTTGCTGGTTTCGTTGCCAACAATCCTTTTGGTAATGTCGGTCTCGTACTGGCAGCAAGATATGGTATGAGTAAAATGGCCGACCCTAAATTTATGGATGGGTTAACAAAAGTTATGAACCCTGAATTGTCTGACTTAGCAAGACGTCAAGCTTTAATTAATACTATTGCACTATCTCCTGAGCTAGTTGCAGGCATGAACGAGCCTAAAGAAAATATACCAACAGAATTACAAAACCTTGATCCAGGTAATCCATATGATGTTATGAAATACATGATATTTATGGCAGATAACAATGTATCTTATCCTGGTTCAGAGAATATGAACATTGCAATAGGTAGAGACGGTAGAGCTGCAGGTGTAGAATTATCTAAGGTAGATAGTAAAAATGAATTTAGTATGGATTCACAAGGCGTAGCAAGAGACATTCAAACTGTGCAAGCAGAGACGGTAGGCGAAAATGTGACCGCGGCCCGCGACCCTTTCCTTGACGTAGACTTCAATCAAGTGGTACAAGATACAGGAGTAGGATTAGGTATGGAAGGTGCAACAAAACAATTAACAGATGATCAACGCGTAGCATTAGCTGGTGGTAATCTTGATCAAGCAATTGCTATAGGAAATAGGAGAGTATAATGGCTAGTAAAAAACGTAGAGGTGGAAAAGCCAGTAAAAAAAGAAAAGAAACAGCTAAAAGAGTTGCTGCTAGAAGAGCTGATAAACAATTAAGTCGTTATATTGATGATAATCAATCTTTAAAAAATCAAGACGCAGGTGTTGCATCTATTGTGCAAGACATGCCTAAAAAATTTGCAGATAATTTTATTAATTCAAGAGGAGAAATTGGTCCAGAAGAACTCGGTAAAAAAAGCAGATATTATAGAGCTGATGGTTCATTAAATTCTGCAGGGTTAGCTACGTTATCTCAGTATACGGATGAACGTCCTGAGTATTCTCGACAATTAAATAGACTTAGAACTTCTTCTCCTGCAATGATGGATGCTTATGCACGAAAATTTCCTGTAGAAAACTTTGCAATGAAAGCAGGACCTATGATTGCAGGTGCAGCAACAGGAATTCCTTTTGGAGTAATGGATTTATTTAATAAAGGCAGAAATAAATTTACTAACTTATCTGATAGAGATGATATTTTAGGTGCTATTGCTAGAACGACTAATGACATAGCAAGTTCTTTTACCCCTGAACAAGCTAAAAATATTGATACTAACATTGAAACAAAAAAACCGATTGATAAAGTATTAAGAGATGAAAATATTATTAACGCAAGTACTGACGTTAATCCTATTCTCAAAGCCGCTGATGCTCAAACAGGATCACAAGACATAGTAGATATATTTGACAATGATGGAGAAAAAGCAGCAATCGACGCATCTTTACCAACGGGAGACATTGTCTATAATCCTTACGTAGAAGCTCCATATCAAAGTAAACTAGATTTTATAAATGAAGTTTACGGAACAGACTTTACTGCTGATAGATCAGGTATCTTATTAGGTGAAAACCAGGCTAATGAGTTGTTTGAGAAGGCAAAACAAGAACAAGGTGGTATAATAAGAGAAGAAGTTAATCGAGATCTTAACGTAGACGATACAGATCCAATACCAGGTGGTCAATTTAATTTAACACGTCCTACAATTAATGAAGATACAGTGCCTGTAATTTTAGGTGGAGCAGGACCTGATTATGAGTACGGAGATTTTATGATCAACGAAGACCTAGGTAATGTAATACCTACAGATAATATGTTTCCTGAAGGTGGTGTTTCAGGAACTCCTGTAACACAAGCAGGACAAGGATTAGTATTCAGTGATGGCACACCCGTTACACAACCAGTTGATACAGGTATTAACACTCCTGCTGGTCAAGCCGCAATCGACATATTAAACAGTAATGCTACTAACGATGTTAAACGTAGTCCAGATTATAATCAATCAATGCTGTATCAAGATTTAATATCAGGACCTAATCCTACAACTGATTTAATGACGCAAAATCCAAATTTAAGTTATAGTGATATAAATGATTTAGTAGGAGGTTTATCAGGAGGTGCTTCTAGTGGCACTCCAGATTTTGGTTACTTCGCTGACGGTGGCTCAACAAACAAATATCAAAATATGTCTACGCATGAAAAATTAATGCGAATGGCAGCAGAGATGTATGGATAATAGTTTGAAAAATATTATTTGGTTCGGTTTGATTTTAATAGCCGCAGGTGCAACCTACGGAATGATGTCAACGAGACTATAAGCAGT
>BCSF01000767.1_pt1 | contig 11677 bp, 16 predicted proteins | sample 1016431 | NCBI WGS metagenome assembly BCSF01 (sample SAMD00045685;SAMD00045686;SAMD00045687;SAMD00045688;SAMD00045689;SAMD00045690;SAMD00045691;SAMD00045692;SAMD00045684;SAMD00045690;SAMD00045691;SAMD00045692;SAMD00045684;SAMD00045685;SAMD00045686;SAMD00045687;SAMD00045688;SAMD00045689, study...
CACGTTTACCGATTGAAGGTGGAGAAGTGCGAATACTAAACGATGATGAAGTGTTAGGGACCATAGGTGATCCTGAATCAGTTCTTCATTACATTTAACAACATAGGAAGGAAACTATGCCAACAGAGAACGAAAATAAGAAACCTTCAGAAGAATTAATTGACGTCGGCGAAACAGTCGGTGCTGAAATTGATTTAGACGATAAAGGTGAGCCAGAAAAAGCAGAGATAGTAAAAGAAGAAGAGATAGAAGTAGAACAAGTACCTGCTGAAGATAAATCTTTTGAAAACGAAAGAGAAACTAAACTTGAAAAAAAAGAAGAAAAGGACGAGTTAAAAGAATATAGTGATGGCGTTCAAAAACGTATTGCTAAACTTACTCGTAAAATGCGTGAAGCTGAAAGGCAAAGAGAAGAAGCTATTGCCTTTGCAGAAGCAACTAACAAACAAAAGAGTGAGTTAGAAGGAAGACTATCTAAACTAGATAAGTCTTACACTTCAGAGTTTGAATCAAGAGTAAAAACTAATATGGCAGCAGCCAAGTTAGCTTTAAAAAATGCTATTGAATCTCAAAACGTTGAAGCTCAAATTGCAGCGCAAGAACAGATTGCTAATTTAACAATGGATGGGGCTAGACTAAATGCAATGAAAGTTGCTGAAGCGTCTAAACCAGAACCAGTTAAAGATGTAAATATTGCACCTCAAAGACCAGCTCAAACAGCACCTACTGACCCTAAAGCAGAAGAATGGGCAGCTAGAAATACTTGGTTTGGTAATGATTCAGCAATGACTTACACAGCTTTTGATCTACATAAAACACTTGTAGAGCAAGAAGGTTATGATCCTAAATCTGACGAATATTATGCAGAAGTTGATAAAAGAATAAGACTTGAATTTCCGCATAAATTTGATAAGGTGGATGATACTACTACAGAAAGAGTAAAACCTACTCAAAATGTAGCTTCGGCTAAACGTTCAGCCTCAACCGGACGCAGAAAAACTGTAAAACTCACGCCTTCACAGGTAGCAATTGCTAAAAGATTAGGTGTGCCGCTAGAAGATTATGCAAAACAATTAAAAATCACGGAAGGAGCATAAAATGGAAAATGATAAAATAAAAACTTCTCGTGCGAGTCAAACTAGAGACAAAATTGAATCTGTAAAAGTTTGGACTCCACCCAACTCACTTGATGCACCACCAGCGCCAACTGGATATAGACATCAATGGATACGTGCCGAAATACTCGGCGCATCAGATGCTAAAAATGTAGCATCATCTTTGAGAGAAGGATGGGAATTGGTGAGAGCCGATCAATATCCAGACTCACAATATCCAGAGATGACTGAAGGCAGATACGCTGGAGTTATTGGAGTGGGCGGCCTATTGCTGGCTAGGATACCAGAGGAGATTGCGCTTCAAATCGATGCTTATTATAAAAAGCAAAACGAGGCTAAAGAAGAAGCAGTAGAGAACAATCTTATGAAGGAACAGCACCCAAGTATGAAATTCCAAAAGGAATCTAATACTCGTGTAACTTTTGGTGGTACAAAGAAATAGTCTTTTAACAATTTCTAAACCAACAAAATAAATTAATCCGTATTGACTCATTTGAGTCAGTACATAATAAAGGAAACAACAATGGCAGCAAACCAAACAGAAGGTTTTGGATTTAGACAAGCCCCTACAGTAGGATCAACTCCTGCTACAGGCGGTCAAGCTGAATACAAAATCAAATCAGGTTTAGGTGTTGGGATTTTTCAAAACAATCCTGTTTCACATCAGCATACTGCAGGTGACGATGGGTATCTACAAGATACTACAGCGGGCACTATGGACGACGGTATTACTGGTGGAGCAGGTTGGTCAACTGGAACATCTAACATCCAACCAATTATAGGCGTGTTCAATGGAGCTTTTTATATAAATAGTTCTACAAGCAAACCTACTTTCGCAAACCACGTTTTAGCTAGTACTACGTTCGGAACGGACTACAATACTGGTTCAAGCGACGGAATCGGTTTTGTTAACGACAACCCTATGCAAGAATATACTTGCAAAGCGGATGCAGCGGTAACACAAGCAAACCTTCTTTCAACATTCAATCCAAATGATGGAGCTACAACTGGAACTCAATACCAGGGACAGTCTACAGTAAAATTAGATATTACTGGAACAGCAGCTACATCAATGTTTAGAATTGTTAGAACGGCAAACGATCCGGCAAACAATGACAATACTGCGATTGACTCGAACGTAATAGTTCAAGTTTCTCCAGCGGCGTCTATTTCTAACTAATAGGAGCAATTAACTATGGCAATATCAAGAGCACAACTAGTTAAAGAACTAGAGCCAGGTCTAAATGCACTATTTGGACTTGAATATAAACAATACGGCGAGCAGTGGTCAGAAATTTTCGACACTGAATCATCAGACAGAGCTTTCGAAGAGGAAGTAATGTTAGCTGGTTTCGCAAACGCAGCAGTTAAACCTGAAGGCCAAGGCGTTCAGTTTGACCAAGCGCAAGAAACTTTCACAGCTCGTTACACTAACGAAACGATTGCTTTAGCATTCGCTATCACAGAAGAAGCTATTGAAGATAACTTGTATGACAGACTTGCGTCTAGATATACAAAAGCTTTAGCAAGATCTATGGCGTCTACTAAAAATATCAAAGGTGCAGCGGTACTTAACAATGCATTTGATGCAAACTTTGCTGGAGGGGACACTAAAGCACTTTGTGCTACTGACCACCCAACATTAGCTGGCGATTTTTCAAATGAATTAGCAACACCTGCTGAACTTAATGAAACTTCATTAGAACAGTCGTTGATTGACATCGCGGCTTTCACTGATGAAAGAGGCCTAAAAATTGCGGCGCAAGGAGTTAAATTAGTAATTCCTTCAGCTCTTCAATTTACTGCTGACAGACTTATGAATTCTGCTGGTAGAACAGGCACTGCTGATAATGACATTAACGCAATCAGAAATATGGGAATGATCTCTGGTGGATATGTAGTAAATAACTACTTAACTGCTGCGAAGAAGTTCTTCATTAAAACTGATGTGCCTAATGGTCTTAAGCATTTCAATAGATCACCTATCAAAACTTCTATGGAAGGTGACTTTGATACAGGCAATGTTAGATACAAAGCTAGAGAAAGATACGTATTTGGATTTTCAGATCCAAGAGGCGTATTTGGATCAGACGCAACGTAATCAATAAATTTAAGGGGCCGACACAATTCGGCCCCTTTTTTAAAATAGGGTGAGAAAATGACTAAATTCCTAGTAAATATATGGGCGTACGATCGCCACGCAAAATTCCAAGTAGAAGCAGAAGATAATCCAATTTCGTTAGAACAGTCAATAGTTGACAAACTAGGGAAAAATGATATTATCTGGGAAACAACGGGAATGTTTTCTCCGTTAAATCGAATAACTTATGAGGAGGTTATTGATGATACAAGACCTATACAAAGCAAAAAGGTCCTTGGAGTTGAAGTGGGAACAGGAGCATCTATCTAATGGTAGATATACTCTTGAAATGGTCAGGATCGATGACAAAGTTAAAGAAGTCATCACAAAGATCAAGCTGGAAGAAGCGGCTATTGCTCACAGGCAGAACACTATTGAAGGTTCGGCTCCACAAGTTTCTGTAGCTACTTAATAAAAAAGCTACATCGTTGAAAAATCACTTCACATTGCAGGCTCTCTTGCGCTCTACTTAAAACTAGTATATAAATTACTCACTATACATTAAACAAATAAGTAAATATAAACGCGTATAGTCGATATGCCCTAGGTAATTATATTTACGTATTCTAGGAGGAATATAAAATGACAACTAAAACAACTTTCACAGGAATGGTTAGATCCAACGGTGGAAACAGAGCAAACTATGCAGGTAGTATGTCTATGGTAGCTCAATTTCACGTTCCAGCAACTAACGCAGCAGCAGGAACTGACGCACAAGTATCATCAACTGATACAGGAATCGTTAGACTTCCAAAAAATGCAATCATTGATTATATAATTTTCAATGGTCAAGCAGCAGCAGGTGGAAAAATCGATATTGGATTTGTAGATTTAGTAGATGGTGTAACTTTTGTTGATACTGATGGCTTCGTTGATAATGGAGCTGCAGATGATGCACAAGAAATGATTCTACCAAGTTCTGCAACTGCAGGAAATGATTTAGGCCTAACTAAAATGACTCACGATATTAAAATTGTAGCTGGTCAAGGTGCAGCAGCAACAGCTGGTACTTTAGATGGTACAATTTTTTATCACGTTCAAGACGAAGGTAAAGAGTCTGCGTAATTAATTAATTGAGTGTGGGCTTCGGCCCACACAAAATTTAACAGGAGAAACAAATGGCATCATATTCAAGTGATCAACAGGTAGCCCACGCTACAGCAGACGCACAAATGGTTCCTTTAGGACAAAGAGCTAGAATAACAGGCATTCAAGCAGAAGGTGCAGGAAGCTCTAGTATAATTTTTAAATCTGGAGGAGCAGCTGGAACTGTAATAGCTACATTTAAATTTGGAACTGAAGGAATAGATTTTTATGTTCCTGGTTCTGGAATTTTATTTGACGACGGAATTTATTTAGATTTAACTGCAACACCTGGTGTTACTATAACATTTACGTAGGATTAAATTGTGGCTACAATAACTTACACAGTAACCGTAGCAACGGGAACTAATCAATACGGTACCGGTAATAAATTTTATATTAACGGAGAGGCTAATGTTGTCTTGTATTTACAAGAAGGCAATACTTATATCTTTGATCAATCTGATAGTTCAAATTTAACTCATCAACTAGCTTTTTCAACTACTGCTAATGGAATTTGGGCAACACCGGCAGGTGTTGCTTATACTACAGGTGTAACTACAGCTGGAGTTCCAGGTAATGCAGGTGCAAGTGTAACTATTAATGTTGCACCAGTTAGAACAACAGGCGCTCCACTATTATTTTATTATTGTACTGCTCACAGTGGTATGGGTAATACTGCACAAACTATTTCACCTACTTCAGAAACTACAGAATTCAATCCACAAATAGATGAGATAATAGAAGAAGCTTATGAAAGAACAGGTGTATTAGGAACTAGAACAGGTTATCAATTAAGATCTGCAAGAAGATCATTAAATATAATGTTTCAAGAATGGGGTAACAGAGGAGTTCATTTATGGAAAGTAAAACTAGCTAAAGTACCACTAGTTGAAGGACAAGCAGAATACAATTATGCATCAGATTCAGAAAATTTTCCACAAGATATAGATTCTGTATTAGAAGCTTATTACAGAAACAACTCTGATACAACTGCGCCAGTAGATATTTCACTTACAAAAATAGATAGATCTGCTTATTCAGCTACACCAAATAAATTAACTAAAGGTACACCTTCACAATACTATGTACAAAGACAATTAAATCCAAGTATATTTTTATATGCTACACCAAGTTCAAGTGTATCAAGCACAACTACACCAAGTAGTTTTCAATTTTGTTTTTATTATTTATCTAAAATACAAGATGTAGGTGCTTATAATAATACATCAGATGTAGTTAATAGATTTTATCCATGCATGATTTCAGGTCTTGCATATTATTTAAGTCAAAAAGTTTCACCAGAAAGATCTGGAGAACTTGAAAGAAGATACGAAAGCGAAATGTTAAGAGCTCTTGATGCAGACAATCAAGGTACATCTAGTTTCATATCACCACAAACATTTTATGGAGATGGAGTATAATGGGTAAGTATGCATCAGGTAAAAGAGCATTAGCAATTTCTGATAGATCGGGAATGGCATTTCCATATACTGAAATGGTTAGAGAATGGAATGGATCTTTGGTACACACTTCAGAGTATGAACCAAAACAACCACAACTTGAACCAAAACCAGTTGGATCAGATCCACAAGCTTTATTTAATCCAAGACCACAACCAGCATCTAAAACAAGTTTAATACTTTTAGGTAATAATCCATTTACATCTATTATTTCTGGTGGCACAACTTATGTAAATGTTTTTTCAGAAGATCATCAAAGATCTGCTGGAGATATTGTAAGATTTAGAGGCCCACCTGTTGTAACTTCTGCTGGTCCAGGTGGTGCAGATGAAGCAGATTTAAAAAATTTACAATCATTTGGAAATATTCCAACGTTTGATAATGTAAGTGATTTAAATAATACAAATGGTTTTACTATTGCATTAGGTCAAATAGATTCAGCAGGCAATGTTACAGGAGCAACAACATCAGATCCTATAACTTCTCCTATAAATTATTTTTATATAACTAGCACTAGTAATGCTACATCTGGTAATATACAAGGTGGTGGATCAAACTGTTCAGCAGGACCAGTAACACTTGAGGTAGTAAACGGATAATGGCATACACTTTAGACAATTTAAGAACTGATATTAGAAACTACACAGAAGTTAGCAGTAATGTTTTATCTGATTCTGTTTTAGGAACTATTATTGTTAATTCAGAAAACAAAATTTATAGAGAAGTAGATTCAGATCAAGATAGATTTTATGCAACATCAAATGCTATTGTTGGAAATAGATATGTGACTATTCCTGACAATTTAAGATTTATTAGATATGTTCAATTAAAAGACGAAGCTGGAAATCAGTTTTATTTAGAACAAAGAGACACTAGTTTTATGGCAGAATACTATTCTACACCTGGTACACAGGCTGTAGATATACCTAAATATTATGCTAATTGGGATGAAGAATTTTGGGTAATAGCTCCAACACCTGATAAAACTTACGAAATTACTTTGGCTTATAATAAACAGCCAGAAACTATTACAGATACTACAAGTAGTCCCGCTCCAGCCACAGTAGGTACTTATCTGTCAAACAAATATCAAGATTTACTTTTGTACGCTTGTTTGGTAAATACATATGGATACTTGAAAGGTCCACAAGATATGTTACAATACTACCAAGGAGCTTATGAAAAAGCACTTTATTCGTATGCGATTGAACAACAAGGTCGTAGACGCCGAGACGAATATGCTGATGGTGTTATTCGTACTGTTTTAGCATCAGAAAACCCATCAAGTAATAAATAAGGAGATAAAAAAATATGGCAAATATAATACCAAATAGTTTTAGAGGTGCTCTCTTCGAAGCGAATCATAATTTTAAAGCTTCGGGTGGAAACAACTTTAGTCTATCTTTATATACAACTAATCCATATTCAACAGCATCGACGGTTGCCTTGTTAGGAACAGGTAACGGTGAAGTAGATACAACAGGTGGTACTAACTATTCTGTAAAAGCATTAACAAGACTTGGAGTTGCTTCTTCAACAGCAGTTGCTTCAGTTGACTTTGATAATGTTAGTTATACTTCAGCATCTTTCACTGCAGCTTTTGCAGCGATTTACAATACAGATACAGTTGATGGGACAGCAAATAGATTAGTAGTGGTTTTAGATTTTGGTGGTAACAAGACAGCAACGAATGGTACTTTTACTATTACGTTTCCTGATCCTGCTACACCTGCTAATGCAATTATTAGTATGAGTTAAGGAGAAAATTTATGGCGTTGGTAATAAACGACAGAGTAAAAGTAACAAGCACAACTACTGGTACAGGTGCAATGGCACTTGGAGCAGCAGTAACTGGTTTTGAAACTTTTGCACAAGGAATAGGAAACAACAATACGACTTACTATTGTATCTTTAATCAAGGTACAACAGAGTTTGAAGTTGGACTTGGAACATTAGATGGTACGAGTGCAAACTTAACTAGAACTACAGTTATCTCCAGTTCTAATTCAGATGCAGCTGTTAACTTTACTAGTGGTACAAAAGATGTATTCTGTACTTTACCAGCAAGTAAGTCGGTTTACCTGGACGCATCAGGAACACCAGTAGGAGCAGCGTCAGCTGGCTTTGCATTAGCAATGGCGGTTGCGTTATAAATAGGAAAAAAATATGGCACAAAATTTTAGAAACAATTTACAAAGAAACGTTGGTACAGCACCAGTCACTTTAGTTACTGGTGGAGATTACGATGCTGTTATTGGTATCAGAATCTGTAATACTACCGCTTCATCTGTTTTGGCTAGTTGTCAGATTGTAAATGGCGGAAACGATCACTTTCTTGCAAAGAATGTAAGCGTTCCACCAAACTCTGCAATCGAACTAATTCAAGGCGGCGCAAAAATTGTGTTGGCAAATGGTGACGTACTTAAAGCTCAAAGCGATACCGCTTCGTCTTTAGATATTGTTACATCATTTATCGACGAAATCAGTACGTAGGAGGAATTATGACGGCAGTAGTAAATGGAATCCAATACATCGGAGGCGGAACAGCCCCTGATGAATTTATAAAAAATCAAGCGGCCACGATCGACGGTACGCAAACAATTGAAAGTGCAGTTTTAGCTGGACCTATTACTATTCCTGCAACTATAACAGTAACGGGGACTTTAGTAATAGTATAATGTCAAAAATAGAAGTAAACACAGTTGCACCACAATGCGGAACTACTTTAACACTAGGTGAATCTGGTGATACAGTAACTCTTGGCGGTGGTGCTAGTCAATCTGGTTTTGGTAGAACAGGGACAGTTGATTGGCAAACAGGATCAATTAAAACAACCACATTTACAGCAGCAAATGGTGAAGGTTATTTTTGTAATACAACAGCTGGTGCTTTGAATATGAATTTACCATCAGGAACTGCTGGTGCAATTGTTTCAGTACAAGATTATGCAAATACATTTGATTCAAACGATTTAACAATCGTTCCAAATGGATCTGATAAAGTTGGTGGCGTTGCTGGTAATTATACTGCAGAAGTTGAAGGATTATCAATAACATTAATTTTTTTAGATTCAACAAGAGGGTGGATAGATATACACGAATCAACACAAGCATCATCTGGATCAGCACTTATATGTGCTTCAGTAAGTGGTAGTGGAAACACTTTAGTTACAGTAGATACTAATTTTAAAGTAGCAACCTTCACAGGTCCAGGAACTTTTACTATTAATTCAGGTGGTGGACCATTAGCAAGAGTAGATTATATGGTAATTGCTGGTGGAGGTGGTGGCGGAACTAGATATGGTGGCGGCGGTGGAGCTGGTGGATTTAGAGAATCAAAATGTTCAACTACATCAGGTTGTTGGACAGCTTCTCCAAGAGCAACTTGTGTATCTTTACCTGTAGTACCAGGAGCAATTCCGATAACAATAGGAGCTGGTGGAGCTGGTTCTCCAACTCAATCATCTGGAGGTAATACTTCTGTTGGTACTAGTGGATCAAATTCAATTTTTTCAACTATAACATCTGCTGGTGGTGGCGGTGGTGGAAGTAATGCTAATAGACCCGGTGCAGATGGTGGTTGAGGGGGTGGTGGAGGCGGCGGTGATTATAACGTAGGAGGAGGATGTGGAAACGAACCCCCAGTTAGGCCCGCTCAAGGAACAAATGGTGGTAATTCAGCGCCCGGTGGTCCATCAGATCAAGGTTCAGGTGGTGGTGGTGGAGCAACAGAAGCTGGGGCTAATGGAGGAAATCCGGGAGTTACTTCTGGAAGAGGTGGTGCAGGTGCAACAACAAGTATTTCAGCAAGTCCAACAGCTTATGCTGGTGGCGGAGGTGGTGGATCTTATACTTGTGTAACTAAAGGAGCAGCAAGTCCTTGTGGAACAGGTGGGGCTGGTGGAAATCCAGCTATAGGACCATTGAGCAATTCAGTTGCTGGAACAACCAATAGAGGTGGTGGCGGTGGTGGTGCTGGTGGAGATCCTACAGGACCAACAGGAATAGGTGCAAACGGAGGTTCAGGTATAGTAATAATAAGGTATAAATATCAATAATTATGACAAGTACAATTAAAGTAAATAACGTTCAAAACCAATGTGGTACAGACATCGTTAAAAGATGTGGTGCTACAACAACAGTCGGATCAGGAGCTGGTAATACAGTTGTTGTCTGTGGTTCAACAGTTACAATTGGTAGATGTGGTGGTACCGTTGCTTTAGCATCAGGTGCATCACAAACAGGTTTTGGTAGAACAGGGACAGTTGATTGGCAAACAGGATCAATTAAAACTTCAACTTTCACAGCAGCAAATGGTGAAGGTTATTTTGTAAATACTTCAGGTGGAGCCGTAACTGCAAACTTACCAGCAGGTTCTGCTGGAGCAATAGTTTCATTTTCAGATTACACAAGAACTTTTGCTACAAATAATTTAACAATAACACCAAATGGTTCAGAAAAAATTGGTGGAATAGCTGATTCTTTACCTTTAGATGTAAATGGACAAGCTTTAACTTTAATTTATGTAGATGCAACAGAAGGTTGGATAAATGTTCAAAATGCAGAAGATACAGAAACAGGTCTTGTTCCTTCTTTTATAACAGCAACTGGTGGAACTATTACAACTTGTTCAGATTATAAGATACACACATTTAACAGTCCAGGAACATTTACAGTTTGTTCAGTAGGTAATCCAGCAGGATCAGATTCAGTTTCTTATATGGTAGTAGCAGGTGGTGCAGGAACTAGTAATGCTGCTAGAAATCAATGGGCAGGTGGTGGTGGAGCTGGTGGTTTTAGAGAAGGTAAAGCATCAACTGATTCTTATACAGCTAGTCCTTTAGTAACAACTGGTTTATCAGTCACAGCAACAGGTTTTCCAATTACAGTCGGTGCTGGAGGTAGTGCTAATTCAAATGGATCAAATTCAAGTTTTTCAACAATAACATCATCTGGTGGTGGCACTGGTGGTGCTTATGTAACAGTCGGAACCAATGGAGGATCTGGCGGAGGTGGAGGTGGAGATCAAACTCGTGCTGGAGGTCAAGGTAATACTCCTTCTGTAAGTCCTCCCCAAGGACAAGATGGCGGAGCTGGTAAAGACCTTGCACCTGAAGGTGGTGGTGGTGGTGGTGGAGCTATTGATGCAGGTAATGATGGATTACCTGGAGGAGCTGGAGGTGGTGGTAATGGTGCACCAACTTTTATTAATCCAAGTCCAGGCGTTGGAACTCCAGGACCTGCCCCAGGAAGATATTTTGCAGGTGGAGGTGGTGGTGGAAGTGGAAGAGCAGATCTAGGTGGTCCTGCAACTGCTACAGGTGGAGCTGGTGGTGGTGGAACTGGCGGCGGTGGAAATAACACACCAAGTCCTTTAGCTTGTGGTACAAATGGAGTAGCTAATACTGGCGGTGGTGGAGGTGGTGTCGCGCCTGGTGGCACAAGTGGTGGATCAGGTATAGTAATAATAAGGTACAAATTTCAATAGGTAAATTATGAGTGAAGTAAAAGTAAATAAAATTAGTCCAAGAACAAATTGTGGTACAGTCACATTAGGAGATAGTGGAGATACGTTCACAATTCCTGCTGGTGCAACGATCACTAACAACGGTACGGCGGCAGGGTTCGGTGCAACCGGTGCAGCTTCTTGGGATACAACAGTTAAAACAGCAGACTTTACAGCAGTTGCTGGTGTAGGGTATTTTGTAAATACAACAAGTGGAGCAATCACAGTCACACTTCCAGCGTCACCTAGTGCTGGAAATGTAGTTGCAGTAAAAGATTATGCAAATACATTTGATACAAATAATTTAACACTGGGAAGAAATGGATCTAATATTGGTGGAGCAGCTTTAGATTCAGCTATAAGTACAGAAG
>BCSF01000768.1_pt1 | contig 11662 bp, 21 predicted proteins | sample 1016431 | NCBI WGS metagenome assembly BCSF01 (sample SAMD00045685;SAMD00045686;SAMD00045687;SAMD00045688;SAMD00045689;SAMD00045690;SAMD00045691;SAMD00045692;SAMD00045684;SAMD00045690;SAMD00045691;SAMD00045692;SAMD00045684;SAMD00045685;SAMD00045686;SAMD00045687;SAMD00045688;SAMD00045689, study...
CCTGTAGTATTGTTAGTATTATTTACGCTTGGGTACAACCACATAGCTAATTGATTAAATGGATCTGTTGCTGCTACTATTCTATCTGAATATGCTTTGTTTAAGTTTAAATCAAAAAATCTATTAACTTTTTCTACTCCAATAGGTACTACGTTATCACCTTGTATTTCATAGAAACCATCATCTGCAAGAAAGAATACACGTCTATTATCTTGACATACTGTTCTTCCAAATATGGCTCCCCTGTTTGGAGATATAACTGATAGTCTAAATATTGTTGCACCACCAACATAGTCCATACGAACTATTTGATTTTGTCTAAATACATATCCTACCTCTCCAGAAGTAATATGTACTATTTGTCCACCAGATCCTGGTAAGTCTTGTAAGTCAGATTGTTTACCTGACCAAACTGTAATATCATTAATACCAGACCATTGTATTCTGTTTGTAGCATTAGCTATATTACCTGTTACTAAGAAATCCCTAACTACGCCAGATACTCTAAACAAAGGACAAGTACCTGCTGTTTGAATAGAAGTAAGATTAGCAAAGTTTGTAGATGTTCCCATTAAATAATATTGAGCTGGATCTACTCCATTACTTACAATTACATACTGACCAAATTGTGTAAATGTAAAAAAATCATCATCATTTCCAGTTAAACTTCCTTTACGAGAAGTAAATGTTCCTGATTCTAATTGATGTATATCTGTTTTTGTAGCTACAAAATTATAAACTGTATTAGAGTTATCTCTAAAAGAACCAGAGCCATGAGCATCTTTACCTACAGTTGATGTACCTGTATATGATACTAATGATGGAAATCTTTTATAAGATCCCAATGCATGATAAACATTAGTTGCTACGTTTGCACCTTTCATACCATGTTCTGGTTGATCAGGCATCCATTCTCCAAAAGGTATCTGCATTATCTAGCCCTGTAAAATGATAAATCTGTTTGAACATCTGTTCTTTGTGTAACAGGTGCTCCACCATATGAATCTTGTTTGTCATTATTTTCACATCTTTCCATAGCAGATATATACATCTGTAACCATTGTTGTACTTGGTTAGGATCTATTCCACCTAAGAAGTTTGCTGCATGGTATAATGAACCATATAAATATATTCCTGGATGTTTGTTTAAAATGTAATTTGTTGTATTAGAATCGCTAAGAGCTCCAAAACTTTTATAATATGATAAGTACCCAGTATAAGAAGAATCAGGGGCAGGGCCAAAACGTAAAGTTTCTGTCTCATTATCACTTTCAATTGTATAGACTCTAGGTCTAGCAGTTGTTGATCCAGCTTTAATTTCAAACATATTCTGAGGAGTTATGTACTCCAAAGGATATTTGTTACTTGCTGATAGTATATAAAAAGATCTTACTGCAATAAAACCAGTAGGAACAGATTCAGTTTCAGAGTCTATTGTAATAGAATCTATTTGTTCCATCTGTCTTATTCTTAGTTTAGCATTAAAGTCAGCTTCAGTTAGTGCAATAAAATCTGCAATTTGAGTTGTCAAATCAGATCTATTTAACCAATCTGCTATAGATGTTTTTAATCCTGAATATGATGTTAATGCCATTATAAATTTCCTTCAGCTGTTCTAAAATACCTAAACTCATTACTATTAAGTTTAGTTCTCATTATTTTTCTTTGAATATCTTTAGGTAATTGAAACCAGTTATTTGTTCCATTGTATTCTTTAGCCCATATAGAAAGTATTAAAGGTGGTATACTTGCCACTCTTTTCATTTCTTTGGCAGAAGATATATAACCATTGTCATGATTATAAAGTTCTTTGTTTCTTTTTAACAAAGGGTTTACATTTTGTTGATTATTGATGGTTAGTCTACCATCTGATTCTTGAATGTATTTAGTCTTTACTCCAGCATCATATTCAACTGATCTTACCTTACCCATACTATTCTGATAATTCTGTAACGTATAAATTTACTGATCCAATTACAGCTACTTTTTCTCCACCAGATACTTTAAAATATTCTGTATCTTTTGCAGGTACAAAAATTTTAGATGCAGTTGCTGTTGGGCTTGTTCCAAATTCTATATGACAATCAGCGTCTGCTGCTATTCTAACATATTCTATATTATTACCAAACGCAGCTGATGCAGCTGATGAACCAGAAGATGTTATTTTCTGAGTTGTTATAGGTCTCATTGCTATATGCATATTATTTTCCTTTTGTTTGGGGATGTTGCCACCCCCATAATTAATTATCTTCTTATAACGAATGTTACTACACATTCACATGCAGTTGAAGATCCACCATCAGTAATCATTTCGATAGCTTGTCCTTCATTTACTGAGTTTGCAGCTGTAGGTTCTGCAGTATCTACATCACCAGCAGCTGAGCCAGATTGAGTTACTGTTATACCACCACCTGTTATAGCAGTTCCACCAATTTCAAATGATAATGCAGCATTAGCTGAAGTAATAGCATTTTTAATTGATGTAAAAATTTTAATAATTCTTCCACCATCTGGTACAGGTACGAAAGTCGATCCTGCTGTACTTATGTTTGTAATTTTAGATGTTAAAAAATAATCGTTAAGTGTTCTCATTTTGTTCCTTTAATGTTCCGATCCTAACCTATCTCAGATCTTCATTTTTTAGAATCTGCTAGGGGAGCAGATATTAGGTTACTCCCCTAAACAGTTATATTATTATGATGTAGTTAAGTCTGCTACTAAACCAGAAGCTGCTTCGTTTCTAGATTCCAGAGTTGCTTCAACAAGAAGTTGTCTTTTCTCTGAGTCACCAGTCTTAGCAAGTTCATGCATAGAGAAGTCTCTTAAGAACGCAATTCCCCAGTATTCCATGTCTAGTACATAAGCGTCTCTATCTCTAGAGAATCTGTTAGGTACTACTTGCAATTGACCGAAGTCAGATGCGTACACGTCTACTGAAGTGTATAAAGTAGCGTCTGCACCAGCATCAAATCTAGTAGAATTACCAGTAAAACCTGATAATTTTTGTTTGTTGAAAGGGCCAACCATAACCATAGAAGGATCCCCACCAGCATTCCAAACTGATTTAATAACTGATTTTAATTGAGCTTCTGTGAATGCTCTTTGAGTACCATCTGTGTGAGCTGCATTTCCTGCACCTGCACCAGAAGCACCATCAGATGCTAGGTCATCATTAGTAGTGACCCAAGATCCAAGAGTTCCCATTTTTCTTGCAGTTGATGAGTTTCCACCTACTTCTGCAATGTTTCCTGTAATAGTAGCTTCCATATCTCTTTTAAGCTCTTTAGCTCTTTTAGCGATTTGGTATGCTAATTCAGATGCTCTACCTGCTTTGTCTACAGATTCTTGAGTACCAGTAATAACTACAGTTTTATCCATAATTTGTGTACTGTTAGAAAGTCTAGTAGTTGCAGTTGATGCATCTAAAGTTGCCTCGTCACCTTCAATAACAGCATTTGAAGTTGATGCTGCTGCAAGTGAGTCGGTTTGCCATTCGTGAAGAACTGCAGTTGCTTGTGTTTTAGCTGCAGAACTTAGGAAAGGCGTATCTGTTGGTGAGATACTGTAGATAACGTCAGAAAGATCTTCTCTTTCACCGACTGAATCATACGTATCAAACGTGTTAGTTGGTTGTGCCATTGTATTATTTCCTTTGTTGAGATTTAAGATTAATCATATCAGCTATTGCTGACTGAGCATCTCTTATGTGACCAGTCTTTCTTAGCGTCTTGATTTTATTTCTTACTTCCTCTCTACCTGAACTAACATTCGATCTAGCAACACCAGCTTTTAAAACTTTAGGAGCATTAGCAACTTTTTTAGAAACTATAGGTCTTTTGTCTTTTTGAGACTTAAAACTCATAGCATCTTTTGCTACCATAAGAAATCTATGGTCTGCAAGGCTACCTATCTCTTGGTCATTAAAACCATAATCACGTAATGTAGTACGTAAGTTAAGTTTAAAAGAGTCAGCTTTATTTGGATCGCTAAACTCTGGTATTTTTGTTGCAGCTAATTCTTTTTGTGTTTCAAGATAAGACTCATATTGTTGAGCTTGAACTTCTCTTGCTTTAGCTTTTAAAGATTCAATGTGTTGCTTTTCTTGTCTTAATTGAAAGTCAAGTCTAGCAGCTTCAGTTGGATCTTCTTGATAAAGTTTTGCAAGATCTTGTCCACCTTGTTTTTGTTCAACAAATTGATTAGCTGTCGAAATTAAATCGTTTAGTTCATTTAAACGAGTATCGTAAGTTTGACGCAAACTATTCTTTTGGTTTTCAAGATCTCTCTTTTCCATGCCTAAAGTATGAGTTTTTTGTCTATAATCCGAGTCTCTAGAATATCCTGCCTTCAGTTCATCGAGGCTCACCTCAAGCTCTTGACCACTAACTTTAACTCGGTGGAGCTCTGGTGTCTCTAATTCTGTTGGTGTTTCTTCTGTTGTCTCAGTATTTTCAGATTCCTGTTCAATAGGAGCTGTTTTCGACTCTGTGCTTTCTTGAACTTCCTGTGTCTCAGGAGTTGGTTCTGAAGGTTCAGTATTAGTTTCTGGCTCTTGATTGTCCTGTTTAGGATTCAGTAATCCAGAAATTTTTTCTGCTGCACCTTGTATATTTTCTTCTGCCATATCGTTCCTTTCATGGTTGACGAATTTGAAGTTGCGTTAGCTTAACTTCGTTTATTTAGATTCTCAAGATCTACTTGAGCAAGTTTTCCACTAGACATGACGCTAAGCAAATGACCTTTGATTTTATCTACCATATTAAAGGCTACCCAAAGGTTTCTTCGCTTGTCATCATCTGCGAAAGATGTATTAAAAATCTCTTGTCTATAAATTTCTAAGAGATCGTTAAATGCTGTCTTTAGAAGGGGATCGTCCAGCAGTTGCTGAGCTCTCTTGCCCTCCCTGATTATTGTTTCCTTGTCCATCATTAAAGAATTGTTTTTGTCCTCTTACTATTGCTCCCATTAGATCTCCTGATTTTTGTAAATCAGTTTGTTCTAACATGGATCTTCGTTTAAGTTCTAACTCATCAATCTTGGTATTGTATTTCAATTCCATTTCTTTGATTTGTAGTTCGTAATCTAGAAGTGCTTGTCTCATTTTGCCTTCCAAATTCTTAGCTTCTGTTTCAGCTTTTAACTGTGCACGTTGGTTCTCACCTTGTACTTGAGCTAATGTTACCTTCTCAAACTCTGTTGGTGGTTTAGGAGGTATTGGAGGCATTGATGCTGCACCTACTTCTGGATCCATAAAGTATGGTTCTATACTATTTAGACCTGCATTTTCAACTAATTTTTTCAAAGAGTTATAAATATTTCTAAGATTAACCATTGGGCCATGAACATTTTGTTGTAGATTAATTGCAGACATTTGTCTTTCTAATATTGCATTCATTAATATCAACTGTTGTTCTTTTGATCCAGTACCTAATCCTACTTGTACTGTTATATTAACTCTGTCTTTCCATTCGTAAGGTCTCATAGGTATATATTTACCTCTGATTCTTACGATCTTTTCTTTATTTTGATACTTGCAAGTAAGTTCAAACATTTTTAAGGCTAGATCTTTTACACCAGTCTCAGCAAAGATTCTGGCGATTAACTCCATTCTCATTTGTGATTGTGTCAGAATTTGGTTCTGGCCAGTTGCTGTACTATTATTTAGTGTATTTGCATCTAGCCCTTGTGATGTTCTTGTAACGCCTGTTCTAGTTTCTTTTACAGAATCTAGGTAGGCTAACATACCACTTGCTTGTTCAGTAATCGGTTGTGCCTGTATAGGCATCATTACATTTTGAGGAGGTTGTTTTGTTCTAACAATTCCTCCAGGACGATTAGTTAATAAGTCATCCATTGAAACCTGTCCATCTTGTACTGCAACTCTATTATTATTTGTTAGATACATATTATCTAACATCTGTCGCATTACAGTAGACTTAATTAATTGTATATCTTCTACTAATTCAGCTACACTTCTTCCATAGAATCTGTGTGGCATGATAACTGGAGTCATTGATACAAATGGCATTGTATCTATTTCTTCCATGTCTAATAATTTTTTACCATCACCTGCTACTGTGATTTTTAATAGTTCTGCTTTACCATCACCATCTACATCCATTCTTACATAGCATTCATGTATTAAAACATCTTGTGTACTTTTATCACCATCAGTTTCTCCATGTGAAAAATCTACACTTTGATGTCTAGTAAATTTATCTTCAGTATAATAATCTCCATCACCAGTTGGTAATGATGCTACTACATCTGGATCATATCCCATTTCAACTAATTCTGTTCTTGTTTTGTTCACTCTGTGACAAACAAAGTTTGCAGTATCAATGGATTTACATCTTCTTTCAATTAGAAATTCTTCAGGTGGAACAGGATCTATTCGAACCTTTCCATATAATTTTGTTCTATGTATTACAACATCATGTAAAGGAATTTTATCTATTTCTTTTCCTCTATCATCTGTAATAGCTTCTTCGTATTTTGTATGATTAGAAACTTTAACTTGTGCGTCTACAACAAGATCATTAAATTCATCATCAGTTAATCTTGTATATTCTTCTCTTTCAGTTTTAGCTGCATCATCCCAATATACTTTTAGTATTCCATTCTTTTGAATTAGTGCATCTTTAAATGCAGTATATAAAGATAAGAACCCATCATTTTCTTTATAAAAGATGTAGTTTAAATAGTCAGAACATTGTCTAGCCATTTCTTCATCTTCAGGCCCCATGCCTTCACAATTAAATACATTATCACCTGATGTAAATATTCTCATCAATGATGGCATTAAACTTTCTACTGTATCTAAAACATCGTTAGATACTACTTGAGATCTACCTTCTTGTTCATTACCAAGAGGTGATCCTAAATAATATTCTAATGATTTTTTTCTTCTAGCTACAAGTTCTCCACCAATATAACCTGATGCGTTATGTATCTCTCTACTTACTACTGATAATATTTCTTGATTTGATTTTGGTTGTTTTTTCATACTACGTATTTTGTATCTATATTAATTGGTTTATCCCATTCTGATGTATCAATAGGATCATGAACACATCCATATCTAAATGCATCACTTGCATGTGAGCACCAGTCATGGAGAGGTTTATTTTTAAACACTTGGTTTTTATCATCCCATTGTTTTCGATACTGTCTCAAAGCATCTAATCCTGTTTTACATTTAACTCTATCGAAGTAACAATTAGGTAAAGTATTTCTTACAGATTCAATACCATGATCTACTTCTAACTTAGGTGCTACCTCAAAGTCAATACCTAATTCTTGAGCTACTTCTAATCTTGACTTACCTGTTCCAAGCTCACGTGCCATTATATCGTGTGGAGCTATATGTCTGCTATAAGCATAATCTTTCTCCATTAATATATTTGCATAGTGTGCTAATGATTCACCTGAAGTTTCGTAATAGTCTATCAAATGAATTTCAGTTCCTATTCTTTGTGCAAACCATATTGCAGTTGAATCTCCTATCCCCAAATCCCACCACGTTTCCACACCTGCATTATCGTCTACAGGTACTTCGCCTATTCGTTCTTCTTTATCTGCTTTAGTTATCAGTCTACCATAATAACTTCCTGATACTGCTGCTGTAAATGAACACTCAAATTCTTGTTGGTATTGTTCTTCAGTCATTATAGCACGAGCTTGTTCTAACTCGTCATCTGGGATTACTCCTGTCTCAGATGCTCTATATAACTTACCATACCAATCTTTATGACCACGTTGTGCAAAGTCAAATACTTCCCAAAACTGGTTATGACCCATTGGCGTACCTATAAATAAAACTGATCCTAGTTTATCTGATACTGCTGGTCTTACAATTTCTGTCCATACTCTTGGAGACATGATAGCATATTCGTCCATCACAACTTTATCAAAGCCCATTCCACGAATACTATCTGGATTGTCTGCCCCAAAGATTTGAATACGTGATCCATTAAATAGATCTATTCTTAATTCTGTTTCGTTTCTACTACCACCAAAATGCATTAATGGTTTTGTGTAGTATTTTAAATATTCCCAAGCAATAGCTTTACCTTGTCTATAAGTTGGAGCTATGAATGCACATAAACTTCTTTGTTTATCTGCTGCTGTTTTAATTAATTCGTTAATAGCTAATACTGATTTACCAAATCGTCTATGACATACTAGAACACTAAATCTTTTAAGTGAATTGTGTACGTCTTGTTGGTAAGGTCTTGGCTTATATGGTATTTCTACTTCAGCGACTTTTTTCTTAGTCGTCTTTTTGCCAGGAGACTTTGATTGCAATTGGTTCATCTGTTCCTATTTTAGTATTAGTTGATGCTAACCTCGCATGAACAAATGGTGCTGCCTTTTCAGCTGCGTACATCTTACGTTCAGGTGAGCTCATAGGATTGTTTAACACAGATAATAAATAATCCAAAGGAGAATGTTGGTATTTTACAGCCATTTCCTCCATAGACTTCCAATTCTTTTTAGTCTTTGCACCAGCAGGTCTACCAGCTCCAGGTCTTTTACCACCATGATTTTCTGTTTTTGTTTCTTCTGTTTTATCTTCCATTAGATTATCTTTCTGCCTCGTTTATCAAATTGTCTAAATTCAGGAAACTTAAATTTTTTAGCTTTTCCTAGTTTATAAACTTGAGGAGCTGCTGCTAAAGCAATAGTTATAGGACTTGTTGCTACTCTAGCACCAAACTTAATTCCTTTTTTTACTATTTGTTTTGCTAATGAAGGTTTTTTCTTTGGTGTTTTAGTAAAACCTATATCTCCGCCTTTAATCATATTATTTCTTTTTCTTTTTTTTCATTTTAGATTTAACAATTTTATTTTGTAAAGCTTTAGGTAATTGTTTTTGTTTTGCTGTAAGCATAGCTTTGCCTGACATTCTAGCTTTCATTAGTAACCTTTTTTCATTTTCTTGCCACTTTTCTTAGCAGCCATCTTAGCTTTCTTTTTACCAGCTTTAGTATATGGGTATTTTTTCTTTCCAACCATTGGCATAAGTTATCTCCTTAGTAATCCTTGTTGAGCAGCTTGTTGTGCATTAGGCATAGGTACTTGACCTCCTGGTCTCTTACCCATCATAGCCATTTGCTGTTGAGCTTGAGGATTCTGCTGCTGTAGTAATCCTTGTTGCTGTTGTTGTTTAGCCATCTCTGGCATAACTTTTGCTTTGATAATTAATGCTAGTTGTTCTCCTTCTTGTGGAGTCAATCTCATCATTTCATCAGCTAATTTTTCTAATTTTTTACTCATATTAACAATTCCATGCTCTTAATGATTTATTTATTCTGCTATTAGGATCTCTTGCAGTTTTAGCAGAGGTTAGCTTACGTTTCATGCCTTTCATTCTAGCACAGAAACTAGCTCTACGTTTGTTTCCTACTTTTTTGCTAGGAGCTTTTAACGTTCCCCCAGTCTGTCTCTTATAACTAGCACGACCTTTGGCATTTAAACCCCCCTTTGGGTTCTTACCTTCTTTACGCTGCCATGCTGCTGTCTTTGCCATTATCTTTTCTTAGCAGTCTTGGCTGCTCGTTTAAATTGTTTAGCAGTTGGTGCACCTTTCGCACCTTTTTTTCGCATTTTTTCGTTTGATCCTGCCTTGATTCGCTTTCGCTTAGCATGGATGTTTGCGTATAGTCCTCGTTTTGCCATTATATGCTCGATTTATAGTCTTTTAGTTTTGCTTTTTTTCTAAATTTAGGATCTTTTAAGTTTTTAACCAATTGATCACGTTTTTTCCAGCTCTTTTTTAAAGTTTTTGCTGAAAGCTCACTTATCATTGGTAGTTGTAAATATGATCTCATGATTATCTTCCTTGTCCTTTGTATCTCTTTAGCTTTTGCTGTAGTTTTTCCGATTTCGATTTCGATTTTTTGTGGATTCCACGTCTTTTCTTGGGTTTTTCCCTAGGTACGAAATGGACAAACTTTTGCTTAGCCATTATTAATCGTCAAGGAAGGATATAGTCGCCATACCACCTGCGAATGCTGATGATTTAGGATATTTCTTAATAGTTTTACCTACTTGTCTAGATCCTGAATGGATTTTTTTAGATGCACCTGTAATAGCTTTGCTAGTACCTGTGAATCCTGCTTTTCCTGCTTTGTCAGCTGCCATTTTAGACGCTGCACCTATCTTTTTTTTGCCTTTATATAGGGTTTTAAGGATTCTAAGTCCTACCGACCCTGCTGCTACTGCTGGTATCATAATGATGCCCTTTCTTGTTATGGTGCTGTACAAAACCCCCCTATTGTCAGATAGTTCTACAACTATCATGACGATGGGGTGATTGTAAAACCCCTGGTTTTTCTTATTGTTGTTATGTTCTCAGCTCACTGTTGTTCGCTGTTATTAATTTAGTTCTGTTGTTATCGTATATTCTCGCTGGTCACAAGTGACAGCGAAATATACTGTTATTATATATATCGGTGATTAGCTAACTCTAGCTTGACTATTGATTAGTTGATTACCGATTATGATTTAAACTATTGTAATTATGCAACATATTGATTGTTGTGTGATATAATAGCAACATAAATAAGTGCTATATCCATACATATTGATGTGTGTGTGTATAGCTTAACCAATAGGAGATAAGATATGTTAAGTACTATAATGATTAGCTTACTATGTATATGGTTAGCTATAATGATAATTGGTCAGTTAATAAGTGGTGTAGTAGCATACAACCTATACCAAACATTTAAACTAGCCCAGAAATAATATGACATTTCACATATGGATGGGACTACTAGCTATACTAAGTAGCTTTGTTATGTCCTTTCTAGGTGTAATCTTAATGATACATCTAGACTTTTGGACTGGCGTATTATTAACAATAACAGGTATGGTTTGTTTATTAAGAGCCTTACCAAGAACAAATGAGGAGATATGATAACATACGAAGTTATGCAAAAAATAGAGGGAGATACTGATAAATGTGGTAATTATATCACAGTTCAGTACGAGCCTCCTTTCTCAGAAAATTCTGTTCTAATCGAGAGGGATAAAGAAATGAATAGAATATTAAATAAACCAATTATTATTACAACGAGTAATAATAATAATTGTCAACAATAGGAGTTAATTATGACAACTAAACAACAATCGTTTGTACCATATACTGAGTCTAAACCATTAGAAGAAAGAATAGCTTATGTTAAAGCTAATCCTAGTAAGTATATGCCACCAGCTCAATACGAAATAATTAAATCAATTAAAACTAGTATTGAAGCTTTAGATAGTAAAGTAAATGAAATCTTAGCTAAAAAATAAATAGTTGGGTATACCCCCCTCTTTTGAGGGGGTTACCCCTTAAAAATATATATTACTTACGTTGACTGAATAACTATCGGTAAATGTAGTAAGGTATTGTTTATGTAGTGTGTGTGAAACCACAGTTTAGGCTACATTAAATAAGTATGAGTCATGACAAACCAGTTTACCAAAAGCAAGGCTCATTGCATAGCAGTTCGAGGAGTTGCAACTCTAAGACGAATCTGTAGAAATACAGGTGGTAAAAAATCTATGCACGTATGTAATATATATTTCTGACTTGTTAAATCATAATTGGTTTATTAGAGCTTGGTACCAAAGTATCTAATATGGGAATAAAGTTAAACCTTAAACCATT
>BCSF01000769.1_pt1 | contig 11642 bp, 9 predicted proteins | sample 1016431 | NCBI WGS metagenome assembly BCSF01 (sample SAMD00045685;SAMD00045686;SAMD00045687;SAMD00045688;SAMD00045689;SAMD00045690;SAMD00045691;SAMD00045692;SAMD00045684;SAMD00045690;SAMD00045691;SAMD00045692;SAMD00045684;SAMD00045685;SAMD00045686;SAMD00045687;SAMD00045688;SAMD00045689, study...
ATGTTGATAAGGAACAATTATTATAGTTAGATGATAACCTTGATAATGACTTTAATGACTTGACAATTAGTCCAAGTAATGGAAGATTTACCAACACATCAACTTACGAAGCTGATTGGAAGTTTTAAATTGAAAGTATTGGTGATTGTATAAATAAACATATAAAATAAGCGGGGGAGAGTGAACCCGAATGGCAGTCAATAAGAATTTTGTCGTTAAAAACGGGTTGGAGGTCAATACCGACCTCATTCTTGCAGATGCCGCTACCAATAGAGTTGGTATTGCAACTACAACTCCAGATTACACTCTCCATGTAAACGGTGGAATTGGTGCTACTGACTCTTATGTCAGTGCTGCTTCTACTGTTGTACAAACGTTTCATGTCGGTGCTGGCGGCAGTGTTTTCAGTGTCGATGCACTTTCTGCTGGAATTGGTTCAGTAGGTATAGGCACTGGATTACCCGAATACTTACTTGATGTCCGCTCATCAGTATCAACTGGACAGACGGCACTTTATGTTTATGGTGACATGCGTGTCACTGGTGACATCAATCTTGATGATATTACACTTGATCATGTCAATGCAACAAGTCTTAGAGTAAGTGGATTCTCTACTTTTGTAGGCAGTGTTGATATTGATGGTAGAACTGAACTTGATACCACAAACATCTCTGAGACACTTAATGTCGTAGGGGTTACTACACTTTCTTCTGCTGGTGGTATTACAACCACTGGTGGAGATCTTTATGTTGGTGGCGATCTCTATGTTCTTGATGATGTAGTATATGATGAAGTTACTGGTAGAAATATCAATATCACTGGTATTGGTACTATTGCCGAAATTCACGGTGATGGTTCTAATATTACTGGTATTTCTACAGGACTTACTGCAACTGTCGGTATATCTTCTGGCGGAACCTTAATTGGAACAGGTGCAACAATTGTTGACTTTGCAGGTCTTAATGCATCAGTTACAGCAACACCAACTGTTTCTGGTATAACCACAGTCACTATTTCACCAAGCGTTTCACTTGGTTTGGTAATCGCACTTGGCGGTTGATAAATAATCCTAACACTTAAAAAACGATGGCAGAAGCTTTTTCAAATAAGGTAGCAAGAGCAGTAGGTGTTGTAACAACCAGCACTGGTGGTTCTGTTGGCATTACAACTACTCTAATTACGGGTATCTCCACTGCGGGGGTATCAGTTGACGATTTGGTTGATAATGGAAACTACATTGCAGGAACGAAAGTTGCCTCAATTGGTATTGGTAGTGTTTTTGTTGATAGAGATTCGACAAATACTTCCTCTGCAACGAGTCAAACCGTTAAATTCTTGCAACCTCAAGTTCTTTATACTTCACCCGCAAGTACAAAGACTATCTTGATTGGTGGAACTTTTGCTAACAATACTAATAGTCAAGTTGCTTTAACCGTTCTGGTATTAGATCAGAGCACGGGAATTCAGGTTGCAATTGCAAGTAAGATTCCTGTTCCTGCTGGATCTTCATTTGTTATCTCTGACACTGGTAAGACTCTTCTTGAGGGTAACGATGCAATCAAGGTTGCTTGCGATACTGCTGGTGCTATCGACGCAAACATCAGCATTCTTACAGGAGTTAACTGATGGCAGATCGTAACGGTTATATCGGAAGAGCTCCTGGGGATTCTTCTGTCGTTGTTTCTAGACAGATCTTTAACCCAACTGGAGTAACAACTGACTTTACTTTTGCTTCGGGATATACCGTTGGATACCTTGATCTGTATTTAAACGGTTCTCGTTTAATCGAGGGTCCTGACTATGTAGCAACTGATGGGGCAACAATAAGTCTGATCAGTCCTGCTGCTAATGGTGATGTTCTTGAAGGCGTTGCCTATAAGGCATTTAATCTAACAGATGATAGAGTTGGTATTCAGTCTTCTGGAGTTTTAATTGGTCAAGCAGAAACATTAAACTTTGTTGGAACTGGAAACACATTTGCTGTTAATGGTTCAACTATTGATGTAAGTATCTCTAGTGGTGCTGCATCTATTATGACAGTCGGTGTCAGAGTTGGCACTGCAGTTACATTCGCAATTCCTTCCACAAACGTCCTTGGCGTTGTAGGAAGATCGGCAACAGTTAACGTCCCCCTCTAAATAAAAGAAAAGCAAGAAAATGGCAAACAGATTTCCACTGATAGTTGATAGTTCTGCTTTACAGATCAAAGAACTGCCTGCGAGTGACAATCTTGATCTGGCAAACTCTAGTATCGTTAACGTTGTAGATATTACCGCAACTGGTAATGTCACAATTGGTGGAACTCTGACGTATGAAGACGTACAAAATATAGATTCGGTTGGACTGGTCACCGCAAGAACTGGTATTAGAGTATTAGCAGGTGGTGCGGTCATCGCAGGAGCAACCACTGCCACAAACGGAATTAGAGTTGGTGCTGGACAGAGTATCGGTTCTGACGGTGCTGATGTTGTATATTATGGTGATGGATCAAATCTTTCAGGTGTAATTGCTGGTGTTGGTATCAATACAGCAGGTGGAAATGTAGGATACGGAGTTACATTACTTGACTTCAGAGGAGCAGGTGTCTCTACAATCACTGCTCCAGTCTCTGGTATTGCTACAATCAACATCACTGGCGGCGGTGGTGGAGGAGGTGGATCAGGTTTCACCACAGAAGCATTTGCTGTTGGTGTTGGAACAGTCATTACTTTAGACCTTACCAATGCACAGGACCATAAAGTCACTGCAAGTGGTATTACGACTATTACCTGTTCTGGTGGAACAGAAGGTGACTCACACACTGTAAGAGTTATCAACTCTGGTATCGCAACAGTAGGATTCAGCACTTACTTCTTATTCCCATCAGGTGCTGCTCCATTAATGCCAACAGGAAGTGGAGACATCAGTCTTATTTCATTCACCGTAAACCGAGTAGGAACCGCAGGAACACAACTCCTTGCTGGTGCTTCACTCAACCTTAGCTGAGGAGGCAAAATAAATGGGAATTAATTTACCTCAGTTAGCACCAGCTTCAACTGATAGGGTATCAGGTGCTTCAGTCATTGATGGTAGTTTAAAGTTTGATAAGGATAAAAATCATTATCTTTCAAGGACTCCTTCATCAGATGGAAACAGAAATAATTGGACTATTTCTTGTTGGATAAAGAGAGGAAAGATTGGAACAGCAAACCAAAGAATTTTTGAAACTGCAAATAACTTTGCTATAAGATTTGGGTCTGATAATTTTCAGTGGCTTGATGGTGCTTCCGGTGCTAATGGAGAGAATACTCCTGCAGCGGTGCTTAGAGACACTGGATGGTATCACTGCGTATTTGCTTGGGATTCTAGTGCTGGTGTTTATGGAAATAGAATTTATGTGAATGGTGTAGAATTAGATTATAATCAAACAGGTGGAGGTAATCCAAACACTTCAAGTGGATGGAATGTTGGGAGTTCTTTACATACCATAGGAGCAAACCAAGGTAATACTGGTAGATACTATGATGGAATGATGACCCAGTGTTATTTCGTAGACGGATTAACACTTGGACCTGGATATTTTGGCTTCACTGACCCTCTCACAGGAACTTGGAGACCAAGAAAGTTCGAGGCAGAAGGAACCACTGTTAATGACGGAAGAGTGTTTAGTTCTACTGGAACTTTCTCTAACTGGGATGATGATGGTTCATATCCGAGAACTGAACTTTTTGATGGAACAATTTACACTGGTGGAACTCCTAATGGGGCATCTCCAGATGATGGTAATCCAGCAACCTTTGATTTTGGAGACCAACAAATTACAGGGTTCCAAAATCTAAAGATCAATATCTTCATCTCGTCGAACCAGGTAGGTGCCTCAAACTTGGCAAGTGTGAATGGTGTAGATATCACACGAGAAATTCATAATGCAGGAAATAATACCTGGACGATGGTTGATCTTGGAAGTAAATTTACATCATTGAAATCATTCAGTATTAAAAATAACAACTGTTATGTTGGTGGATTTGTAATTGATGGTGTTGTCGTGAAAGATAGTACCACACAAAATCTTTCTTTTGGTACTAATGGTTTCTATCTCCCAATGGATGGAAACTCACCCATCGGAGAAGATAAGTCTGGTAATGGAAACAACTGGACACCAGTAAACTTTGGTGGTTCTGCTGACATCACCAAAGCAACAGGAGCACTTCCAATTCTCAATACTCTTGGAGGAACTGTCGCAAGACCTGGAGTACTTGGTAGTGAAGTAAGCGCAAATTATACAACTACTTCTAATACTGCTGCTGGTTCTGGTTATGAATTTGATCAAACTTCTGGTTTTAATCCATCATTATCATTTGTAAGAGGTGCGACATATACCTTTGATTATACTGATTCATCTTCTCACCCATTAAGATTCTCAAGCACAGACCCCGACTCAAGTGTAACTTCATATACTGATGGAACTAATACTTCGGTATCAAATACAGTGAAGATTACAGTTCCTCATAATGCACCAGATACTCTTTATTACTATTGTACCAGTCATAACTCTATGAATGGTAGAATCAGTGTAACTACTGATACTAAAAAAGCAGATCCATATGCATGGAAATGTGTTTTTGCAGTTCCTTTTGCTGGTTCTGCTAATGATGTATCCGCCGCAATCAATTGCACTACATCAAATCACACCGCTACAGTTTCAGGATCTGTTGCTTCAAGTGCTCAAAGCAACTTTTATAATAATAGTTTCTTCTTTGATGGTACTGATGACACTGTATCATATGCACACAGTGAAGATTTTCACATAGGAGCAAGTGATTTTACCATTGAGGGATGGGTTTGGAAAGATAATAAAGGATCTCGTCAAAGTTGGATTGGCCAAAGAGATGGTGGTTCCACTGAATGGAGAATTCTTTTTGACTATCTTGCCAATCCAGATGCAGATTCGGAAGGAGCTGTCAGAATGGAATGGGGTTCTAGTCAACTTGTATTCACATCCAATGCACTAAAGCATAGCCAATGGAATCATGTTGCAATGGTTCGTTCAGGAACCACAGGAACTTTATACATTAATGGAATTAGTATTGGCACCCAAACCCTGAATGATATAGGTGATTATGCAGCAGATTTATATATTGGACAACAAATTTCTACTGGTGGTGAGAATTATCAAGGATATATGAATGATATTCGTATCTATAAAGGAGTAGCAAAATACACCAGCAACTTCATTCCAGCATCAACCAACCCAGACATTCTCCCAGACACTCCATCAGGTGTTGGTACAAAGACACAACTGACCAAGATTACTGATGGTGCTGTGAGTTTTGATGGCACTGGTGATTATTTAACTCTTGCTAATAGTTCTGACTTTAGTTTTGGTTCTGGTGATTTTACGATAGAAGCGTATGTTCGTTGGAATGATTTGTCAGGAACTGGTTCTGTAGTGGGTGTATGGCAGAGTTCTAATACCAGAAGAAGTTGGTTGTTACAGTGTAGTGGTAGTAACACATTAAGTGCTCTTTTAAGTAGTGATGGTGGAACAGGTGGATCTATTAAGCAGTGTGATGCAACTGGAGTTCTTAGAGAAAAAACGTGGCATCATTGTGCGTTTACCAGATCTGGCAATAATATAAGATTATTCATTGACGGAAAACTAAAAGCCACGACTGATGTAACAGGTTTTTCTGTTTATGACAACACGAATGATAGTCTCACTATTGGTTCATTTAGAAACGATGGTGCGGGTGATCCCATAGATGGATTTATCTCAAATGTAAGAGTAATTAAAGGAACCGCACTTTATACATCAGACTTCACACCACCAACCAGAGAACTGACTAATGTAACCAACACAAAACTTCTGTGCTGTCAGTCCAATACCTCTGCGACTGCTGCTGCTGTAACTCCTGGAAGTATCACAGCAAACGGAAACGCATCAGCAACCAACTTCAACCCATTCACAACTGATATCAATACAGTTCGTGGACAAGAAGGTACTTATTGTACTTTGAGTCCTCTTATGAAATCTCAAGGAACTCTCTCAAACGGCAATCTGAAGTTGAGTATTAGTGCAAACGGATCTGCAAGAGGAAGTTTAAACGTAACCTCTGGCAAATATTACATGGAGATGGAAATAACCACCAGTGGAAATCCATATTTTGGTATTGGATCAGGATATCCCAACATCAGTTCTAATCATTATATTGCACCTAATGCAATAACTGTGAATAATACTGGCGATGTTTATTTACAAACCAGTTCACAATCATATCCTGGAAAATCCACACAGTTAGGGACTGGCACTTTCATGTGTGCATTTGATGTTGATGCTAAAAAGATTTGGTGGGGTAAAAATGGACAGTGGCATAGATTAGATGGATCGACGGCAAATCTAAGTAGTTCTTCTTCAAGAATTGAGAGCGGTTTGGATTCAACAAGTTTCTCCGCACTTGATGACTCTGACGGATTTACTCCTCATTTTGGCAACTCATCAGCTAATAATACCACTTATGATAATATAAACTTCGGACAAAAACCCTTCAAGTTCCCACCACCTGATGGTTTCCAACCACTGACATCATCATCAACAGCAAGACCAGATACTGTAATTACTCGTCCTGATCAGTATGTTAAGGCAACAACTTACACCGGTAATGGTGCATCCACGCCAAGTGGTAGTGGTGGAACACAAACCATTAATGTCGGGTTCAAACCGGACTTGATCTGGATCAAGGACCGTACTCAAGCTCACAACAATAACTTAATTGATTCTGTTAATGGTGCTCCTAACCTCTTGATGTCAGACCTTACCAATGGACTAACTACGGATAGCACTGATGGACTTACTGCTATCACTGATAATGGATTTACTTTGGGCGATAATGGTGAAGGAACTCAATCGCTTGAAATGAATAAGAATGGAAATAATTATGTTGCCTGGACCTGGAAAGCTGGTGGAGGAAAGTCAAGTGGTGGTGGATTCTTCAAAGATGATGTTGAATATGGCAGTGCTGCTGCGGCAGGATTAGATGGTGGAACCATTGATCCTATTGGTGCCTCAGTTGGAACCAAGCAAGGTTTTAGTATTTTAAAATGGACTGGAACAAGTGGAAATGGAACCCTGTCTCATGGATTGACAGAGGCACCTAATTTCGTCATAGTTAAGGCAAATTATACTGGTGGTAATTGGCCCTGTTATCATTCAGGACTTACCGATGCAACAAAGTACATTTGGTTAAATTCCACTAGCGGGGAAAATACACAAGTTGCTGCTTGGAATTCCACAGCTCCAACATCAAATCTGTTTCATGTTGGTGGAGAAGCAGAAGTTAACAGAAACGGTTATACATCAATCGCATATCTGTGGCACGATGTTCCTGGACTACAGAAATTTGGCACCTATGCCGGAATTTCATCTGCAGATGGCCCATTCATAGAATTAGGGTTTAAACCGGCACTAATCATGTTGAAAAAAATTAATAATGTTGACTCCAATAGTGGTTGGCATATATATGACAATCGACGTAATACATATAATGCGGCAAATAACTTCTTACTTGCCAGTCACTCTTATTATGAAAATAGAGCAGCAAACAACACTGCAGATGTAACTACATACACAGTTGATTTCTTATCAAATGGATTTAAATTGAGACACAATTCCAACAACCTCAATGATGGTGGATCAAATTACATCTATGCAGCCTGGGCAGAAGCACCAGCATTTAACTTGTATGGCGCACAGTCCAACGCCCGCTAACCTAAATAACTAAAAAATTACCATAAGATGTCAAAGGTAAGATCCGATAACATATCCAACAGAGCAAATGATGGAGCACCGAAGTTAACCTTTGGTGCTGAAGTTCCTGTTGGATATGGCATCACTGGTGCTGGTTTTATCAATGTAAGTGGAGTATCTACTTTTAGTGGTAATGTTTCTATCGCAGGAACATTAACTTATGAAGACGTAACAAACGTTGATTCTGTTGGTATTATCACTGCTCAATCTGGTATTAAAGTTGGAGCAGGACAGAGTATTGGTGCTGTCAGTGGAACGATTTATTACTATGGTGATGGTTCTAATTTAACAGGTGCTTTTGATATTAGAGACACCTGGTTGTATTCTGGTTAATTTACTAAATAACTAAAAAAGAAAGTCATGGCACTGGAAAGGGGAAAACTTAGTAATGTTGTACGAGTAGCAGCAGGAGCAACTGTTGGTATCATTACTGTTGCTGCTTCTAAAAAGGTTTATGTAAAATCCATCATTGCTCATGCTGCAGGAACTGGTATTGCTACTGCAACTGGACAAGTTTACTTCGTTCCTAATGGTAGCACTGCTGGAGCAACAAATAAAATCTTTGATGTAGATATTACTTCTGGTGAGACTGTATTGTTAGAACCATCTTATCCCCTTGTGTTGGACACAACTGGTGATGCATTGTTTGTTGGAACAGGAAACGTTACTGGATTGGCAGCAACCCACGTCAACTTCATTATCACAGGCGATAAGGAGGCTTGATACATGGCTCCAATCAAATCATCACTCGCAAGAAGTGCAGCAAAACTTCTTGGAGTTTTTAATCAAGCAGATTTATCTTTAAGAGGTAAATCCGATATTAGCAGATATATAGACCCCTTTTCAGCATCTGGCGGTGATGTAGATGCATTACAACCTGGTAATGGATATACATATCACACATTTACATCGTCTGGCGCATTTACAATTTCAGATGCAGGAAGTAAAACCTTTGAGATACTTCTTGTTGCTGCTGGCGGTGCCGGTGGTGCTAGGAACAACAGCGGATCTGATGGTGGCGGTGGTGGTGGTGCCGGTGGACTGATTCATGTTCCAGGAGTCACCCTTGCTGATGGTACTTATAATGTAACTATAGGAGATGGTGGGACCGCTAAACCTACCGATAATAATGCAGCTGCTACACAGGCATCTCAGGGTGGTGATACAACTTTTGTGTTAAGTGGCCCTAACGCACATATCACTGCTAAAGGTGGAGGTGGTGGTGGATCAGGACCTAATGGTGGACCTTTAGGAACATATGGTGATGGTGGTTCTGGTGGTGGTGCTGGTTCTGGTGGTGGATCACAACCAACCTATTATGGAGATGCTGTACCACAACCAGTTACATTACTTTCAGCACCACAATACCTTGCTTATGGATTTAGAGGAGGAGATGGTGACACTAGCATTCCCCACGCTGGATCTGGTGGCGGTGGTGCCGGTGAGAGAGGTGTTAATGGTAGAAACCAACCTAACGGTGGTGCCGGTGGTGCTGGAAGACAGTATCCAGGCTTTACCGGTCCTCTGATTGGCGTACCTGCACTTAATCCACTGAATGGTTACTATGCTGGCGGTAGTGCTGGTGGATCTGGTGGTCCAGGAAGTAATCCTGGTACTGGTAGTGCCAATGGTGGTGGTGGTACTTCACCACCATCCGGTTCAGAACCTCTTAACGGTGGTGCTGGATTTACCAACAGCGGAGGTGGAGGTGGTGGTGGCTCAGGATACACTGCTTCCAACGCATCAGGACCTGGCATTGGTGGTGCCGGTGGTCCAGGTATTCTCATAATCAGATACCAATAAGAAATATATCTGCTATAATATTCTTACATTATTAGAACTTGATGGATGTAAAAACTGTAAGTGATGGACACGATGGATCTTTCTGTCTTCTCAGAAATGGGAAGGTGGAGATGCATTTTGCTGCAGAAAGAGTTAGTCATATTAAACATGATGGAATATGTGAAAAATCCATTAAGTATTTCAGTGAAGATTTAACTGATGTAGCATACAGCAAGATTGAGTCTGCTCATCATATTTTTCATGCAGCACATTCATTTTATGATTCTGGGTTTTCTCAAGCAATTTGTGTGATTGTTGATGGGATGGGTTCTCATGTGCAACTTAACACTCCGCATTTTACGAAAGGAACTTATGGTAGAGAATCTATAAGTGTATATTATTTTGAGTATCCCAATAAATTTGTTGAGGTGTACCGAGAAGTTGTAGTTCCTTTTGACTGTAACTTATACTATGAAGATTTAAATATGAGAGTTACATCAAACATTAGTCCTGGTTTGATGTTTCAGAAAACTTGTGAGAGCATCGGAATGAAGTGGTATGATGCAGGGAAGTTGATGGCTATGGCATCATATGGAGAGAACAATGTTGATATTAAAGACAGTCTTTTTGTTGGTAGTGATCTCAGAAACTTTAAACTAGATTACAAGTTGGATACATTTCAGGAACAGTGTAATTTTGCTAAGTCATTGCAAGTTAAATGTCAAAATAGAGTAAAAAATATTATTACTGAAAGTGTAAAAAGAACTGGATGTAAGAATGTTTGTATGTCGGGTGGATATTTTTTGAACTGCGTATCAAATACATTTGTCCAAAAAAATCTTCCTAAGAATATAAAAACTTTTATTGAACCTATCTGCGGTGATGATGGTATCTCTATCGGACTTGCAAAACTAAACTATTATAGTAAAACCCTAAGTAAAAGAAAGTTTCCACTCAAAGACATATATTTCGGTAAAAAACAAGACATTATTGTTGAAGGTAAAAAAGTATCCCCGACAGATGTAGCACACCTATTAGCAGATAAAAAAGTTATAGGCATTTTTCAATCTAAATCTGAGTCTGGTCCTAGGGCACTTGGCAATAGAAGTTTGCTTTATGATCCAAGAGATCCAAATGGTAGAGATAAAATAAACAAACTTAAAGGTAGAGAAAGTTATAGACCACTTGCGGCTACTGTTCTACAAGAACATGCTCATAAATGGTTCGACATGTGTGAGTTAAAAGAATCTCCATACATGTTATATACTTTAGATGTTTTGTCAGATAAAGTTCCTGCTGTAAATCATGTGGATAATACCTGTCGAGTTCAAACATTAAAGAGAAACTTTAACAAGCATTATTATGATTTAATAAAAGAGTTTTATGAAATCACTCACATTCCTATGGTGTTGAATACATCTCTAAATCTTGCAGGTGATACTATTGTTGAGACTGTAGATGATGCATTAAATACGCTTAGAGATAGTGAGATTGATCATATTTACTTTCCTGAGATTGAAACACTCATTTGACACTCCTCTGAATCTCATATATAATAGACCTGAATACATTATAGGTATATGGCATTTCAATCAGTTTGGTATTATACCGACCTGCCCGAAGATATTGTAGATATCATCGAGAGGGACGTATCTGAAAAGTTTGATGAACAAATGGGAGACTCCAAACTTCATGGAGATGCCCTGAATAAAGACAAGCGTAACTCACAGAATGCTTGGATTCCAACGACTCATTGGGTCGGTGGTTTCTTGTGGCACTATATCCAACGTGCAAACCGTGAGAACTTCTTGTATGATCTGCGGTGTATTGATGGAGAATCAATGCAGTACACCCGATATGGTGAAGGTCAGTTCTACGGATGGCATAATGATGCAGGACTTGCTACACAATACAAACCACAATCAGTAGGTAATCGTCAAGAAGGTCTTGCTAATGATTTTGTGAATGAGAATATTGAGATGGTTCGTAAATTGTCTTTTGCGATGCAACTCTCTGACCCGGATGATTATGAAGGTGGTAATGTGCAACTGTTAGATGAAGCAGGAAACTCTTATAT
>BCSF01000770.1_pt1 | contig 11640 bp, 17 predicted proteins | sample 1016431 | NCBI WGS metagenome assembly BCSF01 (sample SAMD00045685;SAMD00045686;SAMD00045687;SAMD00045688;SAMD00045689;SAMD00045690;SAMD00045691;SAMD00045692;SAMD00045684;SAMD00045690;SAMD00045691;SAMD00045692;SAMD00045684;SAMD00045685;SAMD00045686;SAMD00045687;SAMD00045688;SAMD00045689, study...
ATTTGATTGGGATAGTGGTAAAAATGTTTGGCATATTGATACTATCAACAATCATAATGGTAAAATAAATGAGATATATAAATGGACAGCAGAAAACTTTTTAAAAATTTTACCAGAAGAAACTGAAGTTAACTGGATAAGGTTAACAAAGTCAGGTGATAAAATAAAAAGAGTTAACAAAATGAAAATAAAAGATGGGGTGCGAAAATTTAAATGAGTGATAAAGATTTACTAAGAGAATATAAACAAACAATATCAGATTTAACTAAAGACAAAAGAGAATTAACTGATACTATAGAAGATAAAGATTCTAGAATTAAAAAGATTTTGATTCAGCTAGAACAAGCTAATCAAGATGTGCAATCTGCAGGTAAAAAGATTGCAGAACTTGAGAAGAAACTCAACAAAAAACAAACAATCAAAAGAGTAATAGATGAAAAGATAACAGAAGTCCTTGAAAACATTGAAGAAAATAAAGACTCTGAAAGTGTTGACAAGGAGGGTACTGATATGTTAAAAGAAGTCTATGAAAAATAATATATTAACAATAACAATAAAGGAAAACATATGGCGATAATTGAAGGCACAGCATACTGGGCTTCTCTGACACGACCAAACGAAAAGTTTGAACCTATGTGGAGAATTGATTTAGCAGTTGATTCTAAATCTGCAGAGGACTTTAAGGGTCAAGGGATTTCAGTAGCAGAAACAACTGTTGATGAAAAAACAATACCTAATATAATTAGGTTTAAAAGAAAAGTACAAAAAGCTAATGGGGATAAGAATACTCAACCACAATTAGTGGATGCTGAGAAAAGACCATTGGATAAAATAGTCGGTAATGGCAGTAGAGTTAAAGTAATGTACAAACCTTACGAATGGAACTTCAAAGGCAAGAAGGGTGTAGGGTTAGACTTACAAGCTGTTCAAGTGCTAGACTTAATTGAGTACACACCAAAAGAAGACTTTGATGTTGAAGCTGGAAATACTTCTGGTGGAAATGTTGACAACATCAAGGAATTTTAGTATAGTCAGTCAGTCATAAGAAGTTATGGCTGTCATATTTCTACTCCTAGGACTGTCGGCTTGTAGTTGGTCGGCAGTCCTTTTTTATTATGAACGAATTTAAATTTTTAATATTTTACTTTTTACTTATGTTCCTACTATCTTTATTGATAGCATGGTATAATGATAAAGTAAATTTTGACTTAGGAAACTTAATGATATTATAGGAATTTTATGAGGGTGCAAATGAATGAACAAAATAAAAATGGCTTTGTAAAGTATCACTTACCTTGTCCATTATGTAGTAGTAGTGATGCAGTTTCTGTTAATGCTGATAACTCAGCTTACTGTTTCTCATGTAATGAATACATAAGAGATTACAATTTAGAACAAGAACCTACAACAATTAACAGAGAACATGAGAAGAAAGATTTTGTAGGTCAATCAGACTTTGCAGAAATAGTAGATAGAAACATCAAATCAGATACTTGTAAGAAGTATGGTGTAACTGTTAAGATTGATAGCATGGGTAATATAACTAATCATTATTATCCTTATCATGATAAACAAGGTGCAAAGGTAGGAACTAAAACTAGGTTTACTAAACTAAAAGAATTTAGTATTCAAGGTAATACCAAACACTCAGGTTTGTTTGGTGAACATCTCTTCACAAAAAATAAATATGTAATTGTAACTGAAGGTGAGTTAGATGCATTGTCAGCTTATCAAATGTTTAAGACAGATAAGTATGAGACACCAGTAGTTAGTATTAAGAATGGAATAACTTCTGCAATCAAAGATATAAAGAATAGTTTAGATTGGTTAGAACAATTTGATAATGTAATTATAAACTTTGATAATGATGAACAAGGAAAAGATGGAGCATACAAAGTAGCAGAATTATTTAGTCCAGGCAAATGTAAGATAATGCATTTACCTAATGACTTCAAAGATGCTTCAGATTGTTTAAGTAAAAATAAAATACAAACATATGTTAAATCTTTTTGGGATGCAAAAGTATTTGCACCAGATGGAATAATAAATGCTAATACTTTATTTGATGAGATAACTAAACCAACAGTTAAATCATTTGTACAATATCCATTTGAAGAATTAAATAAAATAACTTATGGTATTAGACCTTCAGAGTTAGTAACCTTTACTGCAGGAAGTGGCTTAGGTAAGACTCAAGTTATGAGAGAGATAGTACATCATATAATTAAAACAACACAAGACAATGTTGGTTTGTTAATGCTAGAAGAAACACCAGTCATTACTTCAAAAGGTTTGATGAGTATAGAAGCTAATCAAAGATTACATTTACCAGATGTACATCTAAGTAAAGAAGAAATGAAAACTTATTTTGATAAGACAGTTGGTACTGGTAGAGTATTTATGTTTGACCATTTTGGTTCAAACTCTATTGACAACATAGTATCAAGAGTTAGATTTTTAGCTAAAGGTTTAGACTGTAAGTATGTAGTTATAGACCATGTTAGTATCATTGTATCTGACCAATCTCATGGTGATGAGAGAAGAGCATTAGATGAAATCATGACTAGACTTAGAACACTTGTACAAGAAACTGGTGTTGCTATGATTGTTGTATCTCATTTGAGAAGACCAGATGGCAAAGGACATGAAGAAGGTGCAGCAACATCTTTATCACAATTAAGAGGGTCAGCTAGTATAGGACAACTTAGTGATATTGTAATAGGACTTGAAAGAGATGCACAAAATGATGACCCTGAGATTAGAAATACTACAAGGGTTAGAGTATTAAAGAATAGATTTTCTGGAATAACTGGACCATGTAGTAATCTAAGGTATAACATTGATACTGGAAGATTAGTTGAGGTACAGTCAAGTGACTTTTAATAAAGTAATTCTAGATATAGAAACAACACTAACTGCAGATAAGATTTGGTGTATTGTTTGTAAACATGATGATACATTTTATCAGTTTAAAGAAAACAATCTGCATAGGTTTGAAGAGTTTATAAAACAAACTGAAGAAGTTATTGGACATAATATAATTGGCTTTGATATACCAGTCTTAAATAAATTTTTTGGTTATGATTTATTTAAGAACTGTAAGATAACAGATACACTTGTCTTATCTAGATTATTAAATCCTGTTATAGATGGTGGACACTCACTAAAAAATTGGGGAGTAAAGCTTGGACATAACAAGATTGAGTTTGAACAGTTTGATTTCTTTAGTGAAGAGATGCTAAAGTATTGTAGGAATGATGTAGACTTAACACAAAGACTATATAATTTCTTAATTAAAAGAGTAAAAGATTTTGGTTATTCAGTTGAGTTGGAACATGAAGTTGCTAAGATAATTCAAAGACAACATGAAAGAGGATTTAAGATTGATATAGTAGAAGCATATCAATTACAAGCTAAGTTTCAAGAAGACATGAATGAATTACAGAATAAGGTTAGGGCTACATTTCCTCCATTAAAAATAGAAGAAGTGTTTATTCCTAAATCTAATAACAAAGCAAGAGGGTATGTAAAGGGAGTGCCTTTTACTAAAGTTAAATACAAAGAGTTTAACCTTGGTTCAAGACAACAGATAGGTGAAAGACTAATGATGCTTGGTTGGAAACCACAAAAGAAAACTGATAAGGGTCATGTAATTGTAGATGAAAAAGTATTATCAGAAATAAAAAATATACCTGAAGCTAAGTTAATAAACGAATACTTAATGCTTCAAAAAAGAATTGCCCAAGTTTCCTCCTGGGTAGAAGCAATTAAGGAAGATGGGAGAGTACATGGCAAAGTAATTACCAATGGTACTATTACTGGTAGAATGAGTCATCAAGCACCCAACATGGCACAAATCCCTGCTGTGTACTCACCTTATGGAAAAGAATGTAGAGGATTATGGATAGTAGAAAAGGGATATAAATTAGTTGGTGTGGATGCATCTGGATTAGAGTTAAGGATGTTAGCACACTACATGAATGATAAGGAATATATAAATGAAGTTATTAATGGAGATATACACACAGCAAATCAAACTGCTGCTGGTTTGGAAACAAGAGATGCAGCGAAGACTTTTATCTATGCTTTCATCTATGGAGCAGGGAATAAAAAAATCGGAAGTATCATTGGAGGTTCGGAAAGAGATGGGGAAAGAGTTAAAGAAAAGTTTCTTAGAGCAACACCAAGTCTTAGAAGCTTACGAGAAAAAGTGGATGGAGTATCTAAGTCTAACAGAAGATGGCTCAAAGGACTTGATGGAAGAAAAATCATCATCAGACACCCCCACGCAGCCCTGAATAGTTTGCTTCAAGGAGCAGGAGCAACAGTCATGAAGGTTGCGTTGACAAAGCTAGATGAATATGTTAAAAGAGAACGAATCAAAGCTTATCCTGTAGTAAATGTACATGATGAGTTTCAATACGAAGTAGAACAAGAAAGGGCAGATGAGTTTGGTAGATTGGCAGTACAATCAATTAGAGATGCTGGTAAAATACTAAAGCTTAGATGTGAATTAGATGGAGAATATAAAATTGGAAACAACTGGTCAGAAACGCATTGATACAGTAGCTGAAGATATTAAAAAACTTATAGCTGATATATCAAATGGTAAACCTGCACCCATAACAGAAGAGAACATGAACTCATTTCTTAACAATGTTAAGGAAGCTATGATTGCATGGAACACACCACCAGTAAAAGAAAAATATGATGGTGTACTAAGAATGAGTATCTTAGGTAAACCTGCAAGACAATTATGGTATGATAAATATTCTCCTAAAGAAACAAAAGAATATGATGCTAGTAATAATTTAAAATTTTTATATGGTCATATCATTGAACATTTACTTTTATACTTGACAGAATTAGCAGGACATAAAGTAGAAGATAGACAAATGAAAGTTAAAGTAGATGATGTTAAAGGACATATAGATGCAAAAGTAGATGGTGAAATATGTGATGTTAAGTCTGCTTCACCTTTTAGTTTTAAAAAATTTAAGAATGGTGAGATAGTTAATGATGACCCTTTTGGTTATCATGCCCAGTTATCAGGATATGAAACAGCTAATGGAACTAACAAGGGAGGTTTTCTTGTTGCTGATAAATCAAGTGGTGATATATGTTTTTATAAACCTGAAGACTTAGCTAAACCTGATACAAAAAGTTTAATAAAAGATTTAAATACTAAACTTGCTAGTGATACACCACCTGAAAGATGTTATCCATTAAAGACAGAGAAGAATGGAAACAAAGTTATACCAGTTGGTTGTCAATTTTGTATACATAAGTTTGAATGTTATGCAGATGCAAACAAAGGTAAAGGACTAAGAGTATTTAAATATGCAAATAAGAATGTGTTCTTAGCTGATGTAGTTAAAGAACCTAATGTAGAAGATATAACAAAAGAATTTACAGATGGAATTAAAACACAAACACCTGCTAGTTAGGGCTGAAGTCTTAGACCCTCCTAAAGATTTAAAGATGATGAGGAAGTGGACTAAGAATTTAATTAAAGATATTGATATGAAAATACTAGCTGGTCCTTACGCAAAGTATTGTGATGTAAAAGGTAATAGAGGATTAACTTGTGTAACTATAATAGAAACATCCCATATTACTTTACACTCATGGGATGAAAACAATCCTGCATTAGTACAACTTGATGTTTATAGTTGTAAAGAACTAGATGAAACTATTGTGTTTGATTATGTTTATAAATTTATGCCAGTCAGAATGTCATACAGATATTTTGATAGAGAAAATAATTTTAAATTAATAAAGTTAAAAAAATGAATACAAAGAAAATGAGTAAGATAAGAAACAAAGCTAAAGCTATTCTTGTTGAATGGTTAAAGACTTTGTTAAATGAAGAGGAACAAAAGAAAGTTAATATAAAAAATGTATTAACATTGTTACCTAATCAAACTCACTATTGGCAAGATACTACATTAAAACTACAACCATGGTCATATAAATGGGTAGTAAAGAAATTAAAAAAAGATTCGGAGTTGACATATGATGATTTAAATAATATGTTACAACCAACAGAGAAACAAATAAGAAGACAAAAAATGATAGAACAAGGACCACTATAATGACACACAAAGATATGTTTAAAGGTACTACATATGACTCATTAAATAAACAAGTAGATGGTAATCATTATTCAAAGATGAAGATACAACCTGCTGAGTTTATTAATGAAAACAATTTATTGTTTGCAGAAGGTAATGCTATTAAGTATATCTGCAGACACAAATCAAAAGGCAAAGCAAAAGATATTGAAAAAGCTATTCACTATCTTGAAATGATACTTGAAAGGGATTACTCATGAGTTTATCAGAAGCACAAATACAACAGTTAGAGAAAAGAGCAAAAGGTTTTCGCAGACTTATTGCAGCATTAAATGATTTAAATATGTATGGTATACATCAACAAATAGATAAGATATTGTTTGTTAAAGTTGATGAATTAAAAGACCATCTTAAAAAGAAAATAAAAAGAAACAATGAAAAGTTAAATGAATTTTACACAGAGAGTGTAGATAGTTTAGTTGATGATGATTATCAAACTGGTAACATAGGTTATAAACCTGAAGTAAATAAAGAACCTAAGACTAGACTAGAACAAATGGGTACATTAACACACGACCCAATAGCAGATTAGTATGAGTCAAGTATTAGGAATGGATGGTAAACCAAAACAACCAGTTGGTCCTACTTATCATATGCGTTTATGCTTAGTAGGTTCTGATGATGTAGATATAAAAAATGTACAAACATTTGGTATAGCTGAAGATGGCTTCTTCATGGTAAAGAGTCATGACAATCCAAAGCTTCCAGTATTTATGACTAACCCTTCAAGAATACAAACTGTTGAAGTATATAAAGATGGTGATAAACCATTAACAAAAAAGAAGGGAGCAAAATCTGATGATGACTTCCTTCTAGATTTACTGAAGAAGAAGAATGAAGCAGAATCGAAAACTAAAATCTAAGAAAAGAGTTAAAAGAAAAGAAGCTGAGTTGATGGGCTTCAAACTTATTATTAATAATCAAGGACAATTTATTACTGAGATAAAAAATTATCCATTAGATAAAGTTACCACACATTTTCATAAAAATAACTCTGGTGTTATCAAAGCTATGCTTAGAGAATGTAAAACTAATTTTACAGATTTGACAGATGAACTAGAGAAGATTGCTAGAGATGTATTCTATAGTTAAATTTGTTCGCCTTCTTCATTAGCACAAATAAATTTAATATACATCCTGTATTGATTAACATCATCTGGTCCAATCTGTTTATTTTTATTATAAGATTCTAAATAACCAGCACCCATACAATCATAAAATGTATTATAACTATTTATCTTAATAGGTTCAAGACAATTACCTGCTACACTTGAGCAAAGAATCATAAACAAAGCTATTTTCATTATTTTAATATTAACTTTTTAATTGATTTTTCACCCATATATATTTCTGTTTCTGCCATAGATTTTATACATTGATATTCAGTAGAAGGTGATGCATTTCTAGAAGCAATCCTCTTACCTTTCAAACATTGAGACATTGAATCTTGTATTCTATGTTCTTTAATCTCTCCATTTATTATCATCAATAAAGCTATTACCATCTCTGTCATTAGTGTCCTCCATTACCATTTGCTCTGACTTTATCTTTTAACTCTTCAATATCTTTCAATGCTTTTTCTAATTGCTTAGTTAAAAATTCTATGTTGACTTTGTTAGTCATGTTCTGTTCTTGAGTAATTTGTAATTTTTCTACATCTTCAAAGACAGCTTCCAAAAGCATAAACTGTTCTTGGTCTGTAGGTTTTTGCTCTGACTTTTTTAAGAGGTCAGCTTGAAATAATTCTCTTGATGTTTCTAATGATGTAAGTCTAGCAGTAACTTCTGTGTATGCAAAGATACCCATTGCTACAGCTACAACAATACCTATCATATTCTTAATAGGCATACTTACATTTGTATTCTCACTAACTTTCATTATATTCCTTGTAGTCTAGGGTCTTTACTAAATAGATTCTTTGTAGCTTTAGGTCTAGCTACAGAGTCTTTACTTCTCTTTCTTAGCTGTGCTATAGCAGAATCTTTCTGACTCTTTTCCCTTTTTACTTTTTGTAAGTCTCTTAATAAATTCATTTCTTTTTCCTTTTACATTTACATCTAGGTGAAAATAGTTTATCTATCCAAGAAGATACTATGTCTAACTTAGCAAAACAATTATATATAAATTTATCTAACATATCCTGGTTCTAAAAATAGTGCCATCAATACAAATAGTATTATCAATGTTCCTGTAAAATAATAATTCATAGAGACACCTCATATAATTATAATATTACTCCTAATAGTAATCCTAATATTGCTAATGTTATCATATTATTTCTTGACTAAAGAACCACCAAAGTATAAACCTATGATAGCTGACACTAAGTTAGTATCTAATGGTGTAATCACTAAACTGTTTGAAGATAGTGTTATCCATTTCATAATTTCTTTTTCTGGTAAAAAGAAAAATGCAGGTTTAAATTCTAAATATCCTACAATCACACTTGTATCTGGTGATAGTACAGGCATTAGTTTTGGTAATAACACTATTGCAAACACAGCAACTAATGCTATTATTCTTCTAGTCCATTGAAATCCTGTATTCTCATATTCTCTAGCTTCTTTAAAACCTTTTTGTTGAACCTCAGCTCTTTGTATAAGCATCTTTTGTTCAGCTTGTTTTGCTTTAATACTCTGTGACCATATACTCATCACTCCACCAAGAACAGTAGAACCAAGCATTGTTATCATTTCAAATGGCATTTTCTCTCCTTATTTAAATAGGGCTTCCACTCTCGCTTCCACCCTATTCCCTAGGTTATTTTATTTTTATTGTCTTAGCTTTTTTCTCTTCAGGTATTTCTTCATATAGTTTTATATTTAGAATACCATCTTTGAAATCAGCCGAATCTACTTTGATGTATTCAGACAAAGTAAACTTTCGTACAACACTTCTTGATGCGATACCTTGATGTATTAAGTTATCACTATCTTTGTTTTCTTTCTTGGCTTGAATAGTAAGCACACCTTCTTGTAACTCACATTCAATATCAGACTTAGTGAAACCAGCTAATGCCATTTCTATCTGATACTTACCCTTACCAACTTTTCTTATATTGTATGGAGGAAAGTTAGAAGTGTTTATTCTAGATACCTCATTTAGTGAATTGAACATTCTATCAAAACCAATAGAGAAATTTCTAAATGGGTCAAAATTTATTAAATCGTATTGTGTCATTTTATATCCTTTCGTTAAGCGATTTAAATTTAGTAATCTCTAATGAGCATTACTTTATCTATATTATAGTAATTTTTCTATTCCTTGTCAACAAACAGATTATTGTATACACTCTTTAATTCTTCCCTGTTTTTACCATCAATTCTTCTATTCAAAATACCTGTGACATTTGATGACCAGTTCTTATTCTCTGCATATCCAGTATTAGCTATGGCTTTTATTATATCAGCTTTACTAGCTTCACCATTATTAAATGCTGTTATTGTATCTCTTACCCCTTGATATTTCTCTGAGTTAGCTACCATATTTAAAAAGTCTTTTATAGAATCTTCTTCAGTAGGATATTTTTTTATCATAGCATTACTACCTTTAGCTTTTATGTGAGGTTCATTCTTATCAAATACTTGTATGTTAAATAAATTATTACTTCCATCTTTTACAAATCTTGAAGTACCCCAACCAGTCTCTTCACTATTGATAGCAAGTATAATATCATTAGGTATTATATTATCTTTATTTACTTTGTATACTTTTTCTGCAGTATTTAATAACCAAGCTTTTTTATTAGGTTCTAATTCTGAAACATTACTGTAATCTTTTTTAGTAACTTTTTCTACTTGTTGATTAATATCTGGTTTTTCTTCTTTAATAATATTTATATTAGCACCTTCACCTGTTGTAGTATCTACTTTCATTGAATCAGATAGCTGACTTTCTTCTGTTATTTTTGGTTTAGGTAAAGGATATACTTCTTTCATTGCTTCAGCTTCTACAACATCTCCTTGATTAAATTTTTGTCTTTGTATTGCTTCTTTAATTCTAGATATTAATACTCCTGAAGTACCTATACCATATTTACTAGGTATTCTTTCTACTTTAAAATTTACACCTAATACTTTTTGTACAAAATCTTCTAATTCAGATTGTTTAAATCCTTTTTGAAATGTTTTTTCTTTATTACCAAACAACCAACCATCTAAATACTTCTTAGCATTTTTAGATTTTTTAGCTTGATTAACTACATCATCACCTCTTGTTGTAATAATAGCTATACCATCATCACTTAATAACTTACCTATCTGGTCTACAACTTTTATTCTTTCAGATGGATTCTCTATAACATTTAATACATTAAGATTTACTATACCATCTTTAGATTTTAATCCATCTTTTAAAATAACTTCATCTGCTGTTTTATAATCTGGTAATTTACCTTTAGCTTTTACAATATCTTCTGATTTAACAAATGGTTCATGACTTGTTACAATTTTATTTTTAAATTCTTTTGAACCTACTCCTTTACCTGAACCAAAATCATGTACTTTCTGTATTTTAAAATCATCAAATATTTTATTTGTTTTTGTATATGTACCTTTTGTAGTTGTTATTGCTGTCTTTGCTCTATTAATAGCAGATTTAGATACAGCTTTTGCAACAGCACCACCAACACTCATTGGTATTTGAAAAGATTTATCAGTTAACTTTCCAACTTTAGGTGGATTCCAAAGTTTATTTGCCCATGCTCTCCATTCAGGAAAAGGTAAAAATCTTCTACTAATAGTTTTCATAGCTGCATCAGTATCACCTTTGTATATTTGTTTTGCAGCAACAACTGGTTGTGTTAATATTTGAAAACCTGGAGCAAATAAAAACCAAGGGTCTCTACCACCTGGTCCTATTGTTCTATTAAAGAACATATCAACTATCCATCCTTGAAGACCAGATAACTGTCCAGCTTTAGCTAAAAATTCTGCAGAGTTTTTTGATGGGTCAGTAATAACTTCACCATACTTTGCTAGTTCTCTTAATTGTTGTATACCACCATAAATAGGTATTACAGCTAAAGTTTTTATTAATGCTTTAGCATCTCCATTTTCTATTCTAGATAATAATCTATTTGTTTGTGCTGATTTAGCTTGAGTCCATGATAAAAACTGTCCTAATATTCTTATCCATGGAGTTTGACTTTGAGTAAATAATAATCTATTGTCTACTTGTGGAATCAATGCATCTCTATTAGCACCATTTATTCCAGCTTTATTTAAATAATTTTTACTAACAGAATCTTTTATTGCATCATCATAATTTTTAAACTTGCCTATTTGTAAAGCTTGATTAGCTTCAATGTTATACATTCTTTTTAATTTTTCTTGTAAGTTTAATGCTGCATTACTATTTTTACCAGATTTATTTACTGCATTAAAGTAACTTCTTGATAACATTTGAGCATCAATAGTTCCAGCATTGTATGCAAATCTTCTAGCATATCCAGTTAACCATTGTAATCCTAATAATTTAAATGCTAAATTATTTGTTAATGCTATCT
>BCSF01000771.1_pt1 | contig 11629 bp, 17 predicted proteins | sample 1016431 | NCBI WGS metagenome assembly BCSF01 (sample SAMD00045685;SAMD00045686;SAMD00045687;SAMD00045688;SAMD00045689;SAMD00045690;SAMD00045691;SAMD00045692;SAMD00045684;SAMD00045690;SAMD00045691;SAMD00045692;SAMD00045684;SAMD00045685;SAMD00045686;SAMD00045687;SAMD00045688;SAMD00045689, study...
CACCAAACCAAGGGTAAAGTTTGTGTATAACAGGACAATCGTAGCCAATAATGTTGTGACCAATAATGCAGTCAGCATCTTGGAGCCTTTGTATCCCACGTACAATCGGTTCTTCGTTTCCTTGATCGTTGTACGTAATCGTCTCTTTAGTTTCGAGATCGTGGATAGCCAAGCAGTGGATGGTAGTAACATCTTTCAGTAATCCATCAGTTTCTAAATCGAAGATCAGACTCACTTCTGTTTCCATACGTAGGTCTTATCAACGAACTGTGCTCGCTTGATCATCTCCTCCGTTGGTGGCTTAGGTCGAGTCAACATTGCTTGTTGGTGAGGCGTTTCAAAAATCTGTTCCTGGGTCGAATTCTTCATCAGGTTCTGTTTCATCGAATTTGCAAGTTTCTAAGTTATACGTGAGTGTACAAGCTACTCCAGTTTCGCCTGAATAACGATTTTTAAGCACTCGCACAGTCGTAGCACCTCCATCTTTGTCGGATTGTTGATTGCGTTCCAATCCAATGACCGAGTCGCTGAGTTGAGCGATTGCAGCAGATCCGCGCAATTGTCCGAGCGTAACGCGGGCTCCTTCTTCATGATTTTTATCTCCAGTAGAACGTCTCAAATGTGAGACAAGGAATAAAGAAATACCAGTGCGTTCAACCAATGACCTCAAGCGAGTCATTGTGTTGTCGATCATCCGTCGTTCATCTCCATCGAGTCCACTAAGGAGGATGGAGAGGTGATCCAGGAAAATGATTTTACAGTCGAGACCTTGTGCCAGGTACTCAATCCGATTATAGATAACATCAGGATCGTAGGAGCCGAAACCATCAAACAAATAGAGGTCCCAATTAACCATCGTAGAGTCGAAGGCTTCCGTAAGTTCTTCATGGGAATGTTCCCCTAGATGTAGTGGTTTACCTACTGCTGATGACATCAGCCCTAAGGCTGTTCGTCGATTGGACTCCTCAAGAGCCAGGTAACCGACCCGTTCTCCGCTCTGGAGAAGAGAACATGCAAGCTCCCTACAGAAGCTCGACTTGCCAATGCCAGAGCCTGCAGTGATTGTTGTAAGTTCTCCGTATCGGATACCGTGTAGTTTGTGCTGTAATCCCTGAAACGGGTAATCATGATCAGCTGGTGGTTGTGGTGTAGTTACAAGTTCAAGTAGTGATCGACCGTCTACGATTCCGTCAGGTCTGTAAGACTTAGCACTCCAATATGCACCTTCAATAGCCTTGTAGTCATTCGCTTGCAAAGCGTCTGAGGCGTCCTTGTAAGCGTCTAGAGAGGCGATGAAAACCTTTCCAGGTGGTAATGCATTGGCAGCATCTTTTACAGCCTTCTGACCGGCTTCGTCGTTATCAAAGAACAGGATGATCTTCTCAAACTGTTGAAGCCATTCGTAGTTAGTCTTCATTGCTTTCTTGGCCGCGGCAGCTCCGCTTGGGAGTGACACAGCTGGAAAGTCTCCTAGTGCTTCACATACAGAAGCAGCGTCAAGCTCACCCTCAGTGATGACGACACTCTTCTCCTTACTGTTACGGAAGAAGAGGTGTTGACCAAAGAATGAACCGTCAGACTCACCCTCATAGGTGAAGACTTTGTTCTTCGTCCTTACCTTTGACCCAATGGGAACCCCATTCTGGTCGTGGTAATACATTCGCAGGATATCTCCGTCCTTGTAGATCTTGTACTTCTCACAAGTCTTTTCGGAGATATTGCGTTTCTGCAGCCTTTGAGCTGAGCCTCTGTAACTCATGCGAGTTGTTGTCGATTGTGAATAAGTTGTAGCTCCTGGTGTCCATTGGTGACATACGAAACAAAAGGTGTGACCATCCGTATAGACAGCAAGTCCATCGGATGATCCACACGTGATACACGCTTCGTGTCTTAGGAACTCAGACGAGCCACTCGATTGGTATGTTTGCAAAGCTCGTCCAAGGTATGTCGTGCTTTTCGCACCATTGTGCGTACGTTGTTTTAGATTTTTTACTGATCTTATTGAAAGGGGCCTGGAACACCATCCTTAGATCAATCTCTGGATGCTGCTGTTTGACGGCTTTAATCTTACGACGATCCTCCGCCTCCCAGTACCCTTTGCACTCAAGATAAACACCATTAGGGAGAAGAAAATCAGGAGTGTAGTTATGTTGAATTTGATAGGGAACCTTCGTCGATTCGTATTCATACTTCACTCCCAGTTCAACCATAAGATCAGCGACTTTTTCCTCAAGTCCTGATCGAAATGCCATTAGAAGTCGTCCTCGTCCTCAGCAGCCGGGACTACATTGGGTTCGGAAGCTTTGTATCCTTTCGTGTTTCCGAAAAGTTCCGCGACCTCTTCGCTGCTGAGGTCCCCTGAGTCGGTTCCCGCAGCAGAGCTGAGAGACACAACCTGCACACCCACAAGTTTAAGTGAAGTACCGTACGTAACGCCATCCTTGAGAATGTATGGCTTCTGATAGAACGCGACCTTGACTTTTGATCCAGAGTATAGAGGTGTTGATTGGTCTGTAATTGGAGTTCCTTCAGTGTCAACAATAGGTGGCTTGGTCTCCTCGTTATAGGAGAACTTAACTTTGTATTGTCCATCAGCTACTTCCTCCCAAGGTTCAGGCTTAAGAGTCGAACGCTTAGGGTTTTTCAGTTTTGATTCAGCCCACTTCAAGTTCTCAGCACGATCAACCTCAAGGGCTTCAATCATTGCTGCAGGGAGAGTGGTTGCAAGTGAATAGCCAAACTTGCTTGGCTTCATCACAGCTTGGAATCCTTCAAGGACAACAGGCTGTTCAGTCTTATGGATGGTACGTGCCATACGTTAGTGGATAAGTTAGCAGAAAAAATATGTGGAATCAATCACGGACTCTGGTGTCAGATCTCCAATGATCGGTGGTTCAGTTTCAGCACCTATTTGTTGTGCCCATGCTTCCAGGTAGGAATTCTCGGCAAACAAGTGCATGTAAATTTCACGCACGATTCGTGAAAGAGTAGCCATGTCAGTAGCACGACATAGAACCGAATCGTGTATGAGGGATATCGGAGCGTCGAAGCGTAGTGCAGAAAGGTGGAGTAAACTTGCATCGAGCGAATGAATTAAATTCGGCGCAGTTGCGTTTTTGTGATGCAATAGATCAACTTGATCGCTATCTTCAGTAGCGACACGGATATCTACTTGACCAAGAAGTTGCAAACGAACTCGTTCAAATAGCTTCTTGTTCAGCTTTTGGTTGACAATAAATCCTGATGGTGTCACCCATTCAAGTTCAGTAGCACCACGCTTAATAGCTTTTGCTACTTCAGACTCAATCCATTTCATCGCAGCCATAGGACCCGGTACAACCTCATCCATGGCATCTCTGACAGCATTAACAGTTGCAGTCAGATCGTCTTTCTCAACTTCAACGCCTTTCTCCTTCAATGCATCACGGATATAACCGCGATTGCTGTGAGGTTTAGCGTTGTAAGGTACCGTCATAACTACTCGCTTGACGGTTTTTCTATCCATGTAAGGTTGAATACTTTCAGGGACGTTTGGTTTAGCGTGCTCGGCGACAACGGCATAAGCATCTGCGGGTCTTTCTCCTGGCAGGACATTGACAAGACTTGCAGTGCTTGCGTCTCGGCATAATCCGGCGAGAATTTGTAGACCAGAGCAGGTGGCATCAGTTGCAACTGGCAGAGAAGTAAAATTTCGGTCACAGGTAATCACACAGTGGTGGTATTCTTCACAAGCTGCTAAGAATTGCCAGGGTTCATCGGCTGCTTCCCATATAGAGATATTGCCAATGGGGTCTAGTGCGACAGCAGAAATCACCTCATCGTTCTCAGACACCCAGTTCAGTCGTTCCTGAATTGGTGCTTTATCTAGACCATAAGTTGTAGCTACTTGAAATGCTAGCCATTCTTCAGCTTCAGGCGTCATGTATGACTCCTCACTGAACTTAAGTAATGACTTACCGAAGTCAGTATCTTGTGGTGTTAGGAAAGCAGGGATTGGATAAGCACGGCCTCGGTAATCGAAGCTCCATGGAATGAAGAATTCCTTCTTATCTTTGAATAACTTAGCTGCTTCCATTGTCATGCGTGTTCTACATGACTTCTTGAATGACGCTGCGTTCTTGTTCATTACTTCAGCAGCATCACGTCTGTATTGCTTTCGAGAATCGTAATTCTCTGCAATATCAGCAGGTTTATTGGGTAGAGGTATCTCTACGATAGGGACAAACTTACCAACCTGATAACGTTTCTCCATTAGTGTCTCAGCGACACCATAAATAAACGAGTTAAGGCGATAACCTACCTTCTGAATCTTGTTCAAGAATTGGTAGGGGATTTCTCCCTGTATACGTACCCCATTGCCACGACGAACCATGTCGTGACCACGCATCACTTCATTCAGTATGTAGCCGCCTTGTCGATTGTGACGCCAATCATTCGGCGGGATGAGCATTGGATACGCAATAGGTGAGAACAACTCAGCATTTGCCATCACCTCATCTTTGATTAATAAGAACTCAGGCGTTGGAACTACAAAGTTGTCTGTTTTTTTACCTTCACGTCTGGTTTCTTTAGTAAACCAACCTGACTCCATGATGCAATCAAGTAGCCAGCCTCCAAGTTTCACACGTAATGGCCTACTCCATGTTGTCCACTGAGGTACGTCATAACGCTGAATGAGTGTACGAACGACAACAAACTTCTGGTGTGTACCAGTCGTGTTATGCCAATAGTTTTTCTTGATTGTATTCAGTAGACCAGGACAGTTCTTTTCATAGAACTGCATCTGTGCTTCTTGCTCAACAGCAGTGCCAATTGACTCACATACAGTGAGTAACAGGTTGGCCTTGTCTTTGTAACTGAATACTTTATCAAAGGTAACTTTCAGTGCAATTGCAGCAGCTGCACCAGGATCTATGGGTTCGAGATACTGATGGATTTCTGCAAAGGCGACACCGTTTTTTCTTGATCTGATTCTGTCGTTGGTCCTTTTAATACGCTCGGTAACAACAGGGAGCAGAGTAGATATAGAGCTGCAACCGTATACAGTTGCGGAAGCATATGTTTTGTCTTCGAGATCCTTTGTGTTCTTGCGTAGACGCTCAAGTCCGAGTCGGATTGCATCTCTTTCAAAATTAACTTGTTCCTCAATTTGGGCAGGTGTTGGCAATAAGACTCCTCGCTAGATCCGGTAAATAGATTTATACGTTAGCGTACACATGGGTATGACTGACGTGCAAGCTATTTAGGCTTGAGGTATACGTCAGCGATCAGGTTTCACTCATGAACCTGAAACTAGCGCGTCTACCAATTCCGCCACATCCGCGTATGGCATTCCAGCGATTGGACTCGCTGAGAACAGTCGGCGTTCCCGACCGAAAGAGGTTATCACGCCACCCATTAGTCGCGCTCAGATAGCAGCCATTGCGTCCGTGAGTGCTGCATCTGTAGCCTTTGCATATCGTAATGTTGTTTCGATACGCTTGTGCCCACACAGAGCCATGATGGATCTGATTGGGACGCCAGCTTCAGCGAGCCATGTCGCGTAACTGTGTCGAAGGGTGTGGAATACATAAGCATCCTCCTTTGGAAGTAAACGATTTACTTTCTTAAATGCACGCAACAGTTGGTCTTTGTCGCGCCATTCATCACCAAACAATCGTGTGTCACTGCGTGTAACCGCAGAATGTCGATTGTGAATAATGGCTTTGATCTTGTCGTGGATAGGAATTGCACGCCAGTTCTTAGCCTTGGTTGTTTGAGTAGGTACACCGCCGACATGGATCTTGTTACTTACAAGGTCAATGTCTTTGGCACGTAGCTTCAGGATTTCACCCTGTCGCATCCCTGTGTATGCAGCAAACATGATGATGTCCCGTAGGTCATCACGCATGAATACTTCAGTGGACAAGAGAGACATTTGATCAACCTCATCCTTGGTGTACCAAAGGACTCGACCCTCTGATTCAGAGCGACGACGAAACTTAGGTACGTTGTCGATTAGTCCATCGAAAGCGCAATGGTTGAGAACTGTCGAGACAGCTGATACAACACGGTTGATAGTTGCATCAGTTTTTCCTTCGTCTTCAAGCTCGATGCACACTTGGGTGACGATAGGTTGAGTGATCTTCTTGACAGGAAAGCTAGAGCCTCGCAACCTTGTAAAGTGTGCACAATTAATGCGAGCTGTTTTAGCTCCATTGCCATGTCTCCATGAGTGGCGTGTTTGGAAGGTGTAATCCATGGCTTGTTGCCATGTCTTGATCTCATCCATAGATGGTGGACTTGATTAGGTGGACAAGTTGCTCGCCCTTGGGTGTCAGCTTGCACATGTGTCTGCGTTTATTTCCTGGATCTGTGTACTTCTCAATGAGACACATCTCACTAGGTTTAACACCAGGTCTTTTGTCACCTGTCAGGAATGAAATCATCCTTGAACATGATGCAGTTGTAAGACCACAGTCCTCCTCAATAGCCTGCTTATGACAAGGATTGTGGCTGGCTACATAGAGAAGAACAGTGACAGCTTGTGCAGGTACCTCACGATGTGTGAGGCGCAGCATCTCCCAAGCATTGAGCAGGGATGCAACTTCGTCATCTGTTTGCAGACGTTTTAGAGGGTCCACGGGATGGGAAGCTGCACTCCACTATTATTATACCGCAGTGTACATGAACTGTACGGCGATGTATCCAGAAGTCGAAATGGCATACGTCGTTGAAACCAATGAAGAAACTCAATTGTCAGTTGAGAGTGGACAGAAGCTATCGGATATCTAAAGGAATTCCGTTGAATTCGAACAGACTACGGACTTGGTCATTTGTTTTCGCTTCTACTTGCAAATGTGCAAAAATGATGTCGTGTGCCACCTCACTCATCGTCATACGGCGTAACACCGCGTACATCTTGAGGATGCTGTGGCACTCCTTCCTCATGTTCACAGTCAGACGCTTCATCAGACTCGAATGTCTGTAGCAATGACGACAAACTAGCAAATTGCGGACTATTCGTACCATCGTTCAGGTCACCATGTCCAAGAAAGTATGAGTATTCCTCAGTGGACAGGTTATCAATCAGCTTTTGGTTCATCGTGATACTTAACTAGGTGGATAGAGTCGTGGTTTGCAACGGTTACTTCATACATGCCGTCGCTCATGTACCTCAAAAGCCTCTTTTGTGCAGCTTTGGGCTGTTGATATACGTGCTCGGTTACCTTGCCAGTGTTCTTATGCTCAGCACGGATGATGCATGACACAGAAGCAGGGATCTCCCACATACATAGACGCCAGTCATAGAACTCTTCCCATGTGCACGGCTCGAATACATCGTCAGGTGCTTTTGCTATTGCATCTGCATTGTTTGGGTAATACTTACCACTCATCACACATCCTCACATTCTTAAGAGTACATTTACGTTGACTGGATAGCTCCAAAGCCTGCCATGCAGCACGCTCACAGTCAGGAGCTAGAACGTATTCTGTACGTACGTTCTCAACGTCGTCACACATAGTGACCTCATATTCATGATAACGAACACGACCAAGTAGCGCCAATAGTTGATACCCCCATTTGACTATTGTGAACATTAAAGAATACTCGCAGCTATACCTACCCCAATAAATATCAAAATCGCACTTGCATTGAGCCCACATAAAAAAGAAAGAAGGGCACCAATACCCATGCACATGATGAACCTATTGATGTTGATCACGTTTGTAATAGCGTGAGGTAATACGATTACTGCGTTGATATACAGTAGCTGTAGCAAATAGACCTACCATCCCTACAATTGCAAGGATGATAGTTGATTCATTCCACATCATTAGGCGTAAACAAATTGATGGTTGATAGTTTCAATGTGCTGACCAATAACACGCATGGTGTCACGTACATCAACACGCCTTGCATATGTACCAATGACATACCCTAATGTATAGGTATGTTTGGCTGCTATGTATGTGCACTCAAGCGTGAGTGCCAATGCATACAGCATGTACAAAAGAATGTAATTCATTTGGATACCTCCTCTTCTTTGGTAGTGTTGGCATCAACATAAGATTGAAGTACATCAATCATTTCTTTGGCAGCCTTGATGTTGTAAGGCTTGCTAGTCAACTCATGAAACACTGAATACTCAGGCTTACAAGCAAGAGCATTACGGCACATCATGAACATGGCATCTGCTTTGACACCATTAACTGTCACGCCTGATTCACTAGCACTTTCAGTGATGTGAATAGCATCAGAATGGATAGACCAGTGAGCATGAGCACCTGGAATGTAGAACTCATACGTAAGTTCTGGAGCTTGCATTGTTAATCATTAGCTACTCTCATTGAGTAGCAAAAGAAAGCCAAGGACTTGCACCTTGGTGAAGGCTTAGAACCTACGATCAGTAGTCAGTGATACGCACTGCTTCGAGTTCAAGGAATGACCAACATGCCCATTCTTTGTACTGTTGAAGAGTTTCAAACTCTTTCTCAGCAAAGACCTCATGCATGGTGTATCCCAAGTCTTCGAGTGCATTCTCAATCTGTGTTTCGTAAGCTTCGTACTTGTCATGCAAATCAGACGAGTAGGTGAAGCCATGAACACCAGTGTTTGCACCGTAGTTAGCGATATCCTTGAGTTCATCGAAGTCAAAGATCTCACCGAGTACAACGTGAGTTACAGGTTGAGTGATGGTTGTCATGTGTAATACGTTAGTGGACAAGATGACACATGAAAGTGTCAGGCTGTAGCAGGGCATTGCACCCTGCTTGGGAGCTACAACTCACACAGCAACAGGTTGTTGATTCATAAGTTGCTCATAGTGCGGCACAACTGTGCACTCACCGAAGCAACGTGTCTTGCAATTGAATGGCAGCAGGTTGTCATTAACCCACAGACCCAATGACATGTTGGGATTCAACAACAGGTTGGCAATGGCACGTCGTGATACGTGAGTGTATCGGTACACATTACCTTTGGCATACGCAACCTCAACCACAGCAGTGATTGGGTTGACATACATGACCTCGACACAATCAGAGGTACGAGGAGCAACACGAATGAACATGAATGGATACGTTAGTGAACAGAAAAGCCCTTGCTTAACGAGGGCTATGCAATGACAGCGATTCGATCGCAAGCATCACGCTGTGTACCTGAGTGTACACATCATTGCAGCCATGAGCAAACAACGCCTGTGGCTCGGCATGTCTACCACTCCTAACCCAAGGTACCCACTGGGCTGGTCGCCATCACATAACGGAGTGCTTATGCAGTTGTCGAGGTGCAGATCCACAACCTATACGCTAGTGGATCGAAGGGTGGAGAGTGTATGTCAGTTCGTCAGTTGGCACAGTGCCGAATCGGTGACTCGCTGTATTCAGTTGTCGGTTGTCTCTCAACTCTTAGTTAAGTTAGAGATCTCTCTCACCTTATCAGGAGAGATCGATAACTCTAACGTTAAAAGAGTAGGAGAGGTCTGAAGGTAGCAGCTCGAATCGGGTTGATCATGGTGGACAGTCGAACAAACTGTCACATCAGGTCATCAGATCCCAGTCATACCAATGGTTATCAGTAAATCTTATTGGTCGGCGGACAGATGGTCACAGAATCTGATGGGTTTGTGGTACACAACACCGTAACACATGCGTGTAGTACCCTAGAACCCCAGTCATAGCGCCTAGATTGCATATCTAGCGAGCCCTGTAAGGGCTACACGGGCACCCCCACCCGGGGGGAAAGCGACTGCCCCCACGTACACATAGGTCAGAGAAATTTCTGTCAAAATCTAAGGAGACACCCACATGGCTGCATAGCACTTCGGAAACTGCAGAGAAATCAGCTCTTTACACTGTTCAGCGATAGTCTGATGCTCTAATTGAGTACCATTAGCCGTTCTTAGATCACAGTAAGTCAACCAAGACCTAAGATTACCGTGCATGTATAACTTCGTCTTTGAAGACAACGGTAAAACATCTCTAGCACATTCTTTAGCTACACCTGCTGCCAACATCTGTTTATACAGCCACATAGACGTATCATGATGCTGTTGAATCTGCATCTGAAACTGCTGTACATCGTAAGCATTCAGGTCATCAATACTGTTCTGTCTATTCTTTGTATCTTGTCTACGGAGATCAGGAATAGTAGGAGTATCAGTTACCTCAGCATAACGTTGTGAAAACTCTTGGAAAGAGAATGATCTATGTCTAAGGATTTGAGCAGCTACACTTCTGGTAGTCTCAATCTCTACACACATAGACACCATCTCAAAAGGAGACCAATGTTTATGTTTAATGAGGTAGTTAATTAGCTTAGGAGCTGTAGTAGTGTTGTTTTGATTATTAGGATTAGAGACTCTAGCCATATAGGCTACTAAGTCATCACCATTGTCTGTTGAATGTATAAGAGTTACTTGGTGGTCAGTAATCATAGAATTGATAAGTAATAACATTCATCGTTCTACAAAATCAATAAGTAGTTAGTAATTTTGTGTCATTGACGAAGTCTGGGTGTTTAGCAGTTCTTACGGAATAACCATTCACGAGGTTATTAGTAAAGAAGGAAGGAGTCATGTAAATGACTGTCTTCCTTCCTACAGGGGTCGGGTCCACCCTTCCCTCTCCCTGTATACGTACCCCTTTGGATTAAACCCAGGTGGGGACTGACTTTTTACCAGCTAACATTCTAGCTTTTTGTCTTTGGTCTAAGTCCATAGCAAACACCATATGAGAGGCTGCTGCTTCAGGATCGTCTAACCAAGCTGCCATCATGTCATTCCAGTCATCACGCTTACGTGAGTTCATGGCTTCTTGAGCTGATATAGCCATGGCGTCTGTGAAGTACTTAACGCCTTGTGCGAGAGAGTCCAATCTGTCGTCATGTTTGACAGCACCTTTTTCTCTACACATACGACTCATCTGATAGAAGAGCATATAGAGGAGTCGTTCTTCTGGAGCAGAGTCTGGATTGGACTTAAAATCCCAGTCGATAACACCACGATCAATAACAAGACGATGCTGGTTAAGGACAGGCTCAAGAGCGTCGATAATCCGGTCTTCTTTTCTGACATTAGCTCGTACCTCTTCAATATCAATTGATTGTTTGGTCTGCTGAAGGTGTTTCTTAAACAGTTCAGCTACGATGCCGTCACCGAAGTTAGTCTCGATAAGTAGTTTAGTTGTGTTGTATTTTTTACAACCACGGAGTATATCTAGCAGGGTTCGGTCACTGTAACCGTCCCGATACGCACGCATTTCATGCACGTAGAGGAAGCCGTTTTTCTGAGATATGTATGTTGCGGCTGTTTCGTCTGTTCCTCGACCCGACGGATCAATCGAGCAGATTGACTCGGTGTAAGGCGTCCATTCGCCAGTGAGCTGCATTGGACTATAAAAGTAATCTCCTGGGAGACCGACTGTGGGTAAGTCTTTAATAATGTTTTGCGGGTCTGAGCACCAGACGACGTTGTCAGGAGCAGAAGTGGGATTGACAGAAGTAACCACCAAGTCTGCCATTTTAAGCGGGAACTTTTCAGCATCACTAAGGCTCGTATCTAACATGAACTGCAACATAAAGTTGCTACGACCCATCGATGCTTCACGTTCTAGGAGGTCATCATTATCGAAGCGATCAGGGTCAGTT